>Ga0157284_10000133_pt1 | contig 11347 bp, 13 predicted proteins | sample NitcycUS059202B1_FD_108392 | JGI IMG/M metagenome (GOLD analysis project Ga0157284, IMG submission 108392) | Soil microbial communities from Arlington Agricultural Research Station in Wisconsin, USA - Nitrogen cycling UWRJ-S059-202B-1 | ecosystem: Environmental > Terrestrial > Soil >... | reverse complement strand
GTCCGCACGGGCAGGGGTTGGCGGCGGCGACCAGCATGAACCGGCAGGGGAGGACGCGTTGGCCGCCGACCCGGGCGATCGCGACCTCCCCCGTCTCCAGCGGCGCCCGCAGCGCCTCCAGGGCGTCCCGCCTGAACTCGCAAAGCTCATCGAGGAAGAGGACGCCACGATGGGCAAGCGTCACCTCGCCTGCGCGCGGCGGGCTGCCGCCGCCGACGAGGCCGGCGGCGCTGACCGTGTGGTGCGGCGCCCGGAACGGCCTGCCGCCGGGAAGCGAGTCGAGCCGCCCGCAGGCGCTGGCGATCCGTGCCACCTCCAGCGCGTCGCCGACGGCGAGTGGCGGCAGAATCGAGGGCAGGCGGCTGGCAGCCAGCGACTTGCCGGCTCCGGGTGGCCCAACCATCAGCAGGCTGTGGCCTCCGGCCGCCGCTACCTCCAGCGCGTGCCGCAGGTGCGGCTGCCCGCGCAGGTCGGCCAAGTCGGGTGCGCCCGGCGGGGGATCGAGCCGCAGCGGCATCGGCTCGGGCCGCGGCGGCTCCCACTCGCCGGCGACCAGTGCCGGCAGCTGACCCAGCGCCTCGACCGGCACCACCCCGATCCCCTCCGCCAGCGCCGCCTCGGCTCCGTTCTCCGCCGGCAGCACGATTGCTTCCGCCCCGCTCTCCCGCGCCGCCTCGGCCATCGCCAACGCCCCCTGCACCGACCGCGTCGAGCCGTCGAGCGCCAGCTCACCGGCTAGCGCCACCCGCGCCAGCCCCTCCCACTCCAGCTGCCCCGAGGCGCTCAGCAGCGCCGCGGCGATCGCCAGGTCCATCCCCGGCCCCGCCTTGCGCAGGCTCGCCGGCGCCAGGTTGACGACGATCCGCCGCAACGGGAACTCGAAGCCGCAGTTGACCACCGCCGCCCGCACCCGCTCCCGCGCCTCGCGCACCGCGGTATCGGGCAGGCCGACGATGGTGAAGTTGGGCAGGCCGCGATGGACGTCGACCTCGACCCGGACCGGGCGGGCGACGATGCCGTCGAGGGTGAAGGTGCGGGCGGTGGCGAGCACGACAGCCACGCTAGGAGGCATCGATTCACGCGTGGTGCGCAGAAAGCAAAATCTTCGGACCGCGGGTGGGGAGAGTTTGTGACTTCCGCTCCCTTAGGTCTCTATGTCCGTCGCCCGCCGCCGCACCGGCGAGATCGCCGAGGACCTGGTCGCCCGCCGCCTCGCCGCCTGCGGCTGGGCGATCGTCGAGCGCAACGCCCGCACCCGCTACGGCGAGCTCGACATCGTCGCCCGCGACGGCTCCACCCTGGTCTTCATCGAGGTCAAGGGCGCGCGCGAGGGGACCAGCTTCGGTCCCGAGAAGCCGATTCTGTCGATCGACTTCCGCAAGCAGCGCCGCGTCCGCCGCCTCGCCACCGCCTGGATGTCAGAACGCCGCGACCAGCCGCCTTATGACGAGATCCGCTTCGACGCCGTCGGCGTCACCCTCGACCGCCACGGCAACGCAGTGGACGTCGACTACGTCAAGGGCGCGTTCTAGCCCAGCTCCAACTGCGAATACGCAACCGATTGGAATGAACGCCGGTGCAGGGGCGAGATCCCGATTTCCTCGATCGCCTGCCGGTGCTCCGGGGTCGAGTAGCCGACGTGTTCCTCGAAGCCCCAGCCGGGGTGCCTCGGCGCGATGTCGCGCATGTAGCGGTCGCGGGTCACCTTGGCGATGACCGAGGCGGCGGCGATCGCGGCGCTGGTCGCGTCTCCCTTAACAACCCGCCGGTGGGGAACCGTGCAGTCGTGGAGGCGGAAGCCGTCGACGAGGCAGATCGCGTCGCTGCCCGGCGCCAGCCGCTCCAGCGCCAGCGAGAGCGCTTCGATGTTGGTCACGTGCAGCCCGCGGCGGTCGATCCCGGCCGCCGAGCGGACGACGACGCTGACCCGCTCGGCCGCCCGCAGCACGCACGGGTACATCTCCAGCCGCCGTTCCTCGGTCATCTGCTTGGAGTCGTGCAGGCCGCTGAGGGCGCGGCGGTCGGCGTGCGAAAGGCGCTCGTAGTCGATCAGCACCGCGGCGGCGACCAGCGGCCCGGCTAGACAACCGCGCCCGGCCTCGTCGGCGCCGGCGACGAAACGGCTCTGCAGCCCGCGGTCGAAGGCGAACAGGCGGCGGCTGCGCGCCAGCCGGCGGCGGTGGGTCTTCCCGGGCTTAGAGCCCGCCGATGCGGTTCGGGGGCCAGTAGGTGGCAAAGGCCTCTCCGATGATCCAGTCTCGTTCGATTGGACCCCATTCGCGGCTGTCGTCGCTGGCCCCACGGTTGTCACCCATCATGAAGTAGTGGTCGGGTGGAATCGTGATCGCTTTCGGCAAATTGCAGGAAGGACAGGGGTTGATGTAGGGCTCGTCGCTGACCATCTCGCCGTTGACGACCGGGTGCCCTTCTTTGACCGCGATCGTGTCGCCGGGCCCGGCGACGATCCGCTTGATGAAGTTGTCGTCCGCCTGCTGCGAAGTCGAGGTCGGGCAGGGTTCGGTCTGGTTGCGGTTGACGCCGCACTGTTCGCCCGGCCCGCCTTCGGCGCCCTGCGGTGGGTGGAAGACGACGATGTCGCCGACCTTCGGGTCCTTGAAGTGGTAGACGAAGCGGTTGACGAGGACGCGCTGACCGACGTCCAGGGTCGGTTCCATCGACCCCGAGGGGATCTGATACGGCTTCACGACCCAGGCCTGGATCGCCAGCGCCAGCCCGAGCGCAAGCGCAACGATGACGACCAGCTCGATCAGGCCGCCAGCTTTGGATTCCGGCTTCGGGATCTTGGGATTCAGGCTGCCGAGTCCTCGTCGGAGTCGCCGTCCTCCGACGGCTCCTCGACCTCGGCATCCTCAGGCGCTGCAGTGTCCTCGGTCTCCCCCGCCTCGGGCGCATCCGCGTCCGACTCCGCCGCCGTCTCGGCCTCAGCCACCGGCTCGGCCTCGTGCTCAGCCTCGCCCTCGGGCTGCGGCTCGGCACCTTCGTTCTGCCCCTCGCTGCCGGCGTCGGCCTCAGGCGCCTCCTCGGCCTCAGCCGCGGGAGCCTCCTCGGCCTCAGCCGCGGGAGCCTCCTCGGCCTCAGCCGCGGGAGCCTCCTCGGCGGCAGCCTCAGGCGCCTCCTCGGTTTCGACCGGGACGACCTCCTCCTGGCTGACGCCCTCGGCGTCGACCGCGGTGGACTCGCCGTCGGCCGCGCCGGCGACCGCGACGACGTCGTCGTCGATCCCCCAGCGCCGCTCGGCGACGCGCGCGGCCTTGCCGATGCGGCCGCGGAGGTAGTAGAGCTTCGCCCGGCGCACGTCACCGCGCGCCGCCACCTCGAGTTTCTCGATCTTCGGCGAGTGCAGCGGGAACGTCCGCTCCACCCCGACGCCGAAGGACTGCTTGCGCACCGTGAAGGTCTCGCGCACGCCGGAGCCCTGGCGCTTGAGGACGACGCCCTCGAAGACCTGGGTCCGTTTGCGGTTGCCCTCGATCACCTGGAAGTGGACGCGGACACGGTCACCAGGGTCGAATTTGGGCAGGCCCTGCTTCAGCTGGGCGCGCTCGATGCTGTCGATTACGGAGCTCATAGAAAGAATCGCTGCGAGAAAAAACCGCCGGGACCCAGGTGCGGGAACCGCGCGGTCGCGGAATGGTAGCCGACGAGGGCTCATTGCTGCCCTCCAGTCCCAGAACGATCAGACCACACCGGCGCAGCGGCGGTAAACGGAAATCACTCGCCAGACGTCTGAGTAGAGCTGCTCCGCCTCTTCGCGGTCGCTCGCGCCATGAACACCTGAGGCAAGGCGGTTGTTTAGCTTCGTCAGCCGTTGGTGGAAGAGATCGAGCTCAGCCTTGTCATGCTCGAAAAGGCCATTCGAATCCCGCGAAGCCGCCAAGGCGAGGTGGAGTCGCAGCAGGTACTTCCCCTCATCCGTACGGCACTCTTTCCCAAACCGATCCTCCGCACCATCGGGGTGCGCTGGTGAAAGCCGATCCGCAAGAGCCCTCAGCGTCCGACGCAGGGACTCGAGGCCTTGAGCCAGCAGACCCGCCTGGCGGTGGCCGCCGCTCTCAGCGGCTTCGGCGATTCGCTCGGCGGCGAGATTCATCTCGACCAGGGCGGCGGGGACATGGTCATGAAGCCAGATTTCCGCCTCTTCCTGCTGAGAGGCAACGATGCGATCGATGGATCGTGAGACCCCGGTGGTACTTCCCTTGGAGGAGAGGAGGCGGCTTACGCTCTCAACGGTTTCCTCCAGATGCGTTAGCTGCTTCTCCAAGGGATCCAAAGAGACAGTTGCCTTCTTTGGCTCGGACGGCGGGTCATAGCGCCGCCCAGCCCCTGGTCGGGCCGTTGGATCTACACCGCTTGGGGAAGGGCGATCGCTGAATAGAGGGAGGCGGGCGATCGGCCGATGGTAGGACAAGGCATGGGCGCTGAGGCCACGGAAAAGCCGCAATTACCGCTTGCGAAACTCCTCGGCTCGAAGCCTGCTCTGCTCCAGCCGCCACTCCCGCACTTTCCCGTGGTCGCCGGAGAGCAGGACCTCGGGCACGTCCCAGCCGCGGTAGCTCGGCGGGCGGGTGAAGTGGGGGTACTCGGGCATGCCCTCGAGGGCGTTGCTGAAGGACTCCTCGACGGCGGAGTCCTCGTGGCCGAGGGCGCCCGGGAGCTTGCGCATGAGGACGTCGGCGACGACCATCGCCGGCAGCTCGCCGCCGGCGAGGACGTAGCGGCCGATCGAGAGCTCGTCGTCGGCGAGGTGCTGGTGAACGCGGTCGTCGAAGCCCTCGTAGCGGCCGCAGAGGAGAGCGACGTGGGCCTCGGCGACGAGTTCGTCGGCGATCGGGTCGTCGAGCAGCGGCCCGGTCGGCGAGAGCAGGACGATCCGCGGCCGCGGGCCCTCCCCGTAGGCAGCCTTGAGGGCGGCGTCGACGACGTCGACCCGCAGCACCATCCCGGCGCCGCCGCCATAGGGGGAGTCGTCGACCTGGCCGGCGCTCAGCGGCGTCGAGTCGCGGTAGTCGAAGAGGTTGAACTCGTTGCCTTCGCGCAGCGCGTTCTGGACCGAGCGCTGGGTCTGGAACCAGTCGAAGGCCTCCGGGAAGAGGGTGAAGACGTCGAGGCGCACCTGGGCGCCGCGCTCAATCGAGGATGTCGACGATGACGCGGCGGTCGATCCGCACCGCCGCCGCCTTGGCGATCGTCCGGATCGCGTTGGCGATCCGCCCGCCCTTGCCGATCACGCGGCCGAGGTCGTCCTCGGCGACGCTGATCTCGTAGACGAGGTCGCCGTCCTCTTCCAGCTCCTCGACCGTGACCGCCTCCGGGTCCTCGACGAGGGCCTTGACGAGAAACTCGAGCAGCTCGGTCATCGCCAGGCCCGGCTAGCTGCCGGAGGCTTTGATGCCCTTGGTCCGCAGCAGGGTCGCCACCGTCTCCGAGGGCTGGGCGCCGTGCTCGAGCCAGTGCTTCGCGCGCTCCTCGTCGATGTTGATCGTCGAGGGCTCGGTCTGCGGGTTGTACTGGCCGATCGTCTCGATCGTCCGCCCGTCGCGCGGCGAGCGTTTGTCGGCGACGACGATGCGCCAGATCGGGTTCTTCTTCGAACCCACTCGTCTAAGTCTGATTCGGACTGCCATAGGGTCGGGCAGATTAGCGTCTGCGGGCCTTCGGGCGCGGTGCGCGCTGGTTCCCGCCCGCCAGCTGGGCCATCTGCTGCGGCGTCGGCATCCGCCCGTTCGCCATCGATTTCATCAGCACCCGCATCTGGTCGAACTGCTTGACCAGCGCGTTGACGTTCTGCACCTTGGTCCCGGAGCCGTTGGCGATCCGTTTGCGGCGGGAGCCGTTGATGATCCCCGGGTTGGCCCGCTCCTGGGGCGTCATCGAGAGGATGATCGCCTGCACGCGGTCCAGCTCCCGCTCGTCGACGTCGGCGTTCTTCAGCTGCTTCATCGCCCCCATCCCCGGCAGCATCCCGATGATCCCGCTCAGCGGCCCCATTTTGCGGACCTGTTTCATCTGCTTGAGGAAGTCGTCGAGGGTGAACTGGTCGCGCCGCATTTTCTCCTGCAGCGCCTCGGCTTCGTCCTCGTCGACCTGCTGCTCGGCTTTCTCGATCAGGCTGAGGACGTCCCCCATGCCGAGGATCCGCTGCGCCATGCGGTCGGGGTGGAACTTGTCGAAGTCCTCGATTTTCTCGCCGGTGGAAGCGAAGAGGATCGGCTTGCCGGTGACCGCTTTGACCGAGAGGGCGGCGCCGCCGCGGGCGTCGCCGTCGAGCTTGGTCATCACGACGCCGTCGAACTCGGCGACCTCGGCAAAGGATTCGGCGACGCCGACGGCGTCCTGGCCGGTCATCGCGTCGACGACGAGGAGGACGTCGTGCGGGCGGGTCTGCTTGCGGATCTTCGCCAGCTCGGCCATCAGGTCCTGGTCGACGTGGAGGCGGCCGGCGGTGTCGACGATCAGCACGTCGCGGCGCTCGGCCCGGGCTTCGTCGAGCGCCCAGGAGGCGATGTCGACCGGATCGGCGTCGGTGCCGCGCTCGTAGACGTGGGCGCCGGCGCGGCCGCCCATCGTCACCAGCTGCTCGACCGCCGCCGGCCGGTAGACGTCGCAGGCGGCGAGGGCCACGTCCTTGCCCTGTTTGCCGAAGAACTGGGCGAGCTTGGCGCAGGCGGTCGTCTTACCGGAGCCCTGCAGGCCGGCCATCAGGATCACGGTCGGGCCGCTGGAGGCCACCGCCAGCTCGGCGCCGGTGCCGCCCATCAGCGAGGCCAGCTCCTCGTTGACGATCTTCACCACCTGCTGGCCCGGGTCGAGGCTCTCCAGCACGTCGGAGCCGAGGCAGCGCTCCTTCAGCGTCTTCGTGAAGGCTTTGACGACTTTGAAGTTGACGTCGGCCTCGAGCAGGGCGAGGCGGATCTCCCGCATCGCCGAATCGACGTCGGACTCGCTCAGTTTTCCGCGCGAGCGGACCTCGGAGAGGGTCGACTGCAGGCGTTCGGATAGCTGGTCGAACATGCCCGACCAGCTTAGAGGCTGGGCGATGCAGCGGATGTGCCTGCTACGGTGGAGAAGTCGGGTTCGGCCAGATCGCCACCCGAGAGGTTCCGTCTCCCTTCTCCGTACCGCTTGGTGCCTAAGGGCCGCAGGATCTCCCTTTCCATCAAGTCAGGAGCACTTCCATAACTTCGTTTGCCGATCTCGGCATCTCACAGCCGGTGATCCATGCGCTCGCGCGCCGTGACATCACCACCCCTTTCCCCGTCCAGCAGCTGGTCATAAGCGACGCGCTGGCCGGGCATGACCTCCTCGTCCAATCGCCGACCGGATCGGGCAAGACGCTCGCCTTCGGCATCCCCCTGCTCGAGCGCCTCTCGCCGCAGCAGGGGCACACGACCGCGCTGGCGCTGGCGCCGACGCGCGAGCTCGCCGGCCAGATCGTCGACGAGCTGCGCCCCCTGGCGGCGGCGCGGAACCTGAAGATCGCCGCCGTTTACGGCGGCGTCGGCTTCGGGCCCCAGATCAAGGCCGCGCGGAGCGCCGACGTCCTCGTCGCCACCCCCGGCCGCCTCGAGGACCTGATCGACCGCGGCGTCGTCTCCCTGGACCGGGTGCGCATCCTCGTCCTCGACGAGGCCGACCGGATGCTCGACATGGGGTTCAAGCCGGCGGTCGACCGCATCGTCTCCCAGACCCCCGCGAAGCGCCAGACCCTGTTCTTCTCCGCCACCCTGCAGGGCGCCACCGGCAAGGTGGCCACCGCCTACACCCGTGACGCCCGCCGTCACACCCACGCTCCGAAGCAGGCGAAGGCCGACATCGAGCACCGCTTCCTGCCGGTCGGAACGCAGGGGGAGAAGCTCGAGCACCTGGTCGAGCAGCTGCAGGACGCCGAGTGCGGGCCGACCCTCGTCTTCGTCCGCACCAAGCGCGGCGCCGACAGGCTGGTGAAGCGGCTGCGCAGCCACAAGATCGAAGCGGTGGCGATGCACGGCGACAAGAGCCAGCGGCAGCGCGAACGCGCCCTCGCCCGGTTCGAGGACGGCGAGGTCGAAGCGCTGGTCGCTACCGACGTCGCCGCCCGCGGCATCGACGTCGAAGGGGTTACCCACGTCATCAACTACGACGCCCCGGAGGACCGCGACGCCTACGTCCACCGCGTCGGCCGCACCGGCCGGGCGGGCCGCCGGGGAACCGGCGTCAGCTTCGTCCTCTCCGACCAGGCGGACGACGTCCGCCGCATGGCCGGGGACCTCGGCCTGGTCCGCGAGTTCGAGATGTCCCACGGTGGCCGTGGCCAACAGCTCGGCACGCGACCCGCGCCCCGGCAGACCAGGGGCCGCCGGCGCAAGCGGGGGAGCAGATCGTGACCCAGCCCACCGCCTACAAATGGACCTGCAGCGGCTGCGGCGTAGCCACCAGCCGCAGCGACGCCGAGGAAGCGCCCCTGCCCGAGTCCTGGGAGGCCTGTGCCGAAGGAGCCTTCTGCCTTGGGTGCAGGAGGCAGCGCGCAGGCGAAGCGGCCGTCGAGACGGCACCCGCCGAGGCGGACAGGGGTGCCCGCGCCCGGCTCCGCCGCACGGCGCTGGTCGAGTTCGAAGTCCGACGGGCCCCCGAGAAGACCAACGGCTCGATCGCCAAGGCCTGCCGCACCTCGATCCCCGTCGTCGCCGCCGCCCGGCGGCGAATGGGCGCTCCCTAGCGGTCGGCTTCCCCTCGTCTGGCCCGCATGGCGGCCAGACCCCTGCTCAACTGGGCGACGCTGGTCGCCTCCTCGGGGACGGGGACGGCGCGGAAGGTCGAGGAGGGAAGGTGGAGGCGGAAGGCGATCCTCCCCTCCGGGTCGAAGCGGGTGACCAGGGGGTTGTCGCCCCAGCTGACGAGCCAACCGCCGTCGCTCGTTTCCCGGGCCGAACCGCAGCAGTGGCTTCGCCGCACCTGCGGGTCGTTGAGCTGACCGCGGTATAGAGCCCTGCCCTGGTTCAGGTCGAGCCGGTAGAAGACGACGCGCGGCCGGCGCGGCCGGTCCTTGCCGTTGTCGAAGACGGTGAGGCGGCCGCGACGGTCGATCCGCGCGTCGTGCTGACCGCCGAGCAGCTTCGTGGCCGGGTCTCCGGTCACCCGCAACGACTTGCCGGTGGGGGTGCCCCCCAGCTTCCACTTGATCTCCCCGCTCGCGCGGTCGATCCCGTAGACGGCGTCGGTGTGGCGGGTGGAGATGATCACTTCCCCGCTGCCGCGCGGCTCGATCGAGTTGATGTGGACGGGGTCGAAGGCCTCGCGCTGGAGGCGGCGGCGCGGGTTGCTGAGCACGCTTCGCCACCAGCGCCCGGTCTCCCGCAGCGAGATGTGCCCGCGCGAGTTCCAGCGCCAGAGGACCTTCCCCGCCGGGTCGACTTCCTGGACTTCGGCGGAGACGATCGCCGCCCGCTTCGGGCCTCCGAAGCGGCGCAGGTCGGCGGTTTCGGGGACGTAGGTGTCGAGCAGGACGTTGCCGCCGGGGAGCTCGCGGTACTCGTGGCCGTCGACTATCGACCCCTTGGTCCTGACCAGGCGCAGGAGCTTCCCCGACTCCGATCGCACTTCGTGCGCCATGCGCGGATCGAGGCCGTAGCCGTCGCCGAAGGACCGGGCCCAGACCAGGCTTCCGTCGCCGAGGACCTGGCCGCCGAGCACGCGGGTGTCGGCGTGGTACCACCAGCGCGGCTTCCCCTCGTCGTCGAAGACGACCAACCACGAGTTGCGGGCGCCCGGCGGCGAGACGGTGACGACGAACAGGCCGGGGGGCGCCGGCCGCAGCGATTCGAACCGCCACGAGGGGAAATCGGCCGGCAGCGGGGGAGTTCCCCGGGCCGCCTGCGGCTGGGATTCCTCCCGGACTTCGGTTCCCCCGCAGGAGGCCAGCGCGAGCGACGCGGTAGCGATCAGGACGCCCACGCAGAGCACCGCGCGCGTCAGCCGCTTGAGCCGGGGCCGGGAGATCAGGTCCCCAGCAGCGCTTTCGCGTAGTCGCCGGGGTCGAAGGGGCGCAAGTCCTCCAGCGTCTCGCCGACGCCGATCAGCTTCACCGGGATGCCGAGGTCGGAGGCGATCGCGAGGGCGATGCCGCCGCGGGCGGTGCCGTCGAGCTTGGTCAGGACGACGCCGTCGACCTCGACCGCCTCGGAAAAGACCTTGGCCTGGCGCAATCCGTTCTGGCCGGTGGTGGCGTCGATCGAGATCAGGGTCTCGTGGGGGGCGTCGGGGATCTGTTTCTGGATCACCCGGCGCACCTTCGCCAGCTCCTCCATCAGGTTGCTCTGGGTATGGAGGCGACCGGCGGTGTCGACGATGACGACGTCGGCACCGCGGGCGCGGGCGGCGTTGATCGCGTCGTAGGCGACGGCGCCGGGGTCGGCCCCCTCTTCGCCCCGGATCAGCTCGGCGCCGGCCCGCTCGGCCCAGGTTTCCAGCTGCTCGGCGGCGGCGGCGCGGTAGGTGTCGGCGGCGGCCATGATCACGTCCAGCCCCATCTCCTTGCTCAGGTGCCAGGCGATCTTGCCGATCGTCGTCGTCTTGCCGGTGCCGTTGACGCCGACCATCATCAGGATCGCCGGCTCGGCGCTGAGGTCGATCGGGGCACGGCCGGTGCTCGCGACCTCGGCGAGGATCTCGATCAGACGGTCGCGGACGGCGACGCCGTCGGCCGGGACGGCACCGGACTCGACCTCGTGCTCGAGCCGCTCGACCACCGCCGCCGTGGTCGGCGCCCCGACGTCGGCGAGGATCAGCGCCTCCTCCAGCAGCTCCCAGGTCTCGTCGTCGATGCGGTCGAAGAGAGAGGCCGAGATCTCCTCGGTCAGCGCCTGGCGGCTTTTCGAGAGGCTCTCGCGCAGCCGTTTGAAGACCCCGCGCCGCTGCTCCGGCGCTTCCTCCTCGGCGGTCGCGACGGCGCTCGGACTCCGCGCCCCCAGGCCAACGATCTCCTGCCAACTCGTAGCCATGCCGGAACGGTACCCGGCCGCGGCTGTGCTTAGGCGACCGCGGAGAGGCCGGGGGCTTCGCCCTCGTCCTCTTCCTCGGCGTCCTCGCCCGCTTCCCGCGGCAGGCGCTTCGAAAGCACCTTGGTGACGCCGTCGCCGCCCATGCTGACGCCGTAGAGGACGTCGGCGGCGTCCATCGTCCGTTTCTGGTGGGTGACGATGACGAACTGGGCGCGGTCGGAGAAGCGGCGGATCAGCTGCAGGAAGCGGTCGATGTTGGCGTCGTCGAGGGCGGCCTCGACCTCGTCCAGGATGTAGAAGGGCGACGGCCGCGCGAGAAAGACCGCGAACACGAAGGCGAGGGCGACCAG
>Ga0157284_10000132_pt1 | contig 11351 bp, 10 predicted proteins | sample NitcycUS059202B1_FD_108392 | JGI IMG/M metagenome (GOLD analysis project Ga0157284, IMG submission 108392) | Soil microbial communities from Arlington Agricultural Research Station in Wisconsin, USA - Nitrogen cycling UWRJ-S059-202B-1 | ecosystem: Environmental > Terrestrial > Soil >... | reverse complement strand
TTCTTCGCCGTCATCAGGTTCAGGCCCAGCCGTTCGCAGCGCTTGGCGGTCAGCGCCAGGCAGATCAGCCCCCGCGCCTCCTTGGCCATGAAGTTGATCGCCTCCGGCGTCGCGAACTGCGCCGCCATCACCAGGTCGCCCTCGTTCTCGCGGTCTTCGCCGTCGCAGACGACGACCATCCGGCCGGCGCGGATCTCCTCGATCGCCTCCTCGATCGTCGCGAACGGGCTCTCGCCCGTCGCCGTCCCGTCCTCTTTTCGCTCGGTCTCCGCCATCTGGCTCACGCCTGCTCCTTTCGCGCGAATGGTGACATCAATCGCTCCACGTACTTGGCGACGACGTCGCACTCGACGTTCAAACGGCTCCCCACCTGCAATTCACCCAAGTTCGTCCGCTCCAGGGTCTCGGGAATCAGCGAGACCTCGGCCCAGCTCTCCCCCAGCTCGGCGACGGTGAGGCTGACCCCGCTGAAGGTGATCGAGCCCTTGTCGACGACGTAGAGGAGGAGGTCCGGCGGCAGCTCGACGCGGAGACGCCGCGCGAAACCGTCGTCCTCGGTCGACGCGACGGTGCCGACTCCGTCGACGTGCCCCTGGACGATGTGGCCGCCGAGTCGGTCTCCCACCTTCATCGCCAGCTCGAGGTTGACGCGGCCTCCCTGCTCGACTCCGTCGAGAGCGGTGACCTCCAGCGTCTGGTTCATCGCCTCGGTCTCGAAGCGGTCGCCGTCGACAGCGATTGCGGTGACGCAGCAGCCGTTGACGGCGATCGAGTCGCCGAGGGCGAGCTCGTCGGTCAGTGAGGAGGCGACCCGCAGTCGCGCGCCGTCGGCGGTGCGGTCGAGAGACTCGACGGTGCCGACGTCTTCGATCAGGCCGGTGAACACCTCACCACTCCTTGTAGCGGGCCTGGATCAACAGGTCGTCGCCGATGGGCTCGACTTCGTGGGACAGAGCGTTCAGGCGCGCGGGTCCTGTCACGGCTGCGCGAGAGGCCGGGTTGGGATTGCCGAGAAGCATCGGGGCGATGAAGGTACGGGATTGATCAACCTGGTCGGCTGAAAGAAAAGAGGAAGCGAGGGTTCTACCGCCCTCTAGAAACAAACTCGTGACTTCGCGGCGGCCGAGTTCTCGGAGGGCTGACTCGATGTCGGGGGCGGGGATGATTTCGGCGTCTGCTTCTTTTAGGGAGCTGATGCGGTCGTTCGGAGCGTCGGGGGCGGTGACGACTAGGACCGGGGACTCGTCGAGGGATTGGAGGAGCCGGCTGTCGAGGGGGAGGCGAGCCTGGGAGTCGAAGATCACTCGCTTGGGCTGGCGGGCGTCCTCGACGCGGGCGGTGAGCAGCGGGTCGTCGGCGAGGGCGGTGCCGATGCCGACGGCGATCGCGTCGTGTTCGGCGCGCCAGCGGTGGACCAGCTCGCGGCTCTCGGGGCCGGAGATCCAGGGGCTGTCGCCGGGCGCGGTCGCGGTCCGGCCGTCGAGCGACATCGCCATCTTCAGGATCACCAGCGGCAGGCCGGTGCGCGCGTGCTTGCGGAAGGGCTGGTTGAGGCGGCGAGCCGCGGTCGCCTCGGCACCGGTCGCGAAAGCGACCTCAACCCCGCCGTCGCGGAGGATGCCGGGGCCGCGGCCGGCGGCCTTCTCGCTCGGGTCCTCGGAGGCGATGACGACGCGGCCGATCCCCGCCTCGAGGATCGCCTCGACGCAGGGCGGCTGCCGCCCCTGGTGCGCGCAGGGCTCCAGCGTCACGTACATCGTCGCCCCCGCGGGGTCCTCCCCCCGTTCCCGGCAATCGGCTAGTGCTGCCCGCTCCGCGTGCAGCCCTCCCAGCTCCGCATGAAACCCCTCGCCGATCGCCTGCTCGTCCCGCACGATCACGGCGCCGACCAGCGGATTCGGGCTGACGCGCCCGCGGCCGCGATCGGCAAGCTCCAGCGCCCGCCGCAGGTGCGCTTGCTCGGTGGCTTTCAGCTCGGCGTCCATAGGACTGATTGACTCGTCAATCAACCAGGAGTTTACCCCCTCCGCGGCGTAGTTATGAGGGCCTGTCCGGATACGCTGGGCCGCCCCTTTTGAAGCTGATAATCCAAATTCCATGTCTGAACGAGGAAGCGACGCTTCCTCAGACGATCGCCGACCTCCCCCGCTCGCTCCCCGGCATCGACCAGATCGAGCTGCTCGTGGTCGACGACGGCAGCACCGACCGCACCGTCGAGGTCGCCCGCGAGTGCGGCGTCCACCACATCGTCCGCCTCACCAACAACAAGGGCCTCGCCGCCGGCTTCCAGGCCGGGTTGGACGCCTGCCTCAAACTCGGCGCCGACGTCGTCGTCAACACCGACGCCGACAACCAGTACCAGGGGGCCGACGTCGCCAAGCTGGTCGCGCCGATCGTCGCCGGCGAGGCCGACATGGTCGTCGGCGACCGCCGCGTCGCCGAGATCGACCACTTCTCCGGCTCGAAAAAGAGCCTGCAGCGGCTCGGCAGCTGGGTCGTGCGGCGGCTCTCGGGGACCGGGGTCACCGACGCCACCTCCGGCTTCCGCGCCTACAACCGCGAGGCCGCCCTGCAGCTGCTCGTCGTCGACAACTTCACCTACACGCTGGAGAGCCTGATCCAGGCCGGGAAGATGCTGGTCGCGATCGACGAGGTCCCGGTCGGGACCAACCCGAAGACGCGCGAGTCCCGCCTCTTCGCCTCGACCGGCGCCTATGTGCGCCGCAACGCGCCGGCGATCCTCCGCATCTACGCCCGCTACGAGCCGCTGCGCGCCTTCGCCACCGCCGGCGCCGTCGTCCTCTTCCTCGCCCTCTGTGCCTGGCTGCCGTTCCTGCTCGACTGGATCCTCAACGGCGACAGCGAGGGCCACGTGCAGTCGTTGATCCTCGGCGCCGTCCTCTTCATCGCCGCGATGCAGCTCTTCGCGCTCGGCGTCATCGGCGACCTTCTCGCCGGCCAGCGGGTGATGACCCAGCGCGTCTTCGAGCGGGTGCGGCGGGTCGAGCTGGCGCTCGGGGTCGAGCCCTCTCACTACGAGCGCGGCGCCGAGGCGGCCAGCCGCGAGAGCCCCGAGTGAGCGCGCCGGAGCGCGGCGGCAAGGAGGCGAACGCCGCCGAGTACGGGAAGACCGCGAGCTTCCTCGCGATCGGCGTCGGCCTCACCGGGGTCATCACCTACGCCTACTTCCTGATCGCCTCGCACACGCTCTCCAAGCTCGACTACGGCCAGATCACCATCCTCTGGTCGGCGGTCTTCATCACGATCTCGACCCTCTACCGGCCGGTCGAACAGCTGCTCAGCCGCCACGTCTCCGAGCGGCTGGCGAAAGGCGAGCCGCTGCGCCAGGAGCTGCGCGTCGCGGCGACGATCCAGGTCGGGCTGGCGCTCTTCTTCGCCGTCGTGGCGCTGGCCCTGCGCGGGCCGATCCAGGACGACCTGCTGGAAGGCAACGAAACCCTCTACTGGGTCTTCTTCGGCGCCGTCCTCTTCTACGCCGCCAGCTACTTCGCCCGCGGCTTCCTCGCCGGCCAGCGCACCTTCGGCCTGTTCACGGCGCTGATCCTCTCCGAGTCCTGCTTCCGCACCCTCTTTGCCGTCCTCGTCGCCGTCAGCCTCCTCGGCGGCCAGTCCTGGGTCGCGGTCGGGATCGTCGCCGCCCCCAGCCTCTCGCTGATGGTGGTGCCGTTCGCGTTCGCCCGGCGGGCGAAGAAACAGCAGGTGAAGCAGCAACCCGAGGGCGAGCAGGCCGACTTCACGATGAAAGAGGGGTCGGGGTTCGCGGCGGCGGTGCTCGTGATCATGTTCAGCGAACAGGCCTTCCTCAACGCCGGGCCGCTGATCACCCGCGGCCTCCAGGGCGCCGAGGCCGCCGGTTTCATCTTCAACGTGCTGATGCTGGCGCGGGCGCCGCTGCAGCTCTTCCAGGCGGTCTCGACCAGCATCCTCCCCCACCTCACCAACCTCCACACCTCGACCGACCCGGACAGCGAGCGCGAGTTCCACCGTTCGGTCCGGGGCGTCCTCCTCGGCATCGCCGCCTTCGTCGCCTTCACCGCTCTCGTCGTCCTCGTCGCCGGGCCGAAGCTGATGCAGATCGCCTTCAGCGACAAGTTCGAGTACGACCGGGCGGGGCTGCTGCTGGTGACGCTGGGGATGGGTCTCTATTTGGCCTCCGTCACCGTCAACCAGGCCTGCCTCGCCCAGGGACAGGTGCGGCGCGCCGCCGTCCGCTGGATCGCCTGCGCCGGCTTCTTCATTCTCTGGAACTTCCTGCCGATCGTGGGCGACGAGTTCCGCCGGGTGGAGATCGGCTTCGCCCTCACCGCCGGCGTCCTCTTCGCCCTCCTCTACCTCGTCTACCGCCGCCCGCACGGCCGGATCGAGGACATCCCGCGCGAGGGCTCGACCGAGGAACTCGAGCTGCGGCTCGCCTCGATCGACGAGAACACCTGAGATTTTTGGACGCTATCGAGTTCGAAAATCTAGATTCGGTGATCTAGGTTCCCCCGATGGGTGCCCACGACGCCGAGCTGATCCTCGCCGCCGGCGCGTTGCTGGCCGCGGGCATCGTCGGCGCCCTGCTCGCCGACCGCATCCGCGTCCCCGGCCTGCTGCTCTTCCTGGCGCTGGGAATGGTCGCCGGCTCGCAGGGCATCGGCGGGATCGAGTTCGACGACGCCGAGCTGGCGCGGACGCTGGGGACGATCGCCCTCGTCCTGATCATCTTCGAGGGCGGCCTCACCGCCGGCTGGTCGGAGATCCGGCCCGTGCTCGGCACCGCGGCTTCGCTGGCGACGATCGGCACCGCCCTGACGGCGATCATCGCCGGGCTCGCAGCCAAGCTCCTCTTCGGCCTCAGCACCCTGGAAGGGATGCTGGTCGGCGCCGCGATCGCCGCCACCGACTCGGCCGCGATCTTCGCGGTGCTGCGCCGCTCGACCCTGGAGAAGCGGCTGGCGCGCTCGCTCGAGGGCGAGTCGGGGATGAACGACCCGGTGGCGCTGCTGCTGGTGATCGGGTTCATCGAATGGATCCAGCAGCCCGACTACGGGCTCGCCGACATGGCCGGCCTGCTGGCGCTGAAACTGGCGCTGGGGGCGGCGATCGGGGTCGCCCTGGGATGGGCGGCAGTGCGCGTCCTCGACCGGGTGCAGCTGCCGAGCGACGGGATCTACCCGGTGGCGACGATCGCGATCGCCGCCCTCGCCTACGGCCTGCCCGAGGTCGCCCACGGCTCCGGCTTCCTCGCCGTCTACCTGACCGCGCTGGCGCTGGGCTCGGCCCGGATCCCCGCCCGGCGGACCGTCGTCGCCTTCCACCAGGGTCTCGGCTGGGTCGCCCAGATCGCCCTCTTCATCCTCCTCGGCCTGCTCGTCTTCCCCTCCAGCCTCGACGACGTCGCCCTCGACGCCCTGGCGCTCTCGGCGGTGCTGATCGTGGTCGCCCGCCCGGTCGCCGCCTTCGCCGCCACGGCGCTGGCGCCGCTCAACGTCAAAGAGCGGTTGATGCTCGGCTGGGCCGGCCTCCGCGGCGCCACCCCGATCTGGCTCGCCACCTTTCCCGTGGTGGCCGGGGTCGGCGAGGGCGAAGAACTTTTCGCGATCGTCTTCTTCGTCGTCGTCACCTCGACGCTCGTGCAGGGGGCGAGCTTCGAGCCGCTGGCGAGCCGCCTCGGCCTGACCACCGACGAGCCGGCGCTGCCGCGGCGGCTGCTGGAGTCGGGGCGGATCCGCCGCATGGGCGGCGACGTGATCGCCTACCGGGTGCCGGAGGGAGCCGCGATCGCCGGCCACCGGGTCCGAGAACTCGAGCTGCCGCGCGAGGCGCTGGTCAACGTGATCGTCCGCGACGGAAGTGCGATGCCGCCGCGCGGATCGACCGAGCTGCAGGAAGGGGACGAGCTGCACATCCTCGTCCGCAGCGAGCTGCGCGACGAGGTCGAGGCGCTGACCGGCCACTGGGCGAAGGGGCCGATCGGCAGGCCCGCCCCGCCGCCGTTGCCGCGACGCGGTGCCTCCCAGGTCTTCACGGTCCGCCCGGCCCGGGGAGATGGAGAGCTCGGCGAGGAGATCGACGGCGTCCCGATCGTCAGGGTGATGCGTGACCGCAGCGAGCGGGGCGCCTACCTCGTCGCCCTCGCCGACGGGCGGTACGCGGTGCTGAGTTCCGGCCTGGTCGCGATCGGCGGGCGGCGGGCGCTGGCCGGGTGGTGCGAGGGCCGCGCCGCGCGGGAGGACGTCGATGCCTCCGAGCGGGCCTGGTGGCAGGAGGTGACCGGAGCGCTGATCGCGCGCGGGCGCTCAAGCGGCCCCGGCGGCAGCAGCGATCTCGGCGTAAGCGGCAGCGGGATTGTCGGCTCCGAAAACAGCTGAGCCGGCGACGAAGAGACGGGCGCCGGCGGCGGCGAGGGGGCCGGCGGTGCTCTCGTCGACGCCGCCGTCGACCTCGATCTGGGCCTCGCCGACGAGCGGCAGCAGGCGCTCGACCTTCTCGGGCGAGGTCTCGATGAAGGACTGGCCGCCCCAGCCGGGGTTGACGCTCATGCAGAGGACGATGTCGGCGAGGCCGCGCAGCTCCTGGACCGCCTCGACCGGGGTCCCCGGGTTGATCGCGATCCCGGCCAGGCAGCCGAGCTCCCGCACCGCGGAGAGGGTGCGGTGGGCGTGCGGGGTCGCCTCTTGGTGGAAGGTGATCGAGTCGGCGCCGGCCTTGGCGAAGTCGGCGATCTGGCGCTCGGGCGCCTCGATCATCAGGTGGACGTCGACGGCGCCGCCGGCGTCGTGGACCTGGTCGGCGATGCCGCTGAGGACCAGCGGCCCGATCGTGATCGGGGGGACGAAGTGGCCGTCCATCACGTCGAAGTGGATGACCCGGGCGCCGGCGTTCATCACCTCGGCAACTTGTGATCCCAACCGCCCCATGTCCGCCGAGAGGATCGACGGCAAGACGCGCGGCTCCGCCATTAACTGCTGCATCCGCTCGCTCACGGGGCGCAGCCTACCCGGACGCGCCTGACTGCGTCCTCGGTCGCTCGCGTGCAAAGCACGCCACGCTCCCTGCGTCCTTGTCAGCCACGCCCGGCCTATGCCGAGCGCAACATGGAAGACCCGCATGACTGGCATTCCATATCGGCGGTGTTCGTCATCCGGGCGATCGTCTGGTGCTCGCCGCAGTTGGGGCACTGGGAGACGAGTTCGAAGCGGCTGAGGCAGTTGACGCAGCGCAGGCGGCCCGGCAGCTGAGTCGGCCGCAACCACGGCTCGCCGCAGTTCGGGCACGGCGCTCGCCCCAGCGGATTCGTCTCCCCCTGGTCCGACTGGTTGGGGTGGCTCATGCCTTAATCATTACGGGTCAGGGCTCCTCCCTGATCAGGCGGGCGATGAAGAAACCGGTGGTGCGGTCGCGGTCGGGGCGCAGTTGCAGGCAGCGGCGGTTGGCCGGCGAGGCGAGGTCCGGCGCCGCGGCGCCGATGTCGTCGAGGCGCAGCGGCGGCACTTCGCCCGCCTCGGCGGCGCCCAGCAGACCGGCAATCCGATCCTCGTTCTCACGGCGGGAGAGCGTGCAGGTCGAGTAGACGAGGGTGCCGCCCGGGCGCAGCAGTTCGGCGGCGCGTCGCAGGAGCGCGTCCTGGACCTCGGTCAGGCGCGCGATCGCCTTCGGCGACTTGCGCCAGCGGGCGTCGGGGCGGGAGGCGAGCGTGCCGAGGTCCGAGCAGGGCGCGTCGAGGAGGACGCGGTCGAAGCCCTCGCCGACGGTCGCCTCGGTGGCGTCGGCCTCGATTACGGTGACGCCGTGGAGGCCGAGCCGGCTCGCCTGGGCGGCGACTTCGCCGGCCCTGGCCGGGTCGAGCTCGACCGAGATCACGGTGCAGCGGTCGCCGGTCCGCTCGGCGATCTGGCCGGTCTTGATCCCGGGCCCGGCGCAGAGGTCGAGGATCTGCTCCTCGGGCCGGGGGTCGAGGACCTCGACCACGGCCGCAGAGCCGCGGCTTTGCGGCGTCAGCTCACCGGCCGCGACCGCCACCGGCACTGCCTCGCCGGTCCGCCCCTCGATCGCGATCGAGTTGGGCGGTGCCAGCGGCCACTCGGCCTCGGGCAGACGCGCCGCGACGCCGGCCTCCCGCAGGCGCGCCAGGATCGAATCGCGGTCCGTTCGCAAGGCGTTCACCCGCATCGCCACCTCGGCGGGCTGGTTGCAGGCGGCGAGGACTCCGCGGGCCGCGTCGGCCCCCAGCTCCTGCCACCACATCTCCGCCAGCCACTTCGGGGCCGAGTCGGCGATAGCGGCAGCCGCCGGGGTCGAGTCGTCGTCGAGCAGCGCCGCGGTCAGCTGGCCGCGCTCGCGGACGGCGCGGCGGAGGATCGCGTTGGCGAAGCCGGCGGCGTGGCCGGCGCCGGCGGCCTTGACCAGCTCGACCGCCTGGTCGACGGCGGCGTGGTCGGGGGTCGCGTCGGCAAAGAGGAGCTCGTAGAGGCCGAGGCGGAGCGCCGCCAGCACCGGCGGGTCGAGCAGCCGGGTCGAACGGCCGGCGAGGCGTTCGATCGCGACGTCGCTGGTGCCGCGCCGCTGCACGGCGCCGTAGGCGAGACGTTGGGCCTGGGCGCGGTCGCGGCCGCGCAGCTCCAACCGGTCGGCCTCGGACCGGAAGGCGCGCTCGGTGAAGGCGCCGTCCTCGAAGGTGGCGCGAACGGTGGCGAAGGCGAGGGCGCGCGCCGGCGAGACGCGGCTCGGGGCGACGCTCACGAGCCCGGCAGCTGATGGCCGCGCAGGTAGGCGTCGGCCGCCATCGGCTTGCCGCCGGCGGGCTGGACGGTCTCCAGCTGCAGAGCGCCCTCGGAGGTACCGAGCAGGAGCGCGTCGAAGCGAGCCTCGAGCTTGCCCGGCTCAAGGCGCTCGTCGACGGCTTTGGCGCGGCGGACGCCCAGCCGCTCGCCGTCCGGCAGCTCCAGGTAGGCGCCGACGTGCGGGGTCAGCGCCCGCACCTTCGCCGCCAGCTCGGCCGCCGGCCGCTCGGGGTCGAGGCGCCGCTCCCCCGGCTCGATCTTCTCGGCGTAGGTGACGCCGTCCTCGTCCTGCTCGGTGAACTCGAGCGCTCCTTCCGCCTGCAGGTCGAGGGCGCGCACCAGGAGGTCGCCGCCGACCGTCGCCAGCCGCGCCGAGAGCGCCGCGAAGTCCTCTTCAGGATCGATCGGCACCTCCTCGATCAAGGCCACCGGCCCGGAGTCGAGCCCGGCGGTCAGCTGCATCACGCAGACCCCCGTCACCTCGTCCCCGGCCATCATCGCCCGCTCGATCGGGGCGGCGCCGCGCCAGCGCGGCAGCAGCGAGGGGTGCACGTTCAGCATCGGGAACTCAGAGAGCAGCGGCTCGCGGATCAGCTGCCCGAAGGCGCAGACGGCGACCGCCTCCGGCGCCGCGGCGCGGACTCGCTCCAGCGCCGCCTCCTCGTTGACGTTCTCGGCCTGCAGCAGCTCCAGCCCCAGCTCCTGGGCGGCGATCGCCGCGGGCGGCGGCTTCACCTTGCGCCCGCGGCCCTGGCGGCGGTCGGGCGGGGTGACGACGAGAGCCGGGCGGTGGGGCGAGTCGGCGAGGCGCCGCAGCACCGTCGCGGCGAACTCGGAGGTGCCGAGGTAGGCGGTCCTCACGCGTCGGTGCGGGGCTCGCGCAGCTCGTCGCCCTCGTCGATCTCTTCCTCGGAGGAGGGGCTGTAGCTGCCGCCCTCGCGCAGCGCGCGGAGGGCCGCCTTTCGCTGTTCGCGGACGGTGCGGTCGAGGATCAGGACCCCGTCCAAGTGGTCGATCTCGTGCTGGAGGACCCGCGCCTCGAGGCCGGCGGCCTCGATCACGATCGGCTCGCCCTCGGCGTCGCGGCCGCTGAAGCGCGCGTAGAGCGGCCGCTCGACGTCCATCGAGACCCGGGGCAGGCTGAGGCAGCCCTCCTCGGCGACCGCCATCTCGTTCGAGAGCCACTCGACCTCGGGGTTGACCAGTGCGGTCGGCGCGCTCTCCGGGCCGGCCTGGAAGACGAGCAGGCGGCGGAGGACGCCGAGCTGGGTCGCGGCGAGGCCGATCCCGAGCCCGTCCCGCATGATCTCGATCATCCGCTCGACCTCGGCGCGCAGGTCGGGGCCGAAGTTGACGACCGGCGAGGCCTTGCTCTTCAGCACCGGGTCGCCGAACTTGACGACGTGGGCGAGGGCGGCTTCGCGCCGCTCCAGCAGCTCGACTTCGAGCCGGCGCTCCTCGGCCTCGCGTTCCTCCGTCTTCACCTCGTCGCTCATCCGGGCTGAGTCTAAAACGCCGGTCCGTTCTGATACTTCCTGCGCGGAGAGGCAGGAGGAGCTCTTACTGCGGGTCGACGTCGACGCCGATCGCGACGTCCTTCAGTGAGCGGTCGGCGGCGCGGCGCTCGACCGCGTCGCGCACCGCGGTGACGGTCCCGGCGCGGTCGTCGGCCTTGATCAGGATCCGGCGCCGGTGCCGGTTGCGGACGCGGAACATCGGCGCCGGGCCGAGCAGTTCGGAGCCCTCTGGGAGGCCGCGGTCGAGCTCGCGGGCGAGGGAGATAGCCACTTCGTCGAGCTTCGGCTCGGCTTCGGCGGAGAGGTTGATCCGCACCAGGTGCGAGTAGGGCGGGTAGTGGAGGATCTTCCGCCGCTCCAGCTCCAGCTCGAGGAAGCCGGCGGAGTCGTGGCGGGAAGCGTGCTCGATGCTGGGCGCGTTCGGCGCCAGGGTCTGGACGATCACCTCTCCCCCGGCCTCGCCGCGGCCGGAGCGGCCGGCGAGCTGGGCGACCATCGCGAAGGTGCGCTCCTCGGCGCGGAAGTCGGGGAAGCGGAGGGTCGCGTCGGCGTCGAGGATCACGCTCAGCGTCACCTCGGGGAAGTCGTGTCCCTTGGCGACCATCTGGGTGCCGACGAGGACGGCGCTCGGGGTCTCGTCGAAGCGGGCGAGGATGCGGGCGTGGGCGCCGCGCTCGGCGGCGGTATCGGAGTCGAGGCGCAGGACCGGCATCGGGTCGAGGCGCTCGGCCAGCAGCGCCTCGATCCGCTCGGTGCCGGCGCCGGCCCGGGAGAGCGTCGTCGAGCCGCACTCGACGCAGGCGCGGGGCTGGGGCTCGGAATGGGCGCAGTGGTGGCAGACGAGGCGGCCGCTGTGGCGGTGGACGATCAGCGAGACGTCGCAGTTGGGGCAATCCCAGTGGTGGCCGCAGGAGCGGCAGGTGAGCCAGGGGGCGAAGCCGCGGCGGTTGATCATCACGATCGCCTTGGCGCCGGCGGCGCGGACGCCCTCCAGCGCCTCCCAGGTCTCGGTGTGGACCGGCCCCGAGCGCGGGTCGGCGCCGCGCAT
>Ga0157284_10000131_pt1 | contig 11363 bp, 8 predicted proteins | sample NitcycUS059202B1_FD_108392 | JGI IMG/M metagenome (GOLD analysis project Ga0157284, IMG submission 108392) | Soil microbial communities from Arlington Agricultural Research Station in Wisconsin, USA - Nitrogen cycling UWRJ-S059-202B-1 | ecosystem: Environmental > Terrestrial > Soil >... | reverse complement strand
CTGCATGGCACGACGCAGCTATGGCTGGTGAATCATGCGACGCGTCCTCTCACGGCGGCGACCCGCGCGTTTATGGCGTTGTTGCTCCGCGATGACTGAAAGACTTCTCATCCAGAACATGCTGTTTTTCCAGTCAATTCTGAGAGTGTTTTCACGCAATTTGTGCACCAAATCACATAACGAATCAAATAGTTGACGACATATAACAAAAACTCCAACATACCCCTAGTCTTTATTTTGAAGCGCGAAAATAACAGGAGTTCCTTGAGTGATCCCCGACGGGCAACCAGGACATATCGACCAGATTAAACAAACCAATGTCGGTGCTGTGTACCGCCTGATAGATCAGTTTGGTCCCATTTCGCGTATCGAGCTTTCGAAAAAAGCACAGCTGGCTCCGGCCAGTATCACCAAGATTGTCCGTGAGTTGTTACAGGCTCATCTGGTGCTGGAAACGGAGTTTCAGGATCCCGGCAGCCGCGGGCGTCCCGCCATCGGTCTGGCGCTGGATACGCAAGCCTGGCACTATCTTTCTGCGCGCATCAGTCTCGGGTCTATCACCTTAGGTTTGCGGGATCTGAGCAGTAAACTGGTAGTGGAAGAAGTGCTGCCATTGCCGGTTCAGGGCGCGGAACCGCTGCTCAAACGTATTATCTCTGAAATCGATCAGTTCTTTATCCGCCATCAGCGCAAACTCGAGCGCCTTACCGCCATCGCCATTACCCTGCCGGGAATGATTGATGCACGCAGGGGCATTGTTCACCGTATGCCGTTTTACCATGACGTGTTTGATATGCCGCTCGGCGAAACGCTTTCCGGTCACACCGGTCTGCCGGTTTATGTGCAGCACGACATCGGTGCATGGACGCTGGCGGAATCGCTTTATGGCGCTTCCCGTGGCTGTAAAAATGTTGTTCAGGTGGTGATTGATCATAACGTCGGGGTGGGGGTGATCACCAGCGGGCGCGTTCTGCACGCGGGCAGCAGCAGTGTGGCGGAAATCGGTCATACGCAGGTTGATCCTTACGGCAAGCGTTGTTATTGCGGCAATCATGGGTGTCTGGAAACGGTAGCCAGCACTGACAGTATTCTCGAACTCGTGCGTCAGCGTCTGACGGTACCGGTTCCAGCCAGTTTACTGCACGGGGTTTCGCTGACCATTGAGGCTGTTTGCGACGCTGCTAACCGTGGCGATCAGCTGGCGCGCGATGTGATTATCAGCGTTGGTCAGAGCGTCGGGCGAATTCTCGCGATCATGGTGAATTTGTTTAATCCGGAAAAAGTGCTCATCGGCTCGCCGCTTAATTTATCTCAGGATATTCTCCATCCCGCGATAATGTCCTGTATTCAGCAGCAGTCACTTCCCACATATAGCGAGAATATCAAACTCGAATCAACTCAATTCTATAATCAGGGAACCATGCCCGGCGCGGCATTAGTTAAAGACGCGTTATATAGCGGATCGCTGATAATAAAATTACTGCAAGGCTAAGTTTTATATAACGTTAGGCTGCTTATCTTAATAAAATAGCTATAAGCCTTCCGTCATTTTTGCTCACCGAGTCGACAAAACATTGCGCTAACGCAAACCGCTCTCATCTCTCATCGCCTAGACTTTCTGTCGATACTTTGTCTCCTGCGATGTTTTCTTACCGGAGACTATCTTTCAATAAGACGGAGAGATCCCGGAGCCTGAATTCCATGTTAACGCACTTTTTCGTCACGGGTACGGATGCCCGTGTAGGTAAAACCATTGTCACACGCGCCTTGCTGCAGGCCTTAGCCGCGCAGGACCGCTGCGTTTTAGGCTATAAACCTATTGCAACAGGCAGCCAGGAGTTGGCCGACGGGGTTCGAAATAAAGATGCGGTAACTCTCCAGCAGTCATCTTCTATTTCTTATCCTTTTAATAAAATAACCCCTCTGGCATTGGCCGATGAAGATATTTATGCCAGCCAGATCCCCGAGAATGTTTTTGAAATAATGACCAATGGCCTTAATTTCATGCGTGAAGAGGCAGATTCAGTGGTTGTTGAAGGATGTGATGGCTGGAGAACATTGATTACTCCGCATCTTTATTATTCTGACTGGGTACGCCAGCAAAATATGCCGGTGGTATTAGTGGTCGGTATTCAGGAAGGCTGCGTCAGTCATGCGTTATTAACGGCACAGGCAATTATTGCTGATGGTTTACCTTTGATTGGCTGGGTCGCGAACCGCATTAATCCGTGCCTCGCGCATTATCAGGAAACGATAGAGGCCATCAGCGCCAATATTTCTGCGCCTCTGCTGGGCGAAATACCTTATCTGCCGCGTGCGGAAAGCCGCGATATGGCGAAGTTTATTAACCTGTCAAGCTTCGATATGAGGACGATGGCTAAGACATGTGAGTGACAACTTTTATTCAATGTATAAGGACGTAAACGAATGTTGAACAGCCAGCAATATACAAAATTGAATAGCATGTTGATTAAACGCAAAATGATGAAAGTCATCGCGCCTAAATGTGTCGATCAGGAACTCGCTAATCCGTTATATGTTTATGAAGTTATCCGTCTGGAGTCGGGAAATTACAAACTTGTGAACATAACGAATCCTCAGCGCACCCTTGTCCCAAATGGAGGTGGCTGGGTGTTTGCTGTTATGGATGATGCTCCGGGGGCTGTTATTTGCGGCAAGGCAGACTATCAAAATGTCCATGGACATACTTCTCTCACGGGTTACTCTGAAACGACCAGAAGGGGAGAAGTAATAGAAAGGGAACGCGGAGTGTATTTCGCCGGGGAACTTGTTTTTAATGCCGGGCGACTGACTCGCTGGACCAATGGTAGTGGTCATTTTGCACCCTCCAGATCACTGGCTTTTTCAAACTTATTAGCCCCTGTACGCCTCACATTGCCCATCCATCTATTCCGGCCAGACGACGTATAGCCCGTTTTTTTAGAACATCCTGTATAAACGGGGCTTAAAGGTGACGTTGTCACAACCATTCTGTCACTAGCAAGCGATGAGTGCAAACTCAGCGCTTTTTTTGTCTATAATGAAGAATATTTGCCTGAGTGCGCTTATCAAAACAAGTTTAAGAAAACAGGGAACATGGCCGTCAATCATCCTGCTGTAAACAAATCTGTTGTCAAAACCTCTCATCGTCCGCTGATCCTGACTGCCTGTATGTTGTCGATGTTTATGGCAGCCGTGGAAGTGACGATTGTCGCGACTGCGATGCCCACTATCATCGGCGACCTCGGCGGCTTTTCACTGCTTGGCTGGGTATTCGCCGTCTATCTTCTGACACAGGCCATTACTGTGCCCATTTACGGGCGGCTGGCGGATTTATACGGCTGCCGGAAAATGTTTTTCATCGGCACCACCTTGTTTCTAATAGGTTCTGTCCTTTGCGGCTTCGCGCCGTCGCTGGGCTGGATGATTGGTTTTCGTGCGTTGCAGGGGCTGGGCGCGGGTGCCATCACGCCGATTGCCACGACCCTGATCGCCAATGTCTACGGTCCGCAGGAAAGGGCGAAAGCGCAGGGGTATTTGTCCAGCGTATGGGGTGTTTCGGCGATTGTCGGGCCGCTGATGGGGGCGTTTATTGTTTCCCATTTCCCCTGGGCGGTGGTGTTTTGGGTGAACGTGCCAATCGGTTTGGTGGCGATGGCGATACTTATCAAATACCTGCCGCCGGACGGTCAGCGTAAACCGCATCAGCTGGATCTGGCCGGGACCGCTTATCTCACACTCGCCGTTGCTGCTTTATTACTGGCGCTGTTACAGGCTGAAGCGCTGGGCTACTGGGCGCTGGCGTTGCTGGCGTTTGCTGTTATCAACGCCGGGTTACTGGTGCGTCAGGAGCGTAAAACACCGGAACCGCTGTTCCCCCTGGCGCTGTGGGACAGCAAAGTGATTATTGCCGGTAATGTCGGTGGTCTGATTATCGGTGCGACCATGATGGGGATCAGCGCATTCCTGCCGACTTACGTTCAGGGCGTACTGGGCGGCACGCCCTTAGAGGCGGGGACTACACTGGCGCTGATGTCCATCGGCTGGCCACTGGCGAGTATGTTCAGCAGCCGCATGATGCAGGCAACGTCTTATCGGGCAACGGCCGTGACAGGCGCATTGCTGCTGGTGGGCGGAAGTCTGGCGCTGTTACTGCTTTCACCGTCCTCGGGATTGTGGATGGCGCGTCTGGCGGCGTTTTCTATCGGCGCAGGCATGGGGTTGTCCAACACCACATTTATCGTCTCGGTGCAAAACAGTGCAGAACCGGCCATCCGCGGCATTGCTACCGCTTCGACACTGTTCACGCGTATGCTCGGTTCGGCCATCGGGACGGCGGTATTGGGCGCTACGCTGAATCTTAATCTGGAATACCGGCTGCCGCAGGTGAACGATCCGGTTCAGCAGCTGATGGAAAAAGCCACACGCAGCGCGATGGACACAGGGCAGCTGAATATGCTGACCGATAGCGTTGCCGCGTCGCTGCACTGGGTGTTTGTGGTATCTGCGGTGATTTCAGTGCTGGCGGTCGCCGCCGGTTTGCTTATCCCGTCCGGCGACCGCCCGCACCCTGAAGCGCAGCGGGAAAGTTAAGACGTCTGACGCTGCTGAAGCCTGAATGCGATTAACATCAGTGTCAGGCTCAGCAGCACCGCAACAGATGCCATCGCCATCCCGTCGCCCACCGAACCCTGTTCAAACTGCCTCCAGACATAGACCGACACGGTCTGCACGCCCGCCGGTGACAGCAACAACGATGTCACCAGTTCACGCGATGCTACCGCAAACACCATCATCATTGACGCCAGCAAACTCGGCAATACCAGCGGCAGCAGGATCATCCGCAATGCCTGCGCGGCAGTCGCGCCGTGTACCCGTGCTGCTGCATCAAGATTGCCGCCAATCTGTTTTAACGCCGCGCTGACGTAACGCACCGGGTAAGGCAGCAGCAAACAGCAATACGACAGCAGCAGGATCCCCCAGGTGTTATACGGCGTGACCGGCCAGAAACTGCGGTTCCACGCCAGGATCAGCCCGACACCCACCACAATGCCCGGCAGCGCGGCCGGAAAAAGTGAAAGTCCGTCAATTAGCGCCGCCCCGCGAATTTTGCGTGCCACCACCAGCCATGAAGCCAGAAACCCGGTTGCACCGGCAATCAGCGCCGTGCCAAGCGCCAGACTCAGACTGGTCGACAGCGCACCGATTGCATCGCCATGCGCGTCAAACAGATTGCCAAAGTGCCGTATTGTCAGATTGGAAAGCGACAGTCCGCCGGAAAGCGTGCCGGAAAATGCCGTCACCAGCGTGGAGACAATCGGCAGTGCAACGGCAATCAGCGCCACGAGAGTGAATAAAACCAACACCGGCAGCGTCCAGACTGCCAGTGATTTTTGTGTCACATCGGCCGGTTTACCGGTCATGCTCTCGACATTTTTACCGGCCAGCACGGCGCGTTGTACGCTGTACGCACAAAGTGCGATAGCCACCAGCAGCAGGGAAAGTACCGCAGCACCCGGCATATCAATCGGCCAGTCGGCGAGACGCTGTTCGATACCGGTAGTCAGCATCAGAATGCCGCTTCGCGAACCCAATGCGCCGGGCACGCCGTATTCTTCTATCGACAGGGTAAATGCCAGCAGCAGGCTGGAGGCAATGGCCGGTAAAGCCATCGGCAAGGTGATGCGGATAAATGCCCGCCACGGGCCCGCGCCATGAATACGTGCCACATCCGCCAGACGGCTGCCGCTGGCGGCCATGCTGCGTGAGACGGCAAAATAGACCACAGGAAAAACGTTGAGCGTCATCACGGCCACCATACCCGGCAGTGAAAACAGGAAATTATTCAGATGCAGCCATGGCAGCAACTGCTGAACGTAACCGTGGGTTTGCAGTGCCAGCATCCACGACAGCGCAGCGATATAAGGCGGTATTAAAAAGGGGATCAGAAAGACCACGTCCCACAGAGCGGCGCCGGGCAGGGCAAATAATCCGCGCAGTGCGCCCAGAGGCACACCGATCAGGGCGCTGCATAATGCCACACCCAGTCCGACTTTCAGCGTTGTGGCAAAGAGTTCCTGCAACGAAGGTTCGGCAAAAACGCGGGTAAATGCGCTGAAGGGGGCCGAATAACTGCCGGTATCCAGATGCGGAAAAACCGCCTGCAAAACCACAAATGCCACCGGCACGGCGACCAGGACCAGCAGCGCAATGCCTGTCACGCCCGGTAAAAAAGCGTTTCTATTCATTGATCAAATCTCAGAAGCGGGCTGCTTTATCAAACAGCCCGTGAAGGGATTATTGCTGGCCGAACAGCTTCGCAAAACGGTCGAGGACGTCTTTACGGGACGCTGAAGCCTGTGAGGCTTCCGGAAGTAATTTCAGTGATTTGAACAATGGGCGTTTGGCATCAATGTCGGTACGTGCTGGCATCAGCCACGCATCGGCGACCAGTTTCTGGCCTTCAGGTGACAGCGCGTAATCGATGAATGCCCTGGCTTCTTTCTGCTGCTGGCTGGATTTGAGGATCATCATTGGACGCGGCGCAATGACCGTGCCGCTGCTCGGGAAAATCACTTTGACTGATTCACCGTCCTGCACGCTGCCATAAGACACATAATCTACTGCGCCAAATACTGCGGCTTTGGCACCCTGCAATACCGGCGTCAGCGCCTGTGCGTTAGGGCCAGCGATGATCATGCCGTTGGCTTTCAAATCTTCAAACAGCTTCCAGGCCTGCTGTGCATGGGCATTCTGTAACCCGATCAGCAAATCTAAAGAGGCGCCCGAAAGTGACGGGTCCGGCGTGGTGACTTTGTCTTTGAATTCCGGTTTGGCTAAATCGCCCCAGTCTTTCGGTTCAGTGGTGCCGCTTTTGGTGTTCCATACGATACCCAGCGCAGAAATACCCTGTGCCACGTAATACGGAGTCTTGAATTGTGGCGGAACCTGTTCTGCATTCGGGCTTTGATATTCCAGCAACCAGCCGCGTTGTTCGAGGTCGGTTGCGGTATCCCAGGACGCTGAAATTAAGACGTCAGCGCGCGGATTAGCCTGCTCGGCTTCCAGTCGCGCCATTACTTTGCCGGTTGTTGCCTGGAAAACATCGACTTTTACGCCGGTTTGTTTTTCATAGCCTGCTGCCAGTTTTTTTGCCAGTGAACCCGGCCCGGCGGTGTAGAGCGTCAGCGCCTGCGCATTGCCGGCTGCTATTGCGAGAGAAAGTGTCATTGCGGTCATTACGCCTGTTCTGGTACGGGAAAACGTTTTTGTCTTTGTGTTGTGCGTGCGGTTCATCATTTTCATTCCATCAAAGGTTAAGCAACAAAAGGAGAAACAACGGAAGGGTCAGTCTGTTCAATGCTGGCGATGGCGCCTTTTTCCATGCGCGCGATGCGGTGAGCGAGTGCATGAGCTTCGTGCTGATCGTGGGTGACATACACCGCCGTGGTGCCCAGCTGGCGTAACAATGTCGCCATTTCTTCGCACAGGCTTTCACGCAGGTCACGGTCAAGATTGGACAGCGGCTCATCGAACAGCAGAATGCGCGGCTCGGCGACAATCGCCCGTGCCAGCGCCACGCGCTGCTGCTGACCACCGGAAAGCTCAGAAGGGCGGCGAGAGACAAAATCCGCCAACCCGACGCGTTCCAGCGCCGCCATCACTTTCTCGTGTTGAGCTGCGCCACGGATCCCGCGCATCTGCAATGGAAACGCGACGTTCTGGCGCACGCTCATGTGCGGCCACAGGGCGTAATCCTGGAACGCCATCCCGAGATTACGTTTTTCCGGTGGCACGCTGAGTTTCCCGCTGGCGACGATTTCGCCATCGAAACTGATCTGCCCCGAGGCAGGATGGAGTAATCCCGCCAGCATTTTCAGCAGCGTACTTTTCCCGCAGCCCGAAGGGCCCAGCAGGGCGAGGATCGTACCTTCCGGCACGGATAAATTGACGTGATTGAGTACCTGGTTGCTCCCAAAGAAATGGGACACCTGATGTAGTGCGATGGCAGGGGGAGAAGACATGCGCGCAGGCGCATTCCCGCCGGTATGAGCTGGAATGATCATGGTTGGTACTATCCTCTTTGGGATTTATTTGTGGGGTGAGCGTAAAGGGGGAATGTGACGGACGGATGACAATACCTTGGAGTGCCACTCAAACTGGCCTTAAGGTCAAAACCGTGGGCGTCGGCCCACACCGACCAGTGACCCGGTAACGCGCGGGCCTCTGGACTCCGCGCTTTTTCACTGCGCGCTGTCGCGGGTATGAAGGACATGTTCTGAAGCAATCATGAGTGGCGCAAAATGTCATCGCTTCGCGATTCCCGAATTTCAGGTTTCGAGCCTAGGGTCTCGAACCGTTCATTCGGTGCCATTTTTGATCACGCCAATCCACTGTTCTAAAAGATAAAAAAAGTCTTCCTTTGAATTTAAGATCGTACGGGCGTTTCAGAAAGCTTGCTGAGTGAGAGGTTGCAGACCTGAGGCTGCAATCCCGAAGCGAAGGTACCGCGCAGCGGCAAGATTTCCAGCCTGTCGCTGCGGTACCTGAAACATTGCCAGCGAGCGGAGCGCGTGTTGCAAAAGCGAAGGGAGATCCAAGAGGGAAAAAGCACTTTTCCCTCTTGGGCGGTTTCGGCGCAGCGCGTTAAGTGATCACCGCACGTAAGAAACCGAAATGTTTTCGATCTGCTTTAGCAGTGTAAGCCGCCATTGCAGCGGCCTTCTGCAAGCAAATCAGCGACTGCAAAGTTTGTAATAAACTTCATTCCATCGGATCTGATTCTTGAAGTCCGGCAGCGTCGTATCATTATCAATCACCAGCAATTCAATATTACTCAGCTCCGCATATAACCGCAGCGCGTCAATATCCAGTGCCTGTGAGAACACGGTATGGTGGGCGCCGCCGCCGAGGATCCAGGCTTCTGCCGCTGTCGCCAGTGACGGCTGGGCTTTCCAGATAGCGCGGGCAACGGGCAGTTTTGGCAACGGATGCGGTTGTTCGACGGTATCGACCAGATTGACCAGCAGACGGAAACGGTCACCCATGTCGATAACGCTGGCGTTAACCGCCGGGCCTGCCGGCGTGGAGAAGATCAGTCGCGCCGGATCAGCTTTGCCACCTATGCCGAGATATTGTGCATCGAGCAGCGGTTTTTCTTCTTTGGCAATCGACGGACACACTTCGAGCATGTGCGAACCGACCACCAGGTCATTACCCGGCTTGAAGTGGTAGGTGTAATCTTCCATGAACGACGTGCCGCCTTTCAGCCCGCTGGCCATCACTTTCATGATGCGCAGCAGCGCCGCAGTTTTCCAGTCGCCTTCGCCGCCGAAGCCGTAGCCTTTTTGCATCAGACGCTGTACCGCCAGTCCCGGCAGCTGTTTCATGCCGTGCAAATCTTCAAAGTTAGTGGTGAACGCGCCGAATTTACCTTGCTCCAGGAAACGCGTCATTCCCAGTTCGATTTTCGCCGCATCCAGCAGATTTTCACGACGCTCGCCGTTAAGTTTTACCGCGTCAGTCAGGCGATAAGTCGCTTCGTATTCTTCCACCAGCTGGTCGATGTCGCCTTTGCTGACTTCGTTGATAACGCTGACCAGATCGCCAATTCCGTAAGCATTGATGCTGTAGCCGAACTGAATTTGCGCGGCCACTTTGTCGCCTTCTGTCACCGCCACTTCACGCATGTTGTCGCCAAAACGCGCCACTTTCAGATGCTGACTTTCATTTTTCGCGGCAGCGACGCGCATCCACTGGGCGATACGGCGGTGAGATTCACCGTCCTGCCAGTGTCCCGCGACCACTGTGTGTTGCTGGCGCATGCGGGCACCGATGAAGCCAAACTCGCGGCCGCCGTGCGCGGTCTGGTTCAGGTTCATGAAGTCCATGTCCATGGTATCCCACGGAATTTCAGCGTTGAACTGCGTGTGGAACTGCAACAAAGGCTTATGCAAAATGCTTAATCCCGCAATCCACATTTTTGCCGGAGAGAAGGTGTGCAGCCAGGTGATAATGCCCACGCAGGCATTGTCGTAGTTGGCGTCGCGGCACAGCGCCGTGATTTCATCCGGCGTGGTGACCAGCGGTTTGAGCACCAGTTTAACCGGCAAACCGGCTTCGCTGTTCAGGCTACTGACGACCTTTTCGGCGTTCTCTTTTACCTGACGTAACGCTTCCGGTCCGTACAGATGCTGACTGCCAATGGCGAACCACACTTCGAGATGTTTAAACGCGTCCATTTATTACTCCTGAATATCGTAGGTGTGAAATAGCAATTTATGTGACAGACATTAATGCGCCGGTTTCGCCGCAAACAGCGGTTCAGTGGTGGCACACCATTGCTGGTAACGTTCGTACAGGCGCTGATATTGTTCGACACGCTGCGGATCAGGCAGCAGGGTACGTTCGATACTGCAGGCCATTTTTTCCTGAGCGGCCGGAACGTCGCTGAATTCCCCGGCGGCGACGGCGGCAAAAATCGCGGCACCCAGCGCACAACACTGATCGGAGGCGACGATTTGCAGCGGACGGTTCATCGCGTCGGCGCAAACCTGCATGATGACCGGTGATTTACGTGCGATACCGCCGAGGGTCAGCACGTTTTCCACCGGAATGTCCTGCTGTTCGAAACATTCCATGATGGCGCGTGCGCCAAAAGCCGTTGCGGCGATAAAGCCCCCGAACAGTTCCGGCGCTTGCGTGCCCAGGTTGATATCGGTGATGACGCCTTTCAGGCGCTGATTGGCAAACGGTGTACGGCGGCCGTTGAACCAGTCGAGCACCAGCGGCAAATGATCGAGTTTCGGACTGGCCGCCCACGCTGCGGTGAGATCGGACAGCAGGTTTTTTTGCAGGCTGGTCAGTTGCGGTGCGATTTCAGGATGTGCTTTGGCCGCCTGCATCAGTGGCCAGCTCAGCAGACGGCTGAACCATGCGTACATATCCCCGAAAGCAGATTGTCCGGCTTCCATCCCGATCATGTCAGGTACCACGCTGCCTTCGACCTGACCGCAGATCCCGGCAATCGCGCGGTCATTCACGCGCTCTTTATCGGCGATCAGAATGTCGCAGGTGGAAGTGCCGATCACTTTCACCAGGGTATAAGGCTGTGCACCCGCGCCGACAGCACCCATATGGCAGTCGAATGCACCGCCGGAAAGCACCACGGAGGCAGGCAGACCAAGGCGTTCTGCCCATTCAGAGGTCAAAGTGCCAACAGCCTGTTCAGCGGTGACGGTGTCGGTAAACAGCGGATAGGGCAGATGTTCAACCAGCAGCGGATCGAGGGCGGCAAAGAACGCTTTTGGTGGCAGGCCGCCCCATGACGGATGCCAGAGCATTTTGTGTCCGGCGCTGCAACG
>Ga0157284_10000130_pt1 | contig 11392 bp, 10 predicted proteins | sample NitcycUS059202B1_FD_108392 | JGI IMG/M metagenome (GOLD analysis project Ga0157284, IMG submission 108392) | Soil microbial communities from Arlington Agricultural Research Station in Wisconsin, USA - Nitrogen cycling UWRJ-S059-202B-1 | ecosystem: Environmental > Terrestrial > Soil >... | reverse complement strand
TCGTCGGCGAGCTCTTCGGCGACCCCCACTTCACCACCCGCGCCAGCCTCGAGCGGCTGGGCGCCGAGGCGGACCTGAGCCTGGCCGAGCGCTCCGGCAACTGGTTCGGCTACTTCGCCCGGCTAACGCCGCAGTAGCGAGCGCACCCGCTCGGTCCGCAGCGCCGTCCGCGCCGCGTTGCCGCCCGGCCCGCCATGGAGGCCGCCGCCGGGGTGGGCCGAGGAGGAGGCGAGGTAGAGGCCTTGGACCGGCGTCGTCGGCCGGCCGAGGCCGGGGAAGGGGCGGAAGATCGCCTGCTGGTAGAGCTGGGCGGTGCCGCCGTTGATCGCGCCGCCGACCAGGTTGCGGTTGTGGCGTTCGAGGTAGAGCGGGGTCTGGACATGGCGCTTGAGGATCCGCTGCCGGAAGCCGGGCGCCAGCCGCTCGACCTCTTCCTCCATCCGGTCGGCGAACCGCTCGCCCTCCTCCTCGCAACTCCAGTCGCCGCTCAGCTCTCCGGCGGCGTCCGACCGCGGGCTCTGCGGGACGTGGGTGTAGGCCCAGGCGGTCTCGGTCCCCTCCGGCGAGCGCGAGGGGTCGACCGTCGAGTACTGGCCGAGGACGAGGAAGGGCCGGTCGGGGATCTCGCTCGCCGCCAGCTGGGTCGTCGCTTGGGTCAGCCCGTTCATCCCCTCGGCGACGTGGACGGTGCTGGCGCGGCGGGCGTCCTCGGCGCTCCAGGGGATCGGCTCGCGCAGGGCCCAGTTGACCTTGAAGGTCGAGTTGTCGTACTGGTAGTTGCGCAGGTCCTCCCGCACCCGCTCGGGCACCACCTCGCTCGGCAGCATCTTCAGGAACAGGGCCGGCGCGCCGCAGTCGGCGAGGATGGCGCGCCGCGCCTCGAACCGTCGCCCGTCGGCAGCGACGGCGGCGTGCGCGCGCCGGCCCTGCACCTCTATTCGCTCGATCGGGGTCTCGCAGATCACTTTGCCGCCGCGGTCGCGCAGCCGCGCCACCAGCGCCCGGGTGATTTCTCCGGCGCCGCCCTCCGGCACCGGGTATCCATGCTGCTGCCCAAGGCCGCAGAGGACCCAGCCGAACATGCCGCCGCCGGAGCTCTCCGGAGTGAGGTCGGCGTGCAGGGCATTGCCGGCGATCAGCCAGCCGCCGCCCTCGCCCTTGAAGTTCTCCTCTGCCATCCGCCGCGCCGGCAGCAGCGAGAAGCGGGCGAAGTCGGCGAGGCCGCGGGGGCCGAGCGCGGCCAGCATCCCGGCCGCGGGGCGGATCGGCGGCAGCGGCGTCAGCAGGGAGCCGACCAGGTGCGGGCCGGCGCGGCGCCAGAGGTCGAAGAGGCGCCGCCAAGCGCCGCCGTCGCCGGGGGCGAAGGCGTCGAGCGAGGCGCAGGTCTCCTCGAGGTCCATCGAGAGCAGGGCGCAGCGGCCGTCGGGGTGGGGGTGGGCGACGACGCCGCGGGAGCTGAGCCAGTTGACGCCGTAGCGCTCGAGTTCGAGCGGGGCGATGTGGCGGGAGGCGAGGGTGAGGGGGTAGAAGGCGCTGTAGAGGTCGTGGACGAAGCCAGGCTCGGTCACTTCGCCGCTGCGGACCGCACCGCCGGGTTCCGGCTGCTCCTCGCAGACGACCACCTTCCAGCCGCGGTCGGCGAGGTGGTTGGCGGCGATCAGGCCGTTGGGGCCGGCGCCGACGACGACGGCGTCGGTGACCATCTCAACCTCGGCTGACGGTGCGCAGCAGGCCGTCCCAGGCGTCGAGCGCCTTGACCGCGACGCTTGGCCGCCCGCTGAACCCGCCTCTGGTCTCTCCCGCCCCCTTGCCCTCGCGCAAGGCGCCCTCGCCCGCGGGTCGGTCGCCTGCCGTGTGCTCGAGCCGGGCCAGCGCCCGCATCGCCCGTTTGCCGGCAGACCCGAAGGCGGAGTAGAAGAAGACCTGGGCGCGGGCGAGCCCGCCAGCCGTTAACTCGTCGCGGGGGTGGCGGATCACCGCGAGCACCGCCTCGGCAACCGACTCCGGCGAGTAGACGGAGGGATAAGGGGGTTCGGGCGGCAGCAGCCCGGTCGAGCTCTCGAGGTTGTTCCAGAGCGGCGTATCGACCGCTCCTGGGTTGACCTGCGAGAGCGTCACCGAGGAGCCGCCCTCCTCCAGCTCGATCCGGATCGTGTCGAGGAACCCCGCCAGGCCGTGCTTGGAGGCGGAGTAGGCCGACATGCCCGGCAGCGGCATCCGCCCTGCGATCGAGCCGACGGCGACGACGGCGCCCCGCGAGCGCTCCAGGTGGGGGAGCGCCTCCCGAATCGTGTCGATGGCGCCCCCGAGGACGATCTCCAGGGTCGCGTCGAAGTCCTCGGCGCTGGTCTCGGTGAAGCGGCCGAAGGCGATGCTGGCGGCCGAGGTGACGAGGACGTCGAGTCCTCCCAGCTCCGCCGCCGCCTTCTCGACCGCGGCGGAGAGGGCTTCGCGGTCGGTGACGTCGGCGGCGATGGTGACGACGTCGTCACCTTGCTCGGACAGCTTGCGCTTCGCCGCCGCCAGGCCCACCTCGTTGCGGGCGAGGATTGCGACCCGCGCCCCCTCCCGCACCAGCGCCTCGGCGGTTGCGAGCCCGATGCCGCTGCTGCCGCCGGTGATCAGCACCCGCTGCCCCGCGAGCTCGCGCTCGCCGATCGGGTTGCCCTCGGGAGTTCCCTCGACCAGCCGCTTCAGGCGCGACAGCGCCTCCGCGTTGCGAACCCGCAGCGCCTGGTCGGCTATGGGGTTGCCGATCGCCAGCGAGGTGAGGCGATCGCCGGCGACCTCTTCCATCGTCAGCTCGGTGCCGCCGGCGCTCTCCTCGAGGTCGATCGCGATCGTCGCCGTCCCCAGCGGTCGCGCCTTCGCCTTCAGCACGATCCGCCGCGGCGGCTCGACCTCCGTCACCTCGGTGTGGTCCTTGAGACCGACGGGCCAGGAGCCGACCTTGTGGTGGAAGCGGGAGCCGACCGCGGGGAACTCCTCGTCGGCATCGCGGATGCCAGCCGCTCCGACCACCCATTCCGGGTAGCACTGGGGATCCGAGAGTCTCGCGAAGACCTCTTTCCGCGTGGCGTGGATGTGGACCCGGTTACGAGCCATCGCCGCCCTCCGCCAGTGCCATCACTCCGCCCTCGGCGCCGTCGCCGTCGCGGAAGAAGTCCCAGAGCTCGACTCGATTTCCCGCCGGGTCGAAGAAGTAGACGGAGCGGTCGCCACCGTCGTGCTCGACCGGCCCCTCGACCTCGACCCCGCGCTCGCGCAGGTCCCCGCTCAGCTCGTCGAGCCGATCGTGGTCGACCGAGAGGGCGAAGTGGACGTGGCGGCCGCCGCGGTCGGAGTACTCCTTCTCGCCGGGGGGCCAGATCCCGAGCCGGCAGCGCTCCCCCACCGCCAGCCAGACCCGGTCGCCTTCCTCCAGGACCAGCTCCAGCCCGAGCGCTCGGTAGAACGACGCCAGAGCCTCGACGTCGTCGGTCTCCAGTACCAGCTCGCAGATCCCGGCGATGGTCATAACCGGGTGTCTTCCCTTTCTCGCGTTTACGGCTATGCCAGATGGGCTACCCGTTGGGAAGAGAGTCAAGCGACGAGGAGGCAGAGGATGTCCACGATCGAGGAGTCGATAGAGGTCAACGCGCCGCTGCGCAGCGTTTACGACAAGTGGACGCAGTTCGAGGATTTCCCGCTTTTCATGGAGGGGGTCGAAGAGATCCGCCAGATCGACGAGACGCACCTGCACTGGGTCGCCGAGTTCGGCGGATCGCGCCACGAGTGGGACGCCGAGATCACCGAGCAGAAGCCCGACGAGCGCGTCGCCTGGCGCAACACCGACGGCAAGGAGAACGCCGGCGTCGTCACCTTCCACCGCATCGACGACGACACGACCCGGGTGATGGTCCAGATGGACTTCGTCCCCGAGGGGATCAAGGAGCGCATCGGCGATGCGCTGGGGGCGGCGGACCGACGGGTCCACGGCGACCTCGAGCGGTTCAAGGAGCTGGTCGAGGCCAACGGCGCCGGCGACGGCTGGCGCGGTGAAGTGAAACGACCCGACGAGGTCTAGGGCGCAAGTTCAGGACAGTTTCCGTGGCAAGGCTGGCAATTTCACGCACTGCTTATGTAGGTTCGTTCAATCAACACTCCGATAGGGCATCGCCGCGGGAACGACGACGGCTGGGAGTGGGGTGAGGCACAGAGGGTCTGTCTTCGAATGGCCTATCGCTACGCGAGCGATCCGGGCGAGGCCGAGGACATAGCTCAGGATGCCTTGCTCCGGGCCTGGCGTCGGCGCTCGACCCTGCGCGATCCCGACCGGCGCAACTACTGGCTGGCGACGATCGTCCGCAACGAGGCTTTCCGCCAGCACGCGCGGGTGCGCCCGGATCCGACAGCGACGATCGAGTTCCACGAGGGCGCCGAGGACGAGGCGGTGCTGGCGGCGGTCGAGCTCGCCGATCTGCACGCCGCGCTCCAGTGCCTGAGCGAACGCGACCGCCGGCTGCTGGAGATGAAATACGAGGAGGACCTGACGCAGGCGACGATCGCCAGCCGCCTCGGCATCCCGGAAGGCACGGTGAAGGTGCGGCTGCACCGCGCCCGCAACAAGCTGCGCCTGCTGTACGCGGGGGCGAGCGCACCGGGCTGAAGTTCGGACCGCTGTACAACGCCGGCGCGGAGCCTGCTGGCGAAGATCTATCCATGGAGATGGCAGCACGGCAGATCGTTGCCTTCGGTGGCGGTGGCTTCTCGATGGAGTCGGGCAACCCGCTGCTCGACGACTACGTGCTGGGGCTGACCGGGGCGGAGCGGCCGCGGGTCTGCTTCCTTCCCTCCGCCAGCGGCGACGCCGACCACTACATCGTCCGCTTCTACCGCGCCTTCTCCGCCCATCGCTGCGAGCCCACCCACATCTCCCTCTTCCGCCGCGAGCAGGGACCGAGCGACCTCCGTCGCCACCTGCTCTCCCAGGACCTGATCTACGTCGGCGGCGGCAGCGTCGTCAGCCTGCTCGGCGTTTGGCGGGCGCACGGGATCGACTCGATCCTGCGCGAGGCCTGGGAATCGGGAGTGGTCCTCTGCGGCCTCTCCGCCGGCTCGCTCTGCTGGTTTGCCGAGGCGGTCAGCGGCTTCCACGGCGAGCCGAAACGGTTGCGCGGCCTTGGCCTGCTGCCGTTCAGCAACTGCGTCCACTACGAGCGCGGCTCGGGGCGCGGCGAGGCCTACCATCGTTTCCTGCGCGAAGGGATGTGCGGCGGCTACGCCGCCGAGGACGGCGCGGCGCTGCACTTCCGCGGCGAGGAACTGAGCCGCGTCGTCGCCTCGCGGCCGCAGGCGCGCGGCTACCGCCTCGACGCCGCCGGCAGCCAGGTAGTGGAGATGCGGATCGCGACGACGTACCTGGGCGATCGCGACGCGCCGCCGCAGGCGCCGCTGCCGGAGGCGCTCTCGACCGCGCCCGCGGCCTGATGGCGGTCGAACGGGGAGCGGCGACGGCGACGCCGGTGCGGCGGATCCTCGCCCTCGGGGGGCATGAGTTCAGCTCGCGGCCGGCGGACCGGGCGGTCTGCGAGTTGCTGCTGCGCTTGGCCGGCGAACGCGGCGGCGAGCGGCCGCGGATCTGCATCCTGCCGACCGCCAGCGGTGACACCACCGAGCAGATCGCCAGTTTCTACTCGGCCTTCGGCGAGCGTCCCTGCGAGCCCTCCGACGTCTCGCTCTTCCGCCTCGGCCGCCGGCCGATGGCGCTGCGCGACCACCTCCTCTCCCAGGACCTGATCTACGTCGGCGGCGGCAGCATGGTCAACCTGCTCGCGGTCTGGGAGGCGCACGACGTCGCCTCGATCCTCAGCCTCGCCTGGCGGCAAGGCGTCGTCCTCGCTGGCCAAAGCGCAGGGGCGATGTGTTGGTTCGAGGCCGGGATCACCAAGTCCTCCGGGAAGCCGCTGGCAGCCGCCGGCCTCGGCCTCCTCCACGGCAGCCTCTGCGTCCACTACAACAACGAACCAGAGCGCCGCGCTGCCTACCTCGACGCCGTCGGCGACGGGATGCCGAGCGGGTACGGACTCGACGACTACGCCGGCCTGCTTTGGGAGGGCGAAGGAACTCCATCCGCCCTGACCGCGCGCCGCGGCGCCCGCGCCTACCGGGTCAGCAGCCGCGCGGGAGAAGTGGCCGAGTCCCCCCTGCCGGCGCGGTTTTTACCCGCTCCTGCCCCCGCCGCTTTGCGGGAGGACATCGCCGAGTTCCGGCGGATCAAGACGATGCGCAAGCGCGCGGGGTGGCTGGGATAACAAAAAATAAAAATTCGTACCGGGAACGTACCCAGAGGAGTATGGTGTGCATTATATGCGGGTGACTTCTTAACCGCGCGGAAAGTTAGCGAAGAGGGATTTGCAGGACTTTCATAATTTTTAAAGGTCGAGTAAGGCTGTGGAAATGTGGGCGCTGGGCGTGCTCCTTGAAGGTTTGACCGATGCGGCAAATGATGCCCGTGCAATTTTGTCCGCGTCCGACTCCATTTCCCCGCTCACAACGCAGCGGATAGGAACCCCGTGAAACGCGCCGGGGCAACCGCGCTTTCCCTTTTAGCGGCGCCGCTAAACGTCCACCTTCTGCAAGCGCTGGAGGACGGGCCCCTTCCTTTGATCGATCTGCGACGGGCCGTCGGCTCGCCGCCCCAGAGCACGATGCGGGTCTACTCGCGAACACTGGTGGAGATCGGGACGCTGGAACGGCAGCGTCAGGCCTCCTTCCCGGGCACCGTCGAATACGCGAGCACCGAGTCCGGCCGTTCGCTGCTGACGATTGGCCAGACCCTCGAGCGCTGGCTGCAGGAAGCCCCGGCCGGGCCGATCTCTCTCGGCACCACTGCGAGCAAGAGCGCGACCAAGGCGCTGGTCGAGGGCTGGTCGACGAACATCATCCGGGCGCTGGCGGCGAAACCGCTTTCCCTGACCGACCTCAACCGGCTGATCCCGCGGATCAGCTACCCCTCGTTGGAGCGGCGGCTGGGCGCCCTACGTCTCGCCGACCTGGTCGAACCGTATCCCGGTGAGGGTCGCGGAACGCCCTACCGGGCCACCCCCTGGCTGCGGCGGGCGATCGTCCCCCTGGCAGCGGGGGCCTGGTGGGAGCGCCGCTACCTTGCCGACCCGCCGCAGATCGGCCGTCTAGACGTCGAGGCGGCGTTCCTGCTGGCGATCCCGCTGATCGAGCTTCCCGCCGACCTGAACGGCAAATGCCGCCTCTCCGTGGAGATCCAGGGAGGCTCCTCCCCCGTCTTCGCCGGGGTGCTGATCTGCGTCGAGGAGGGGAAGGTCGTCTCCTGTTCCTCCCGCCTCGAGGGCGAGGCGGAGGGTTGGGCCTCCGGGACCGCCGCGAGCTGGATGCGACGGATGAACGGCCAGGATGCCGACCTCGAAGTCGGCGGCGATGCTGAGCTCGTGCGGGAGATAGTCGACGCGATCCGCAAAAGCGCGCTGGCCGTCAGATCGTAGTTCGGCGCATCTCCAGCGTTACGCGCGCGATTCCCTAACTAACGAGGGTTTGCAGGGAAAAAGGCTGCTTGGACGGCCTATTGCTTCGCGGCGACGATGACCCTACATTCGGTTCTGTTGAACGTGGCCTTCTAGAGAGGCACTCTTTCCTGCGGGTACAAGAAACGGTGGCCCGAGAGACCACCTTTTCTCCTTGGAGAAAGGCGTCCACACTGTGGACGCCTTTCTTTTTCAGGACAACTTCCAGCGGAAGCCGATCTCCTCGATCGCTGGCTCGAGCGGGCTGCTCGGAAGCCCCGGTTGCGTTGCTTGTCGAGGGTCGTTGTAGCCGCCTGGAGCGACGTCGTTGGGGGTGTCCGGATGGAAGATCGAGGCGAGGTATTGGATCTGCCCGCGCCCCTGGCCGAGCTCGGTCTGGCCGCCGCCATAGGCGCCGATGTCGCGCTCCTCGCAGTAGTCGTAGGCGGCGAAGAGGTTGCGGATCGGGCCGAAGCGCGAGGGCTTGACGTTGACCGTCTTCGGCGGCGACCACGGCATCGCCTCGATGTCGGCGATCGAGTGGATCGGCGCGTCCCAGGTGACGCGCTCGGAGACGGGGTCGAGCAGCGGTTTCGTCTCCGCGGTCACGTCGGGGTCCTCGAGCCAGGCCTCGGGGAAGGTCTCGATCAGCTTCGCGTAGAGCTCGGGGTCGGTCTCGACGTCGACCGGGGTGCCTTTGTAGAAGCCCTTGAGGTCAAGTGAGTCGACGGCACCGGTCTCCGCCAGCGCCGCGATCAGCTCGTCGTCCCAGTCGTTGGCGGGGTCGAGCTTGAAGCGCAGCGTCGGGTAGACGGCGAGGCGTTCGCGCAGCGGCTCGATTGAGGAGCGCGCTCCCTCTTCCCAACCAGCCAGCCGCATCGAGTTGACGAAGTTCACCGGCTTCGGCTCACGGCCCAACGCCTCGGCGAGGTTGGTTCGCGCCTGCCGCAGCGCCAGGTCCAACGCCGCCGACTCGAAGGCCCAGCGGCGGTAGTCGCGGGAGACGTCCTCACGCACCGGCGCCCCGGCCGGGAAGAGGTCGATCTCGTCGAGCCGATCCGAGAACTCGGCAAAGGTGAAGCTGCCGGCCAGCCCCTCGGGCGGCCCATGATCCTGCTGCCCGATGTGGTCGACCGCGTCATAGACCACGTCTTCCCCGATCCCCTCCTCACCACCACCGCGCAACTTCACGATCGTCGTCAACCGTTCGAAGGCCCCCCCGTCAAGACTGAGCCCTTCGAACTCACAACCCTCAATCAGAAGTGGCAAGTCCGCGATCGCATCAAAGCTGGACACCCCTCGGAGCGTAAAGGAGTCGGGTGAGGGGGTCGCCGGGCCCTCCCCGCTGTTGCCCGCCGACCCCCTCACCCGACTCCCTACAACGCCACGCGCAACGTCTTCAGCTCCCGATCCGACCCACCCCGGACATACCCACCGTGGTCAAGGCTTTCTCGAATGAAGTCCAGCGTCTCCTCGGTCAGCCGCTCCCCAGGCAGCACGTTCGGAATCCCCGGCGGGTATGCGGCCAGCCCCTCCGCGGCGATCCGTCCCGCCGCCGCCTCGAAGGGAACGACCTCCTGCGGACCTAGGAATGCTTCCCGGGGGGTCAGCACCAGCTCGCCCCAGGGAGGGGCGGGCGCCAGCTTCTCGTCCGGCGCCCCCGGCGTTTCCTCCAGCTCGGCGACCGCTTTACGCAGTCCCGCCACCAACCGCTCGCCGCTGCGCTCGGCCTCCTCGGCGACGCCGAAGATGGCGACGACGACGTTGCCGGAGTAGAGCTCTAGGTCGATCTCGGAGACGTGGAAGGCGGTTTTCCAGAGCCGCTGGGCGCTGGAGCCGGTGCCGCGGACGTCGATCCCCAGCCGCAGCGGGTCCCAGCCGGCCACCCCCGGCCGCCCGACCATCCGCTCGTCGAGCACGTCGAGGCCGGGGATCTCCTTGATCGCCTCCCGCGTCTTCGCCAGCCCCGCCAGCGCCTCGCTCAGCATCTCCTCGCCGTGAACGTACATGTGGCGCCGGGCGGCGTCGAGCGAGCCGGCGAGGAGGCCGCTGGGGCTGGTCGTCTCGACCAGGCTGACGCAGCGGTCGACGACGGCGCCGTCGATGCGGCCGCCGCGGCCGAGGTGCAGCATCGCCGACTGGGTGAGGCTGCCGATGATCTTGTGGGTCGAGGAGGTGACGAGGTCGGCGCCGGAGGCGAGCGCGTCGGTCGGCAGGTCGGGGTGGAAATGGAGGTGGGCGCCCCAGGCCTCGTCGGCCACCAGCGGCACCCCGCGCGAGTGCGCCACCTCGGCCATCCCGGCGACGTCGGCGCAGGCGCCGAAGTAGGTGGGGGAGACAACCATCGCCGCCACCGCCTCCGGGGTTTCGTCGAGCGCCGCCGCCAGCGAGTCCGGGGTGAGCCCGTGGGCGATCCCCAGCTCGGGGTCGAGCTCGGGCGCGACGAAGGTGGGGCGCATGCCGCTGAGAACGAGCCCGTCGATCACCGAGGAGTGGACGTTGCGCTGGACGACGACCCGGTTGCCGCCGTGGGCGAGCGCCATGCAGGCGGCGTGGTTGCCCTGCGAGGCGCCGTTGCCGAGGAACCAGGTGCGGCCGGCGCCCCAGGCCTCGGCGGCGAGCTGCTGCGCCTGCTGGAAGGGAGTCGGCTCGGGGCCGATGTCGACGCCTTCGGTGACCGAGGGGATGTCGTGGCGCAGGCCGGCCTCGCCTACCAGCTCGACCATCGCCGGGTCGGCGCCGAGGCCGCCCTTGTGGCCGGGCACCTGGAAGCGCCCCGGGTCGCGCTGGGCGTAGGCGAGCATCGCGTCGACGTAAGGAGTGGAGGCCTGACCATCTCCTGGCATCGAACCGAGTCTACGGATCAGGTTCGGGGGCACTGGACAAATCCGCGGGCGATCTTTGGACAGAGCCGACGATCCGGGTACTGGAGAATCCAGCGATGAAGCACACCCGTCTGGGCTACTGGATCGAGGAGGCCGGCGAGGTCGAGCCGCGCCCGCCGCTGAGCGGGCGGGCCGAGGCGGACGTGCTCGTGGTCGGCGGCGGCTACACGGGGATGTGGTGCGCCTGGTACGCGAAGCAGCTGGAGCCGGAGGCGCGGGTCGTCCTGCTCGAGTCCGAACCGGTCTGCGGGCGCGGGCCGAGCGGCCGCAACGGCGGCTTCTGCAACGCGATGTGGTTCTCGCTCGCCTCGATACGCGCCCGCTGGGGCGACGTGCCGGCGCTGGCGGTCGCGGGGGCGGCTGAGCAGGCAGTGGCGCGGATCGGCGCCTTCTGCGAGGAGCACGGGGTCGACGCCTGGTTCCGGCCCGCCGGCTACGTGCAGGTCTCGACCGCGCCGGCCCACGACGGCGCCTGGGAGCGGGCGGTACGGGCCTGTCGCGAGCTCGGGGTGCCGGAAATGCTGCAGCCGCTGAGCGCGGAGGAGGTGCAGGAGCGCTGCCAGTCGCCGGCCTTCCGCGCCGGCGCCGTCTCGCCGACTTCGGCGACGGTGCAGCCGGCGCGGCTGGCGCTGGGGTTGCGGGCGCAGCTGCTGGCGGCGGGGGTGGAGGTCTTCGAGTCCTCGCCGGTGCGCTCGTTCCGCGAGAGTGCCGACGGCGTCGAAGCCCACACCGCCGGCGGGAGCGTTCGCGCCGCCCGCGGCGTGCTGGCGATCGGCAGCGCCGCCAAGGGCCGGCGCGGGCCGCTCCGCGGCCGCCTCACCGTCGCCTCCTCCCACATCGTCCTCACCGAGCCGGTCCCCGACGTGCTCGAGCAGATCGGCTGGACCGGCGGCGACTGCATCACCGACTCCCGCTCCCTGCTCCACTACTTCCGCACCACCCGCGACGGCCGCATCGCCTTCGGCTGGGGCGGTGGCCGCATCGCCGCCG
>Ga0157284_10000129_pt1 | contig 11394 bp, 14 predicted proteins | sample NitcycUS059202B1_FD_108392 | JGI IMG/M metagenome (GOLD analysis project Ga0157284, IMG submission 108392) | Soil microbial communities from Arlington Agricultural Research Station in Wisconsin, USA - Nitrogen cycling UWRJ-S059-202B-1 | ecosystem: Environmental > Terrestrial > Soil >... | reverse complement strand
TCGGAGACAGGACCCGCGGGCCGAGCGCTCCGTCCCTACTTCAGTTTGTACGCGCGGATGCGATCTTTGTGTGCGGCTTCGTCGCGGGCGTAGAGACCATGGGCCAGGCCTTGGACGAGCGCCATCAGCGCTGTGTGGCTGCGGGTGAAGCTGGGGCTGTTGGAGGAGAAGTAGAGGGTCAGCTCGGCGTGCTCCCCGACCTCGGACATCGTCGCGTCGGAGATCGCCAGGGTGCGGGCGCCCCGGTGGTGCGCCAGCTTCATCGCCCGCAGCAATAGCGGGTGGGCGCGACCGGCGGAGAGGGTGATGACGAGCGTGTTCTCGTCGATCCGGCCGAGCCGCTGCAGCGACTCGCCGCCGGTGCTGGCGACGATTTCGGCGCGGATGTCGAGCAGGCTGAGGGTGTGGCGCAGGTAACTGGCGAAGAAGGCCATCTGGTCGACGCCGACGATGACGATCCGCTGCGCCGTGGCCAGGGCCGCGACCGCGGCTTCGACCTGCTCGGTGGACAGCTTGCGCGCGGTTTCCTCGAGGTTCGCGTAGTCAGCGCTGAGCGATCCCTCCAGCTCGGAGTGGTCGAAGGAGAAGAGGGCCCCGCCGTTGGCGCTGCTGGCGGCGATCGTCGTCCGGTACTCCTCGATCGCGGCCTGCTGCAGCTCCGGGTAGCCCTCGAAGCCGAGGGCCTGGGAGAAGCGCACCACCGTCGATGACGAGGTGCTCGCTCTCCGGGCCAGCTCCTCGGCAGTGAGGAAGGCTGCCTCGTCGAGGTGGTCGACGATGTAGCGGGCGACGTCCTTCTGGGAGCGCGAGAACTCGTCGAAGCGCTCCTGGATGTAGTCGGAAAGGCTTTTGAGTTGGGGGGACTTCGTCGCAGTCTTGGTCACGGCGGTCCATTTCGCCGAACCTGACACTTTCCCTTCCGCCTTCTGGTTGGATTTGTGGAGTCATGACCCCCGAAGAGGCACTGCGTCTAGTCAACCGCAACATGATCGTCTTCGATCTTCTGCTCGGCAGCGCCGCGATCGCGGCGCCGGCGGCGACCCTGAAGGTGCTTGGTCACGACGAGCCCTCGCCGGACGCGAAGCACCTCTTCCGCCGCTGCGGGCCGATCTGGCTGACCTTCGCCGCCGCGCACCTGGTGGCGGAGCGCCGCGGCAACGCCGCCGACTGGCAGTCGCTCGCCTGGCTGCGCGGGACCGAGATCGCCACCGACGCGCTCTGGTCGGCCTCCCCTGCTGTCACCCGACCAGGGGCGAAGCTCGGCCTGCAGCTGGCCGGCGCCGCCAACGTCGCGATGGCCGCCGGCTTCGCCTGGATGTCGAGACGCCGATGAGCCAGTTCGACGGCCTCCCCAGCATCCGCTGGAGCCTCACCGGGCTGAACGAAGAGGGCGACGAGACCTGGTTGATTCGCGGCATCGCCCGCAAGCGCTACCACTGCCCCGGCTGCCACGCCGACATTCCGGTCGGCGAGGAGCACACCGTCGTGCAGTTCGTGCGCCGGCTCGGCGGCACAGACCATCACCACTGGCACCGGCGCTGCGCCGAAGAGCTGCTGGTCCCTGAGCTCGGCAACCTCCGCCGCGTGCCCGCCTCGGAATCGAGCCAAGCGCGGCTGGAGGCGCGGGGGCGCAAGCCGGCCGGCCGCCGGGACCGCCGCCGGTGAGCCTCCCGGTTCGCCTCCGCTCCACCTACGGCCGGATCTGGCGCACCTACTGGGGCTGGGCGCCGTCGCTGTTACTGCTGGCGATAGTCGTCTTCGTCCCGCTCGGCCTGCTCAACGCGCTGACGATGGACGTCGAGCTCGACTCGCTCGACCTCACCAACGGGATCAAATTGGCGGCCCTGGCGCTGGCCGTCGGCGTCGTCACCGCCACCGGGCTGATCGGCGAGGTCTTCTTCAGCGGCGCGATCGCGATCTCCCTCACCCACCCCCACGGCGAGAAGCCGCCGGGGCTGCGCGAGATCGCTCGCCGCCTCGACTACGGGCGGCTGATCGCCGTCGACCTGATCTTCGTCGCAATCGTCGCCGTCGGCCTGCTGCTCGGGCTGATCCCCGGCATCCTCGCCTTCGTCTGGCTCGGTCTCGCCGGCCCGATCGTCGAGCTCGAGGAACAGACCACCACCGGGGCTCTGCGCCGCAGCCTCCACCTCGTCCGCGGCAACTTCTGGCTCGTCTTCCTCGTCCTGGCGCCGATCGAGATCGTCGGCGACGCGATCGGCGGCGGCCTCGCGGCGCTCGTCCACGACCTCCTCGGCCACACCTTCGTCGCCACCTGGCTGGCCGAGGCCGCTTCCGACGCCGCCCTCTCCCCCATCTTCGCGGTCGCTGCCGTCCTCCTCACGGTCGATCTGATCCGGGAGAAGGAGGGCACCGCCCCGCCTGTCCGCGCGACCCCGGTGCCGGCATGACCGCCGCCTCGATCCTCACCGACTTCTGGGACCGGATCTCCGAGCATGAGCTGCAGGGGCTCTACCTCGTCCTCGTCGGCTTCCTCCTCTCCTTCGCCTTCATCCGCATGAGCACGCGGTTGCAGCGCAGCCCGCGGGTGCCGTGGTGGCCGGGGAGCATCGTCAGCGACAGCGGCGTCCACCTCCACCACCTCGTGTTCGGGATCGTGACGATGATGGCCGCCGGCGCCGGCGGCTTCGCCGCCTTCGGCAACAGCCCCTGGACGGAGATCTGTGCCTTCGCCTTCGGGATCGGGGCCGGCCTGACGATCGACGAGTTCGCCCTCTGGGTCTACCTCGACGACGTCTACTGGGCGAAGGAGGGCCGCAGCTCGATCGACGCCACCGTGATCGCCGCGGCGCTGATGCTGCTGGCGCTGCTCGGCTTCACCCCGTTCACGATCGAAGACGGCGACGTCGGCGCGATCCTCGGCACCGCCCTCAGCGCCCTCGTCGTCTTCGCCCTCGTCGCGATCTGCTTCGCCAAGGGCCGGGTCATGCACGGCAGCATCGGCTTCTTCGTCTTCCCGATCGCCCTCTACGGCGCCTGCCGCCTCGGCAAGCCCGGCTCGGCCTGGGCCCGGCGCCGCTACGGCGAGCACCGGCCTCAGAAGCAGGCCCGCGCCGAAGCGCGCTTCCCGCCCGACCGCCGCACCGAGCGGTTCAAGGAAGCCTTCCGCGACGTCGTCGGCGGCTGAGGCTCAACCATCGCTCAACCTCGGTCGCGAAAGCGAGTGCCTAGACTCGCCCAGGGAGCATGCGCCGTCGAATTGCCACCCCGATCCTGATCGCCCTCCTCGCCGTCGGCGGGAGCGCGATCGCGAGCGCTGAAACGGTTCAGGAAGATGGGCTGCGGGTCACCTTCAACGCCGATTTCGCCCCCCACACCCTCCCCCGGGACAGGCCGGCGCCGGTCTCGGTGAAGGTGGCCGGGAAGGTGGCAACCGCCGACGGCAGCCACCCCCCGGCGTTGCGCTGGCTCGAAATCAAAATCCACCGCAACGGGCGGCTCGACTCGACGGGCCTGCGGACCTGCTCCGCTCCGAGCCTGCAGTCGACCAGCACCGCGACCGCACTCGCTCGTTGCCGAGCCGCCCTGGTCGGCAAGGGCAGCTTCCACGCCGTGGTCTCCCTGGGGCGGGAGATTCCGACGGGCGGGAAGATCCTCGCCTTCAACAGCCGCCGCGCCGGCAAGCGGGCGTTAGTGCTCCATCTCTTCGCCGGGACGCCCGTGCGCTTCACCCTCGTGGTGCCGCTGACGATCGGGCACCTGAAGGAGGGGCAGTTCGGCACCCTTCTGCGAGCCAGGATCCCGAAGCTTGCCAGCGGCCTCGGCTCGGTCACCGAAATCGACCTGACGATCGGGCGGCGGTACTCCTTCCGCGGCGAGCGCCGCAGCTACGTCTCGGCTGCCTGCAGCGCCCCGGCTCACCTCGAAGGCGGAATCTTCAACTTCGCGCGGGCGAACTTCCGCTTCGAAGGCCACAAGGCGATCAACCCCCCGGCCCTGCTTCAGGAATGCACGGTCCGTTAGGCGGCTAGAGCCCGAGCCCGCCGACCCCGCCCTCGTCCCAGCCGATGTGGTGGGCGAGCTCGTGACGCAGCGTCCGCTCTACCTGGCGCGCGAGCAACTCGGGGTCGTGGCCGAAGTCGCGTTCGAGCGTGTCGCGGTAGATCACGATGCGGTCCTCGTAGCGTTCCGCCGCGACGCCATCGCCGAAGTACTCGCCGTAAGCGTGCCGTTCGGCGCCGAGGTCGGAGACGACGACCGCGACCCGCTCCAGCAGCCCCTGGAATTCCTCCGGCAGGGCGTCGATCGCGTCGGCCACAAGGGCTTCGAAGCTGTCCGGCTCGGTCTGATTCACTGCCGCACCACGTTAACCAGCAACCGATCTGGAGCAACTACATGAGCAAGAAGCTGCGCACCTTCTCCTCGCTCTTCGCCGTGTTGGCAATCGCCGCCGGAGGAGTCGTCTGGTCCGGCTGCGGCAGCAGCGACGACGAAAGCAACACGGTTCGCGAGAAGGCCGAAAAGCAGGTCGAAGAAGGGACCAAGAAGGCCGAAGAAGCGATCGACGAAGGCGCCGAAAAGACCAAGAAGGGCCTCGAAGAAGCCCGCGAAGAAGTCGAAAAGGGCGTCGACGGGAAGACCGAGAAGAAGTTCGAAAAGGCCCAGGAAGAAGCCGAAAAGGGAATCGAAGAAGGCCAGGCCAAGGCCGAAAAGGGCCTCGAAGAAGCGAAGGAACAGGCGGAAAAGTACCTGCCCTAGGGAGCCTTTCGCGAGTGGAGATCCCCGGTGGCCTCGATCGCGTCACCGAGGATCTCCACCGATCGCCGCAGCTGCTCGTCGGAGATCGTGAACGGCGGCGCCAAACAGAGGATGTCGTCGAGGAGCCCGCGGGTGAGCAGGCCGCGCTCGCGCGCCGCGACCGCAGCGCGCCGGCCTCGATCAGCCTCGATCGGCCAGCGCTGGCGAGTCTCCTTGTCGCAGACCAGCTCCACCCCGACCATCAGTCCTGCCTGCCGGATCTCCCCGACTTCCGGGTGGTCCCGCAGGGGAGCGATCAGCTCGGCGAGCGTGGCGCTCGCTCCCTGCACACGCTCCAGCAACCCCTCCCGCTTGATTGCTTCGATGTTGGCGAGGGCAACGGCGCAGGCGACCGGATTACCCGAGTGGGTGAAGCCGTGCATCAGGTAGCCGGGGCGCTGGGCCGGGTCGCGCAGCTCGTCCCACAGCTCGTCGCTGATGACGACGCCTCCGAGCGGGACGTAGCCGCTGGTCACCCCCTTGGCAAAGGTGATCAGGTCGGGTGAGATCTCCTCGTGGTCGCATCCGAACCAGGTTCCGGTGCGGCCGAAGCCGGTGATCACCTCATCGACGATGAGCAGCACGTCGTGGCGGTCGCAGATCTTCCGCAGGCGAGCCAGGTAACCCGGCGGCGGGACGATCACCCCGCCGGAGCCGAAGACGGGCTCGACGATCACCGCCGCAACTCGCCCCTCCCCCAACTCTTCGATCTTCTGCTCCAGCGCTTCCCCCTGGCAGATCGGACAGCTCTCCGGCTGGCACGGGACTCCGGCGGGGCAGCGGTAGGTATACGGAGCCGGGACCTCGACGATGTCAGGCGCCGCGACGCCGAACTCAGCGTGGTAGGGGTGCAGCCGGGTCACCGTCGTCGTCACCCCGGCAAGGCCGTGGTAGCCGCGGTCGTGGGTCAGGATCACCGACTTCTCCGGCTTACCGCGGCGCACCCAGTGGCGGCGGGCGAGCTTGATCGCGGTCTCGTTCGCCTCGCTGCCGCCGCTGACGAAGAAGACCCCGCTGAGGCCCGGCGGCGCCAGCTCGCAGATCCGCCCCGCCAGTTCGATCGCCGGCGGCGAGGAGACACCGCCGAAGGTGGCCGCGTAGGGCAGGGTCTGCATCTGTCGGCGCGCAACCTCCACCAGATCCTCCCGACTGTGGCCGAGGTTCACCGTCCACAAGCCCGCCAGCCCATCGATCAACCGTTGACCGTTCTCGGCGATCAACTCGCACCCTTCTCCGCGAACGATCACCAGCGGTCCCGTGGCGGGCAGCTGAGAATGATCGGTTAAGGGGTGGATCAGGTGATCCAGATCCCCTGCGGAATGATCTGGAGTGGACAAGAGCCCACTCACAGTATTAGAGATTAGACAAACTGTCTACGGTTCCCCGAGGGAGTTTTTTCTCCCCAGCGGGCTGCGAGGCGCCTCCTCTGGCGGCACCGAGCAGATCGCGTACCAGTGGAGAAGCGCCAGCTGGTATGCCTTCTCGTCAATCTCCTCCTGGGACGCCGTGACGTCGAAGGAGGCGAGGATCGACTCGATCATGTTGTAGGCGGCGCGGACACCGAACTCGAGATCGATGTCTTTGCGGATCAAGCCGGCGTCTTCGTCGGCGGCATGAACGGCCATGATCCAGCCGAGCATCGCGTCGTCTGCGGCTTTGTTCGCCTCCTCCCAACCGCTGCCACGGAGGTTTCGCGCCACCGCGACGATCGGCCGCAGGTCGGCGTTCTTCACCCGCCAGCCCAGTGCCTCCCGCACCATCTCCTGGATCAACTCGAACGAAGTCTGCCCAGAGCGGGCGTTTTCCCGCAGCCGCTGGGCGATCCGCGCGTAGCCCGTCATGTAATCGCTGATGATCGCCGCGAGGATGTCCTGCTTGTCGTCGAAGTTGTTATACACAGTTGCCCGAGCCACCTGCGCGGCCCTGGCGATGTCGCCCATAGAAGTCTCGGAGAAGCCCCGCCGAGCGAACAGCTTGCGGCTCGCCTCGACGATCTTCGTCCTCGCGCGAGGCTCGCCGCGGCGCGGACGAGTCAATTTTGGCCCCTCTCGAGGCGATTGGTCAGCCCCTTCACACCAGCGAGACTATCCAATAGTTGTGACATCGCCACGCCTAGTGGACTTCTTCGGGAAGTTGATACCAGCGCTTGCGATCCCCGATCCGGGAACGCAACTTCCAGCCCCGGGTCTTAGGAACTCTGTCCAGTTCCTCTCGTAACCGCGTCAGGCGGCTCGCCACCCGCTCCGAGGCGGCGAAGTCAGGCAGCTCCCGAGCAAATTGTGCGGTCCGCCCGGCGACCATCCCCATGGTTCGCCAGAGACCCCAGTCCGCCGCGGCCAAGGCGGCGATATGGGCTGAGTTCACCCCAGTGTCGTCGTCGGTTAGGTCATGATCGGCGAAGATCGCGCAGAGGTCGAGGTAGTCCTTCTCGTTGGTTTCCACGACCTGGAGCTTCAACACCGTCAGGTCCGCGAGTGACAAAGTCCGCGGCACCAGCTCCAGTCGCTTGCGGAAATCAATCCGGTGACAAAGATTTGCCTCGTCGACGAAGACGTCGACCTGGCGCTGATTTGCCTCGTCCCAGAAGAGAAGTCTGCGGTGACCGTGGAGGGTGTTGAATTCCCGATTGGATTCGTACCCCAGTCCCTCTAGAAGGGCAATCACCTGATCGCGAGCGGGTCCAGCCGTCGCAAGGTCGACATCGGCGTACCGGCGCCGCAGCGGCGATCGCCGGCTGCTCGAGCACGTCACCGCTACCGCGACCCCCCCGAGCAGGCGGAGCGGGACCCCGGAATCGGCGGCAGCGTCGACGATCCGAACCCCCTCGGCGACGGGATCCGCAAGCGGTTCCACCGATTCCCTACTCAGGCGGGATCTCGGAGGCAAGCTTGTCTACGTCGACCCCTTGGCGCGAGCGAGCGAGCCTGGCTGCGAAGAAGGTCAGAAGCGCCGCGCCGAACACGATCGCCGCATCGCGGAGGAACTGAGTCCTGTCGATGCCGAAACCTTCGTTGTAGTGCATGAACACGTAGAAAAGCGCGGCGAGAAGGACGGCGACCACCGCGCCGGCGATCGCGACAACCGGGAATCCGAGAAGGCGCCGGGTCGTTGCCGAGGCACGCCAGGCCTCGGGCCGGCGATAGGGCAGCAGAATTGCCGAGATCCCGATCAGGATCATCGCGATCAACTGCACGAGGACTGCCTCGACGAGGACGCTGAAGAAGTCTTCGCCGTTGGTCACCGCCCATCCGAGGATCGCGATGCTGAGGATGACGACCACCGCGATAGCGGTGTTAGGGGCGTGGGTCCGGGGTGAGACGCGTGCGATCTGCGAGGGCAGGAGACCGTCCAAGGCCCATGCGAAGAAGGTGCGTACGGCGATCGTGATGTTGGGGATCATCAACAGCGGGAAGGCGGCCACGAAGGTGATCAGGAGCCACCAGGCGAGCACCGTGCTGTCCCCGGCGATCGCGGTCAGGAACGTGTAGAAGGGTTCGACCGCGAAGGGGTAGCTTTCGCCTCCGTTGATGCCGTTGATCGCGACGAAGAAGTCATGCCCGAACTTGCTGAAGAAGAGGGCCGAAAGGACGACGGCGATGCCGATGTGCACGAGGCTGGCAAGCGCCATCACTTTCACTTGCGTCGTGTCTTTCGCGCGCCGCACCTCGCCTGAGATGTAGATCGAAAGCCAGCCGAAGATCGAGAGGCTGCAGATCGCGGCCCAGGTGGGCCAGGTGTTCTGCATGTTGAAGGCGGGGTTGGTGTCGATGCCTTCTTTGCGGGCGCTGTCGATGATCGAGTTGTAGGTGTCGGGTTCCCCGGTGGTCGAACCCGCGAACTGGTTGAAGCTGTTGATGAAGCCGTCGTGGCTCTTGAACAAGAGGACGAGGAACACGGTGCCGAGACCGAGCATCATCAGCACCCAGAAGCCGTTCATGATCCGGGCCGTCCAACGCCAGCCCCCAGCCAGGAAGAGCGCGGAAACCAGGATCAGCGCGGTCCCGATCCCGAACTGCCAGCCTTCGCTGGTGGCAAGGTCGTTACCCGCGGTGACGAGTCCACTCGTGCCGCTGACCAGCCCCACCGCCGCCAAGGAAGGGCCGAGCGCCACGGTGACGAAGGCCAGTGCGATGAAGGCGATCGAGAGGATCACCCCCGAGGTCCAGAAGAACGACGAGACCAACCCGATCACCGGGTGGGTGACGCGACTGACGAGGACGTAGTCACCGCCGCTGCGCGGGATCGCCGAGGCGAAGAGCCCGTAACAGACACTGATCGCAAGAGCGGTCACTAGCGCCATTGCGAAGCCGAGCCAGATCGACCCCCCGGAAAAGACTCCTAGGAAGAGGAAGATCGAGATCGCGAGAAACACCGAGGTCGGCTGCCCCGCCATGTTGAAGACGAAGGTCGAGAACGGCGAGACCTCTCGAACCAGACCCGTGGCTTTGCGCGCGTAGGCCCCTTGCGGGCTCGCAGGCGCTACAGGACGCTCCCCCAACTCAGCCATTCCTCTCCCCTTTGCGTCGATTCATCCCGAGACCAAGTACTGGTTGACCACACGGTCAGGTTCCAAATGCACCAGGCAGCCATCCAGGTGACCGCTACCGTAATCGGAACCGGGGTTGATTGCCACCGTTCGTCCGATTTTCGTCACACCCTTGCTCTCGTGGATGTGACCGTGCAGGCTCAGCAAAGGTTTCGTCTCCTCGATTATCTGTCGCACGGCGCGGCTGCCGGTCGGAACCTCGTGCGGCCGGCCGCCCTTCATCACATAGCGAAGGTCTTCGTCGACCTCAAAGGCGGTGTCGAGGCTGCTCTCATAGGGCGGCACGTGGATGTTGAAGATCGCCCGCTCCGGCGTCTCGAGCTGGTCGACGAGCCGCTTCAAGCGTAGGTAGATCTCCTCCTCGTCGAGCTCGCGCGGCGTCTGCCAGGGGGTGCGGTTCGAGTAGCCGAAAGAGACCAGCTCGTGGGGGCCGAGCATTTCCACCCGCTCGTCGCAGGCGACGACGCTTTCACCGGACGCGAGCACCTCGTCGATCGACCAGGGGTCGTCGTTGCCGGGGATCACGTAGGCACGGGTGTCGGTACCGCCGAGGCGTTCGTCGGCGAACCTGACCCAGAGGCGCAGCTCGTCCAGCAGTGCCTCTTCGAAGGCGGCATCGCGGCGCTCCGAGCTCGCCGCCAGGGCTTGCGCCTCTTCGGGGTCGACGATCAGCGGATACATCCCGTTGGTGGAGATCGCCTTCTGCATCTCGTCCAGCTCCTCGGCGGTGCGGGCAACCCGCTGCTCGCCGATCACCCGGGCAACGTAGGAGCCGTCGCCTTCGCGCACGATCGGGACCAGCGCCTTGCCGGTCAGGTCCCCTCCCATCACCAGGGCGTCGGCGGGGTAATGGGCGGCGGCGTTGACGAACTTCTTCCAGCAGACCCGCGAGCCGTGCACGTCCCCCGCGTAAAAAAGACGCGTGATCGGCTGCTTCTGGCGACGTTTGAACACCACTCCCTTGGCTCCCTCTCCCAGGAATGATGCGGGATTCCGAGGACGATCGACGCAGTCGAGCCTATTCCTAACTGGTCAGGTCGTCTAGCTACTGGTAAGGGTGAGCTCGGCCTGGAGCAAGCGACGGGCGGCGTCGCGGTCCTCCGTCGCCAGCAGCCCGGCCGCCGCCAGGACATAACTTCGATCGACTCGAATCCGCGGATTCTCGGGTGCCAGGGAGCGCGGCGCGCGGCGCTCGAGCACCCGCCGCAGGATTGCCTCGCCGTCGCCGCGGTGGGCGAAAACCCCACCAGTACCCAAAAACCGGGTGGCCTCTCTTAAGTCGGGGCCGTCGCGGACCAGCGTCGGCGGCCCCCCTTCCCCCCGCGTCAGCAGCATCGTCCCGCAGTGCCGCCGCAGCGCGTGGGCGCCGCAGCTGACGGCGAGCAGCGCCTCCAGCTCTTCCGCCGGTTGATCCTCGGGCAGCCACTTCGGATCCCGCTCCCTTATCGAGACACCTTGTCGAATCGCCCCACTATCGCCGGCGGCCTCTTCCTCGATCCAGCGCTGATCGGCAACCAGGACTCCACCCGCGCCGGACCGCAGCCCGAGGTCCCCCTCGACCGTGCGCAGGGCGAGCGGCGGTGGCAGCAGCGGGTCCTCGATCCCCGGCGTGGCGACCTCGGCGGGGCGGCTGGAATGGACGTCGGTGGTGGCCCCGCCGACATCGAGGACGACTACGTCGTCGAGCAGGCGCGTCGCTTCGAAGACAGCCTCGGGGGTCGGCAGCTTCACCATCCGCGCGAACTCGGGGCTGGCGCTGAGTCCCTTGCCGCCGATCACGTGGTCGAGAAAGACGCGGAGGATCGCTTCCCGCGCCGATTCGACCTCGAGCCGCCCCAGCTCCGGCATCACGTTGCCGGCGACCACGGCCTCGGTTCCGGCCGACCGCAGCAGGGCCGCCGCCCGTCGCGCTCAGGCGCGGCCCGCCTTGTGCAGCTGGGCGTAGATCGAGCGGGCCGTCTTCTGCGGGATCCCGGGCACGCCCTCGAGCTCTTCCTGGCTCGCTGCGAGGAACCGCTCCGCCGAGCCGAAGTGCCGCAGCAGCGCGCGGCGACGAGCCGGCCCCACGCCCGGGAGCGTGTCGAAGATCG
>Ga0157284_10000127_pt1 | contig 11433 bp, 8 predicted proteins | sample NitcycUS059202B1_FD_108392 | JGI IMG/M metagenome (GOLD analysis project Ga0157284, IMG submission 108392) | Soil microbial communities from Arlington Agricultural Research Station in Wisconsin, USA - Nitrogen cycling UWRJ-S059-202B-1 | ecosystem: Environmental > Terrestrial > Soil >... | reverse complement strand
CGTGCGCATTTTAAGGCTGAACCACAATAATTTCTTGAGATGGGTCAACGTGCTGCATCTGCAATTTCTCCGTTGCGATGCGTTCTACCCGGCTGTGATCGCCGAGGGCATTCTCTTCAAGGATCAGGTTGCGCCATTCAATATCCAGCGCATCCCGTTCCAGAACTAATTGTTCGCGCTGAGCCGTCAGCAAACGCGTACGGTGAGCAGTGGTCACCACTAAGATTGCGCTGATCAGAACAGCAATCAGCAAAATCAGCGGGATCTTGCCATTGCGCAGAATATCGCTGGCAATGACCCCTACTAAACCGTGGCGTTCGTTGCCGATCACGCTGTTGTTCTCTCAGCAAAACGCAGAACTGAACTGCGTGCGCGAGGGTTTTCCGCGACTTCAGCTTCTGAAGGCATCATTTTACCGACGGACTTCAGCGAACGGCCGCCGAGCTCAGCGATTTGGGCTTCTGTCATCGGAATACCCGCTGGCACTTGCGCACCGCGACTGTGCTGGCGAATAAAACGCTTCACAATGCGGTCTTCAAGAGAGTGGAAACTGATCACCGATAAACGACCTTCAGGCGCCAGAATTTCCAGAGCGCCATCGAGCGCACGTTCGATTTCTTCCAGCTCACTGTTGATGTAAATACGGATAGCCTGGAAGCTGCGCGTGGCCGGATGCTTATGCTTTTCACGAACCGGTGAAGCGTTGGCAATCAAATCCGCCAGCTCTTTCGTTCGGGTCATCGGCAGCTCACGGTTACGCTCAACGATTGCGCGCGCAATTCGCTTGGCAAAACGTTCTTCGCCGAACGTTTTCAGCACCCAGGCAATGTCTTCGGCTTCGGCTTTCATCAGCCATTCAGCTGCTGAATAACCGCGGGTTGGATCCATACGCATATCCAGAGGCCCGTCGCGCATAAATGAGAATCCGCGTTCAGGATCGTCAAGCTGCGGAGATGAAACACCTAAGTCCAGTAATACGCCGTCGATCTTGCCTTCAAAACCGCGATCACGCACATAGTCAGCGAGATCAGAAAAAGGTCCGTGAACAATCGAAAAACGAGGATCATTAATGGATTCTGCGGCTTTGATCGCTTGTGGATCACGGTCAATCGCCAGCAAGCGTCCGTCCGGCCCAAGCTGGGACAGAATCAGACGTGAATGGCCACCACGGCCAAAAGTTCCGTCTATGTAAATGCCGTCCTGTCGAATGTTGAGGCCGTTAACGGCTTCATCCAGCAAAACGGAAGTGTGTTTGTAGTTTTCAACCATGCTTATAATGACAAGTCCTGTAATCGGTCAGAAAGAGGTTCCTGAGACGATTGTTCAGCGTCGATGTCTTCCTTAACTTGTTGATACCAGGTCTGTTCATCCCACAGTTCAAACTTATTGAACTGCCCAACCAGCATCACTTCTTTTTCGAGCCCGGCGTGCTGTCGCAGTGTCGTCGCTATCAGCAGGCGCCCGGCGTTATCCATCTGACACTCACTGGCATGACCGAGTAACAGGCGCTGAATACGGCGCTCAACAGGGTTCATGCTCGACAGACGGGACAATTTTTGTTCGATCACTTCCCACTCAGGGAGAGTGTAAAGGAGGAGACATGGGTGATGGAGGTCTATGGTGCAAACCATTTGACCTTGCGATTCTTCGCTCAGCAAATCCCGATATCGGGTGGGTACGGCAAGTCGCCCTTTGCTGTCGAGGTTAACCATCGTCGCGCCACGAAACATGACCGATCTACCCCTCTGTGACCCTTTTCACCACTTTCCCCCACAAATTCCCACAGAAAAGAGTTTACGGATGCTTTTAAAACCTTGTCAAGCCAGAGCAGAGAAGGTTTGGCATTATTTACGCAGCCAGGCAATTACTTAGCGCAAGGTGATGATGTTTTTTAGAAGGGGAGAGAAAATAACGTCATGATTAGTTGAAGAAATTTCGGAGGGTTAATAATTTCGTTTAAAAAAAAGCCAAACTGAACATTATTTAACTATTTATATTCTTCTGCTAGCTAACTCTCATTTCCTGACCGTTTTGCCATAACAAAAATCATTTTCAGTTTTTTTCTGGCCGTCACGTCTAAATCTTCATCATTTTGCCTGTCAACCCGCACAGCATCAGTCTTCCGGCTGATTCAAAACTCATCAGCAACGCTTCAGACCCGCACGGGGGGAAATTAAGCAGGGAATTCTACAGCACTTTTGTGAGGAGTATTAACGTATTTTAGAAATTGATTGGCAGGTTTATATCAGCGCAGGAATGACAAAAACATTTGTTAATAATTCAGCAGTCTGGGAATGTTCTTAAATTATCCATTCTGATTGTATGGGAATTTTCGTATTTGATTATCACAACCGGCAAGAGGCTTTATTCATTCTTACTTATGAAAGGTTTTGCAGAGACGGGAAAACAACGGGCAGTCAGGATGAATGCCCGCAGCAGGTTTATTTGCGGCTCAGACGGCCACGGCGGAACAGATTACGCCGGATACGGGTCAGCCCGGCTTTCGGTTTCTTCGGCTCATCCAGACAGGCCAACACCAGCTCCAGCACGCGTTCAGCCACGTCCCGGTGACGCTGCGCCACAGCGAGAACCGGACACTCGAGGAAATCGAGCAACTCATTATCGCCAAATGTGGCAATCGCCAGATCGACCGGCAGCCGCCCTTCCGTTTTCAGCGTCACGTCCATTACGCCCTGCAACAGCTGGAAGGAGGTGGTAAATAACGCCTGCGGCATTGGGTTGGTTTTCAGCCATTCAGCAAAGACTACGGCAGCCGATTCGCGATCGTACGCATTGGCGTAAAGGTATTTCGGCTGACGGGGATCATCAGCCCATGCCTGACGAAATCCCTGCTCACGCAGGAAACTCACGGAAAGCTCCGGCAGTGCGCCGAGATAGAGTACCGATTCAGCAGGGAAAGTCCGCAATTCCTGCGCCAGCATCAGTGCGTCTTCCTGATCTGCCCCGACCACGCTGATGAAGTGCTCAGGGTCAAGGGCACGGTCGAGCGCAATGATCGGGAAATCATCGTTAGCCCAGCGCTGATAGAAAGGGTGTTCCGGCGGCAAAGACGTGGAAATAATAATGGCATCAACCTGACGTTGCAGAAGATGTTCGATGCAACGCATTTCATTATCAGGCTGATCTTCAGAGCAGGCGATCAGCAGCTGATAGCCACGCTGACGGGCCTGCCGCTCAAGGAAATTGGCAATTTTGGTGTAGCTGGTGTTTTCCAGGTCAGGGATCACCAGACCAATAGAGCGGGTACGACCGGCGCGCAAACCTGCTGCCACCGCGTTAGGGTGATAGTTATGTTCCTTCACGACAGCCATGACTTTCTCGACTGTCTTATCGCTGACACGATACTGTTTCGCCTTGCCATTAATCACATAACTGGCCGTGGTACGCGAAACGCCCGCTAACCTCGCGATCTCATCCAGCTTCACTGAGCAAACCCCTTAATAAAGATAATGCTTTATCTAACCGCAGAAGCCCCTGCCGGGCAAGGTGTTTTACCGAATCGCTTCACCTGGCTCGCAAAAAAGAAAGCCCGGCTCATGAGCCGGGCTTTTAACTATCAGCAGAACTTTACATCTTGCTGATTATTTGAGCTTTAACGCATAATCTTGTCGCCACGCGAAACACCGACCACGCCGGAGCGTGCAACTTCCACAATTTCAGACACATCACGGATGCTGGCTAAAAAAGCGTCAAGCTTGTCGCTGGTTCCCGCAAGCTGAACGGTGTAAAGCGTTGCAGTGACGTCCACGATCTGACCGCGGAAAATCTCCGTTGAACGTTTAACTTCTTCACGACCATAGCCGGAAGCCTGCACCTTCACCAGCATGATTTCACGCTCAACGTGAGCGCCCTGCACCAGTTCGGTCACGCGCAGTACGTCGACCAGCTTGTGCAGTTGCTTTTCGATCTGCTCGAGCACCTTGGCATCGCCGACGGTCTGAATGGTCATACGCGACAGGGTCGGATCGTCAGTGGGTGCTACGGTCAGGCTTTCAATGTTGTAGCCACGCTGAGAGAACAGGCCGACTACGCGGGACAACGCGCCCGATTCGTTTTCCAGTAATACTGATAAAATCCGGCGCATGATCAGGTCCTCTCCGTTTTGCTTAACCACATTTCGTCCATCGCACCGCCACGGATGTGCATCGGGTAAACGTGTTCTGTTTCATCTATGCTGATATCCACAAATACCAGACGATTTTTCTGTTCCAGCGCCAGCGCCAGTTTGCTTTCCAGTTCATCCGGCGTGCGGATAGCGATCCCCACATGTCCGTAAGCTTCCGCCAGTTTCACGAAATCAGGCAGCGATTGCATATAAGATTGGGAATGGCGGCCGGAGTAAATCATATCCTGCCACTGCTTCACCATGCCCAGATAACCGTTGTTCAGGTTCACCACGATCACCGGCAAATCGTATTGCAGCGCAGTCGACAGTTCCTGAATGTTCATCTGAATACTGCCGTCACCGGTCACGCAAATCACTGTTTCATCCGGCAGACCGAGTTTTACACCCAGCGCGGCTGGCAGGCCAAAGCCCATCGTGCCGAGGCCGCCGGAGTTGATCCAGTGACGCGGTTTGTCGAATTTATAATACAGCGCAGCAAACATCTGATGCTGGCCGACGTCGGACGTCACGTAGGCATTGCCTTTGGTCAGACGGTGCAGCGTTTCGATAACCTCCTGCGGCTTGATGGTACCGGTATTTTTGTCGTAGCTCAGGCATTCGCGACCACGCCAGTTTTCAATGTTTTGCCACCAGTCGCGCAGCGCATCGAATTCCTGCTTTTCATCGCTTTGTGCCAGCAACTCCAGCATCTGGACCAGGGTTTGTTTTGCATCACCGACAATCGGAATATCCGCATTCACGGTTTTGGAGATTGACGTGGGATCGATATCGATGTGCATGACCGTGGCATTCGGACAGTATTTCGCCAGATTATTAGTAGTACGGTCGTCGAAACGCACACCCACGCCGAAAATCAGATCCGCGTTGTGCATGACCATATTCGCTTCGTAAGTGCCGTGCATACCGAGCATGCCAAGGCTCTGGCGATGTGTGCCAGGGAACGCGCCCAGCCCCATCAGGGAACTGGTCACTGGCAAATTGAGTTTCTCCGCCAGTTGCAGCAACTCAGCATCACACTCAGAGTTGATCGCACCACCGCCGACGTACAGCACTGGTTTTTTAGCCGCCAGCAAGGTTTGTACGGCACGTTTGATTTGCCCGCGATGGCCTTGCACCGTCGGGTTGTAGGAGCGCATCGTCACCTGTTCAGGATAGGCGTAAGGCAGTTTAATCTGCGGGTTTACCACATCTTTTGGCAAGTCGACGACGACCGGGCCAGGACGCCCGGTAGACGCCAGATAAAACGCTTTTTTCAGCACTGTCGGAATATCTTCCGCGCGTTTTACCAGAAAACTGTGTTTCACCACCGGACGGGAAATCCCCACCATGTCGCATTCCTGAAACGCGTCATAACCAATGAGTGAACTGTGAACCTGGCCTGATAGCACCACCAGTGGAATGGAATCCATATAAGCCGTGGCAATACCGGTGATAGCATTGGTTGCGCCGGGACCGGAAGTCACCAGCACTACGCCCACGTCACCCGTGGCGCGCGCATAACCGTCAGCCATATGAACAGCACCCTGTTCATGTCTCACCAGCACATGATCTATCCCACCGACCGTATGCAGGGCATCATAGATATCCAACACCGCTCCGCCGGGATAACCGAATACGTGCTTAACGCCCTGGTCGATTAACGACCGGACGACCATCTCGGCTCCTGACAACATCTCCATGGTTTTGCCTCCAGGCTTTTTGCTTCTTGTATAGGATGACTTTTTATTTCAGCCAGCTGTTCTATCAGGCAACGGTTTATGGTTAAACCGCTGAATTTTAGGACTTTCTATCGGGATTAAAAAACCCTGCTGTTCTTATTGGCGTTCACAAACCTAACTCAGTACCTTAGCGTCAGAATCTGAGTCAGGCAAACGCCAAAAAGGGTCAGGAAATATCGTTATATCGGCTCACACTGCCTTCATTCTTCTGCCCGGCACAAAACACTGCCTGAGAGTAACAACCAGTCAGAAATATCAGGAAGGCCGGAAAAATTACAGTATTAAATTATGTCCGTGACTGACATACAGATGAGGATGAAACCGGCAAACTCATGTTTGCCGGGGATTGCGCAGGGAAAGTGGAAAAACAGATCCGAAAGGAATTACTCGCGGTAAAGCAGGTCGATTTCTTTCTGGTAACGGCTGAAGATGATTTTGCGCCGCAACTTAAGCGTCGGCGTCAGCTCGCCATCCTCCATCGTGAAAGGCTTGGTCAGCAGCACAAATTTTTTCACCTGCTCAAAACCGGCCAGCTCGTGCTGGATTTCGCGCAGCTGATGCGCAAACAGTGAAAGGATTTGCTCGTTTTTAACCAGCCCGGTACGGTTGAGATAATCGATATGATGGTTTTGCGCGTATACGTTCAGCACGTCAAAATCGGGAACAATCAGCGCGGAAACAAAGTGACGTTCATCGGCGATAACCGCCGCCTGCTCAATGTAACGATCCTGCACCAGAGTGCCTTCGATGCGCTGCGGCGCAATGTATTTGCCGCCTGAGGTTTTCATCAGATCCTTCAGGCGTTCGGTAATAAATACATTACCTTCTGTGTCCATTTTTCCGGCATCACCGGTTTTAAACCAGCCATCAGCCGTAAAACTGGCCGCCGTTTCTTCCGGCTTATTGAAATAACCCCGTAAAAGCGTCGGGCCCCGAACCTGTATTTCATTCTCTTCGCCAATGCGCACTTCAATTTCGGGTAACGCTGTACCGACCGAACCGAAGCGGAAATCATTTTCTTCCCAGCAGGTAACGGTGGCGCAGGTTTCTGTCAGGCCATAACCGTATTTGATTTTTAAACCAAAAGATTCAAAAAACAGAATCACGTTATCATCGAGACTGGCGCCCGCTGCCGGCAGGAAGCGTAAATTTCCGCCCAGCAGATTGCGCAGTTTTTTCAGTACCAGTTTATCGGCGATGAAATACGCCGGGGTAAGCCAGAAGGGATAACGCGCTTTGCGGCGTTCCGTCAGAAACTTCTCTTTGCCCTGCGCGACAGCCCAGTGGAACAGCCGTTTTTTTACGGTTCCGGCGCGGGCCACTTTGTCATGTATGGCGCTGAATACCTTTTCATAGAAACGCGGAACGGCGCACATCACCGTGGGTTTCACGGCCTGCAATGCATCACGCACCAGATCGGTTTCACGCAGGAAAACATTCTGCGCACCGCTGTGCATGACGAAGAAACTCCATGCGCGTTCAAAAACATGTGCCAGTGGCAGAAAGCATAACGAAACATCGCGGTCAGAAATGCTCAGACGCTTTTCATGTTGTTTGAGTTGCGTCGCAATACTGACGTAATCGAGCATGACCCCTTTCGCCTCCCCCGTTGTTCCCGAGGTGTAAATCAGCGTAAAGAGATCGTTGAGTTCACAGGTGTTAACCCGCGCCTCACGTTCCGCAGCCAGAACTCTGTCCTGAGGAACAATGCCTGAAACATGCCGGGCAATGGGCACACTGCGCAAATCCACGTCGTTATCGAGCACAAAGATATGTTTCAGTTGCGGGCACAGTTCTCGCAAAGCCACCGCCGCATCATACTGACTCTGCCCGACAACGAACAAAATGCGGATATCGGCATCATTAAGGACATACGCAGACTGCGCGGGCGTATTGGTCGCATACACGGGAACGGTGACGGCCCGTAACTGCAAAATAGCCAGATCGGTCATCGCCCAGGCGATCGAGTTATTTCCGCAAATGGCGATCCGCTCCTGGATACCCACGTTCTCCTGAAGCAAAACGTCGGACAGCGCATCGACTTTCTCTCCAAGTTCACGCCAGGTAAGTGTGCTTTCAGCCGCAGGCGACCATTCACGGAATGCAATATTGTCAGCACGGCTGATGACTTGCTGGCGAAAACGGGTGATCAGATGGTAGTCATTTAGGGTTGGATTCATTGAGCGTCTATACCGGCGTCCAGCGCAATCAGATAAAGGAGGGAGCTGACTGCATTGCTCTGTTACAAAGATTTAACGCAGTCTACCGGCAAACATTGCACGGTGAAATCAAATTGTAGAAGCAGAAGTGCTCTTTTGGAAAACCAGAGAGGGGTTTTTAGAAATGAAAAAAACCTGCATGGCTCTAACGAGGAGCAAAAACCAGGCAGGATAAAAAACCACAAAAAAAACTATAACCAGCCATTTTTACTGTGGGAGGAAACACAGTAAAAATGGGATGTATCAGAGTCACACGCTATAAAGAAAGAATGCATTGGCTTAATAACGACTTCATCCACATATTGCCTTTATCTTTACTGGAAGATTCATGCCATGACAGATAACAAGTCAGGTTGTTCTTCATCCAGGGTAACGGGATAACGGACAGATTTAATATTCCGGCACTCGATTGCGCCATCCAGCGCGGCACCAGCGCGACCATCTCTGTTTTCGACACGATTTCCATTACGCTGGAAAGATCCGTTCCCTGATAAGCAATCTGCGAATGCAATTCAGGGTCATCATAATAGGGTGAACTGAATGAATAAAAACGGTCAAGCATCATGACTGCGTGTTTTTCTTTCAGATATTTCTCATCTGACATATGCGGACTGATCCGCGGATGTTTTTGTGCTGCAACCAGAACCAGTTCATCATTAAATAACGCCTGATTACAAAAATCCGGGCGGTCAAACTTACGATAACTGATCATGAATTCAATATTCTGATAACGTAGCTGATGCTCTATATTGTCATTCACAATGGTTTGCAATTTAATACTGACATCCGTCGATAAAGTTTCGACTGCATTCAGTACCTGCGAAGTCAGACGCTTATCCAGCGGGCTGCAAATCGCCACATTGAATTCACGAATACTCACGTTAGGATCGAAACCCGCTCCCGGGAGCTCGTTCATCACCAACTGCAGAGCCTGGCGGATAGGGCCAAATAACTGGCGCGCGCGCATTGTAGGCTGGATCCCACGGCCAAAGCGGACAAACAAATCATCATTGAACATGATTTTTAAACGGGCGACAGCGTTACTCACCGCCGGTTGGGACATCCCCAGCATATTAGCTGCGCGCGTAATATTTTGTAATTGCATAACGGCATCAAATACCGTTAACAAATTCAAATCAACATTGCGAAGATGTGTTTCCGCTTCAGCAGGTTTAGTTTGATTGTCAGTAGTCAGATCGGACATTTCATTTCCTATTCAAGATACCTAAACCTGTTTAAGGCTGATTATCTTTAATTATTTGTTTTATTAAAAATGTCACCGAAATGAATTCGGGCATACAGAAAAACCGACAGATAAATTAAGTAGATTAATGCGTTCTAATTTCAGAAAGAAATCGACTTTCATTTCCAATAATCAGAAAGATAAATGCTATCTTCTTTTCGTCTTGGCAAAACTGATGATATAGAACAATAAAATGTTTATAGAAACAACATGCTGAAAATGAATAATAAGTTAAGCTGCACTAAACTACCGCTAACCAGTTGTATTAAATAGATTATTACTGATGAGCCGAAAAATTAATGTCCATTTATGGACTTTTTTTTTCTCTTTACTGCCGCCTGAATGAACAAATCCTTCGTTCCAGATACATTTGGTAAACTAGTGTTTAATGCTAAATGAGATGAATTATCATTTTTTAAATTTACTGGAATTTCCACATTGTGAAGGTTGACATACCACACACATTCCCGTATCACTTTAGGCACTGTTTGAACGATGTCCGTTCTGACCACCCAATTACGAGAAGCTGAAAACACATGTTCATGATCACCCGTCTCCTAGGCCTACTACTCAACGCAGAAAATTTGCGCGGTAAGCCAGTGGGCGAAAATCAGAACTGATTTCAACCTCCACAGACAATAAACCCGCGCCGATGCGCGGGTTTTTTTTTATCTCTCCGCAGGGCGCGAAAATAAAAGCAGACAAGGAACAACCCATGAGCGAGCAAGTCATTATTTTCGATACCACGCTGCGTGACGGTGAACAGGCGTTACAGGCCAGCCTGAGTGTTAAAGAGAAGATTCAAATTGCAATGGCGCTGGAAAGGATGGGCGTTGACGTGATGGAAGTCGGTTTCCCGGTCTCCTCTCCCGGCGATTTCGAGTCTGTACAAACCATTGCCCGCCAGATTAAAAACAGCCGTGTTTGTGGTCTGGCCCGTTGCGTAGATGGTGATATCGACGCGGCAGCCGAAGCGTTACGCGTAGCAGAAGCTTTCCGCATCCACGTCTTCCTGGCCACCTCTACCCTGCACATTGAATCCAAACTGAAGCGTTCATTTGATCAGGTGCTGGAGATGGCAACTCACTCCGTGAAACGCGCCCGTAATTACACCGACGACGTCGAATTCTCCTGCGAAGATGCAGGACGTACCCCGCTGGATAACTTGTGCCGCGTTGTAGAAGCTGCCATCAAAGCCGGCGCGACCACCATTAATATTCCAGACACCGTTGGGTACACCACGCCGGTTCAGTTCGGTGGCATTATCACCAACCTGTATGAACGCGTGCCTAACATTGATAAAGCCATTATTTCCGTTCACTGCCACGACGATCTGGGCATGGCGGTCGGTAACTCCATCGCCGCCATTCAGGCCGGTGCGCGTCAGGTTGAGGGCACACTGAACGGTATCGGCGAACGTGCCGGTAATACTGCGCTGGAAGAAGTGATCATGGCGATCCGCACCCGCAGCGACTACATGAACGTTCACACCAACATCAATCACAAAGAAATCTACCGCACCAGCCAGATTGTCAGCCAGATAACCAACATGCCGATCCCGGGCAACAAGGCGATTGTCGGTTCTAACGCCTTCGCGCACTCCTCTGGTATCCATCAGGACGGCGTGCTGAAAAACCGCGAAAACTACGAAATCATGACCCCGGAATCCATCGGGCTGAATCAGGTTCAGTTGAACCTGACTTCCCGCTCCGGTCGTGCTGCCGTTAAGCATCGTATGGAAGAAATGGGCTACAAAGAAGCCGATTACAATCTGGACCATCTGTATGCCGCTTTCCTGAAGCTGGCCGACAAGAAAGGCCAGGTTTTCGACTACGATTTAGAAGCACTGGTCTTCATTAACAAGCAGCAGGAAGAGCCTGAATTCTACCGTCTGGATAACTTCAGCGTGCAGTCCGGTTCCAAAATTACCGCCACTGCGTCAGTCAATCTGTCCTGCGGCGATGAAATCATCACCGAAGCCGCCACCGGCAACGGTCCGGTTGATGCCGTATATCAGGCCATCAACCGCATCACCGGTTATCAGATTGAACTGGTGAAATACCAGCTGAGCGCCAAAGGCCAGGGCCGCGATGCACTGGGTCAGGT
>Ga0157284_10000123_pt1 | contig 11664 bp, 7 predicted proteins | sample NitcycUS059202B1_FD_108392 | JGI IMG/M metagenome (GOLD analysis project Ga0157284, IMG submission 108392) | Soil microbial communities from Arlington Agricultural Research Station in Wisconsin, USA - Nitrogen cycling UWRJ-S059-202B-1 | ecosystem: Environmental > Terrestrial > Soil >... | reverse complement strand
TCGGCGCCGCCTTCCTCCAGCCCGCTCGCGATCGCCTCTGCCACGGCGCCCGCGTCGAAGGTCCCCTTGAACGAGTCCGGCGCGACGAGGAACCGCATCGGTCTACAGCGGCGGCGTCCCATCGGACGCATCATCGCGCCTGGATCGAAAGGGCGGCTTCAGGTGGTTCTCAGGCTTCTTCCCACAGCACGTCGTAGAGCTGGGTCAGGCACGAGTCGACCAGCTGGAGGTTTCCCCGCACCCGGATCCGCCCCCGGTTGCCATCCAGCAGCGCCGCGAACCAGGTGTTGATCGTGGCTGTCGCCGAGCCGTCCGCCGACCCTTCGTCAGCCTCGTCAGCGCAGATCTTTCCTTCGCCGTCAACCGCAGCGTGCAGCATTTCCATACTGCGGTGGCCCCCGTCGTCCATTGCGCTCGCGACGCCGAGGGCGATACACCTGCCGGCGTGCTGCGGGAGCCGCGTCAGCGGCAGCGCTGCCCGCAGGATCGTGACCATCTCCGTGGTCGAAAGCCCCGAGGCTCCGTCGCCGTCCGGGTGGCGGTGCCGCCAGCGGCCGATCGCGGCGACCATCGTCATGCAGCGGCGACCCTGAGCAGTGAGCTCGTAGTGCTTGAGGCGCCCTGCGGGCGTGCGTGTCAGCAGGCCGGCGTCCACGAACAGGCTCACCCGCCTGTTCACCTGGTGAAAGCTCATATCTGGCATCGCATTCGACAGCTGGGTCAGGGAGCGGGCCCCTCGGCTGAGTTCGGCGATGAACCCGCAATCCCACATCTCCCCCAGCAGGGTCATGCACTCCCAAGATTCGAAGCTCCGCAGCAGCCGGTAGAGGTTGCGCCCAGGCTCGGAGAGGCTGAGGACCACTGTCGTGGGGGAGCCGGCTTCCCCACGGCGCTCGATCAGCCCCTTTTCCTCCAGCTTCCCCGCGTACCTGTAGACGCTGCGCGTGGAGAACTGCGGCAGCGCCGCAATCAACTGGCCCGTGCGCAGGGGGCGCTTGCCCAAGGTCATCAGGATGTCGCCCCCAGCCCCAGTGCCAACCAGGCTGAGGACCTCCGCGATGGAGGGAAGGGTCGCAGCAGTGCCTAGGCCGGCCTCTTCCCTCGTCTGCTCCGCCAAGCTCATAAGTCCTCCCAACGTCCCCGTATAGGTACTGGATGTTATCCAAGCAGACACATTTCTGCGCGGATTCTTTCCGGTCTGACAGGGATAACGAGCCTCTTGTGGCAGCCAAGATTTCCAGCGAAATTGGCTATATGCAGGGAAGAAGGTGGCCGATGCCAGATCCAGGGCCAGCAACTTCATGAAGAACCTTTTTCGCTCTTGGGCACCACCTTGACCCCAAGAGCGCGCATTTAGAAGCTCCGGGCGCTCATCCGAGCAAAACAAGCCTCCCGCGGCGGATCCTGAAGGAGCGCCGCGAGGGAGCCCAAGAGAGCCTGGCCGGAAAGGCCGGGACATGGTGAAAGGAGCATCATCATGCGTAGGAAGTTCCTCGCGGCCGCCCTAGCACTCGCGGCCCTTGCAGTCGGGTCCTCAAGCGCCCTGGCAACGAATACACCCACGTTCACAGTCCCTGCAGGAACCGTGGCAGCGGCTGGAACTAAGTTCGTCGGTACAGGATCAGAAGTGCGGTTTCTGGATACAAGCGGGAGCGCAGTTCTCTCCTGCACCACGTCATCCATGACAGCTGAAGTACTCAAAAACGCTGGGGGAATCCTTGAAGCAAACATAACGTCCGTCCGGTTTATCGGCTCGGAAGCCCCGGTAGGAGGAGAGCAAGACAAAGCTTGCCCCGGTTTTGTTAACGCAAGCTACACAGTCACAACGCCATGGTGCCTGCGGTCGACCACGACGATGAAAACAGACGAATTTCAAACTCGCGGCGGCAAATGCTCTGAAGCGGCGAAACCGATCCGATTCCATATGGTGACAGAAGCGATCGGGACCTGCGCTTATGAGAGAGCGGCAGGGTCCCCCATCACCGGCACCCTCCGGACACATCCGGAACAGGCCACCTTGACGATCAACTCAACGCCCTCGGGAAGCGGGTTCAGCAAGACGGAAGGTTCAGCCTTCTGCCCATCCAGCGAGACTCTCCAACTGTCCTTCACGCTAGATGACGAGAACGGGGTACCCGTGTATATCGACAGCTAGACCTGGACAGTGTGATCATCAATGACAGGCTGCACGTGTTATTCGTGGCACACTGCGATTCCAGCAGAAAGTGCGCACCTGCAGGCAAAAGACCGCTGAAGACGGGATCTTTAACAAGCCCCTTCTGAAAAGAGCCGACAAAAATGCGCAGCAACATCTTGACGCGCGCACCCCATCGGTATAGAAGCTCTGACTGCTCGGACAGCCGAGCAAATCAAGGAAAAGCTCTCGAGGCGGATCTTGAAGGAGCGCCCCGAGAGCCTGAGAGTCCGGCCGGATTAGGCCGGACATCGTGAAAGGAAGTATCTCATGTACAGGAAACTCATCCTGGCCGCCATGGCGCTCGCGTCCTTCGCGGCCCTGATGGTCGGCCCGGCGTCCGCCTCGGCGACCAATACACCGACACTGACAGTTCCGGCTAATACGGATGCGGCGATCGGGACCAAAATCCTGGGTACAGCCAGTGACACGGCCCTGCTGAATACAGATGGCAGTACGTCCCTGACATGCACCACTGGGATAATGACAGGCGAAGTCACCAAAAACAGCGGCGGCAACGTCGAAGGCAATATCACCTCGGCCAGATTCTTTGGCGATGGGCCCGTGAATCACAACGTCGAAGAAGAGTGCACAGGCTTCGTCAATGCGAACATCACAGCCACAACGCCGTGGTGCTTGCGGTCGACCACGACCATGAAAACAGACGAATTCCAGGTCCGCGGCGGCAAATGTTCGGAAGCGGCAAAAAGCATCGTGTTCCACATGATCACGACAGGCTTTGGCACCTGCACCTACGAAAGGACCGCGGCTACCGGGCCTGTTACCGGTACCTTCAACACAAATGCGAATGCGGTACTGACCGTTAACGCAACTTCCGCGGGCAGCGGCTTCAACAAGACGTCAGGCAGCATCTTCTGCCCGTCCAGCGGAATGCTTCAGATGTCTTTCTCCCTGGAGAGTCACGACGGCAAAGCATCGCCGGCGGTCATCGACTCCTGAGCAGTTAGTTAAAGAAGGACAAGGGGCCGTCGATCTGGCGGCCCCTACTTGCTGGGATGCCCTCAGAAACCAATGCCACATCTATGCAGGTCAACTGACACAGCTACCAAGGCACTTATGGCAGCGACTCTCTGGCGTAAAGATCCCCATTTGCTGCGAAAACCGAGCTATTGGCCGCCCCGCTGAGCGGAAACTTCGGAAAGATTTACCAAGAAAGCCACAAGATCATCTTGACGGGGTCCATCCCGCTATACAAGCTCTCGCCTGGGAATAATGCATTGCTTAATAAGGGGGAGCAGGGATTAATGGCAGCAAGAGGAGCTTGGGCGTGGATCTTTTTGGCCATTTGCGCGGTGTGCTCCATAGTTCTAGGGCCTAGATCGGCCAGTGCGGCAGCATGTGCCAACGAGCAATTTCGAGTTGGGCCGTCCGCTGCTCTTCCAGACTGTCGTGCCTATGAGCTCGTGACGCCACAAGATTCCAACGGGCGATTGATCGGTGCAATCAATACGTTTGGACTTCCCCCCGCATTAAGAGTCCTACCTTCGAATCTCGGGTCCCCCGACGGCGAGAGTGTGGTGTTCATGACCTACCAATCGCCACTGCCAAGCCCCAAGGGGGCAGTCGGAGTAGCAGATATTTATGAGGCTATACGTGGGGCAGCAGGGTGGGAGACGATTAGGCGCCTAAGCCCATCAGGAGAAGAGGCACGATCAGTATTTCCCGGAGGCGTATCTCCAGACCACAAATATAGCCTCAGCGACATTGACGTCACTTCGTCGCTTTCCGTAGAAGAACGCATTACCCCCTACCTTGGAAATCCAGATGGCTCCCTCGAGCTGGTCGGACTGGGAAGCCTAGGCACGGAACCCTACCCAGAGACCCGATACCTCGGTGAGGAGGGTGAGCACATCATCTTCTCGACGGGCGACGCAGAATCGCAGAGCCGGTGGTGCTTCGCGAACCCTAAATGCAAAGTCCTCCAGCTCGAGCCCGATGCCCCCCCGACCGGCACCGGCGCGATCTACGATCGCGAAGCCGATGGCAAAACCCGGGTCATCTCGCTCCTACCGGGAGATGTGCCACTCGCCGCTGGGGAAGACGCCTTCTACAAAGGCGTCTCCGAGGACGGTGTTGCTGTCGCCTTTGAAGTCAACGGCACCCTTTACGTCCGCCTCGACAACCAAGAGACCAAGGAAGTGGCCACCGGGACTCCCACTTTTGCCGGAGTCTCCGATGGTGGCTCCTACGTATTTTACGTGGTAGGTGGCGAAATGGGGACCATCCACCGCTTCAATTCGGCAAATGGGACGGATGCAGTCGTGAACCCGTTTGGAGAAGGAGCGATCGTCAACATCTCCGATGATGGTTCCCACGTCTACTTCATCTCCACTTCGGAACTCGGAGGGGAAGGAGAAGCCGGCAAACCCAACCTCTACGTCTGGAGCGGTGCTTCATCTGAGTACATCGCCACCGTTGCTCAGAGCGATCTGGAACAGACCTCAGGGGATGTGTTTATCGGCACCCCTGCTTTGGACAACTGGACGGGATGGGTCGTAAATCGGCCTAAAACCGGCAGCCCGCAGGGCCCTGGCAACGAGTCTTCGCGCACCACGCCGGACGGGCACATATTGACCTTCGAGTCCCGTGCAGAGCTAACCAGCTACGACAGCGATGGCCACACTGCGATTTACCGCTTTGACGGCCATGACAACAGCCTGATTTGCGTTTCCTGTAGCCCGACGGTAGAGCCAGCGACGGAGGATGCTCGCTTCCAGGAACTAGCTCGCGTCCACGCACCAACGGTGGTCGACAATATGACTGCCGACGGCAAAAGCGTCTTCTTCGAAACGAGGCAAGCGCTGGTAGGTACTGACACCACTGGCGTCAACGACATCTACGAGTGGCAGGAAGAAGAAGGAGGGGGAAGCAGCATTAATCTGATTTCCTCCGGCCAGTCGATCGAATACCCGAAGCCAGACGGGGTTGATCTTCCGAGTCCTCCGACTCCGAACTTTATTCTCTCGGTGACCCCTGACGGGGAGGATGTCGTCTTCCTCGCCCAGGACGCGCTGTTACCTGGAGCGGGCGGTGGCGGCACGCAGGCAATATATGACGCACGCGTGAATGGCGGCTTCGCGTCTCCGCCCGCGCCCCCCGTCTGCTTCGAGGAAGGATGCAAACCCCCCGTCGGTGTCAGCATCCCTTCGTTCCTCAGGCCACTCTCGTTAACGCAGGAGGGAAAAGGTAACGTCAAGCCTCGGAAACAGCGCAGGTGCCGCAAAACGAAGTCGAAGAAAAAGCGACGCTGCGCGAAGCACAAGCATCGACACCTCAATCCCGGCCGGGCAAGTGTCCTGCCGGAGACGGGCAGACCGGCAGATAGCGCCCGGGGAACCGCGGCTGGCCCCATGTCTGCAACTGAGCCAATTGAGAAGAAATCCGCAGCTGATGTCGCTATGTCGGCGGAAAACCCCTTCGACTACGGCTTTGAAACGGTGAGCGCGGAAGAGTCGACGAGCGATGCCGGCATGCATCCTGATTTCAGCACTGAGATCACCCTCAACCACATCACCAATAGCAACGACGAACCAGAACTTGGCGCTCGAACCGAAGAAGTCGCGGTCTTACTGCCGCCAGGCCTGCTCGGGGATCCGACCGCAATTCCCCAATGCAAGACTGGACAACTGGTTGCCTACAACTGTCCGATCGATTCGCAGGTGGGCATAGCCAAAGTTCTGGCCACGTTCATATCGGGAGAAGCCATCGAGCCGATCTACAACCTTGAGCCGCCTCACCCAGGAAAGGAAGTCGCGCGCTTTGGCTTCACCGGTGTTTTCTTTCCCGTCTTCCTCGACATCAGGGTACGAAGTTCGAGTGACTATGGAGTAACCGCGACTGTCTACGGTTCGTCCGGATTCGTTTCCCTGGTGAGCGCGAAAACGACCTTCTGGGGCAACCCTGCCGATGCGATTCACAACAAAGAACGTCTGACGCCGATCGAAACCCTCAATTGCAGCAGCGGCACCGCCTGCGAAGCCCCCGGCGGGGAACGCGAAAGCGGCCTCGACCCCACCGCCTTCATGACCAACCCCTCGGCCTGCCAGTCGATGGAGATCAACGTGGTTGCGAAGAGCTACCAGCTCCCCGGGCAGGTTTTCACCGCCAACGCTCCAATGGACCCGATCACCGCCTGCCAGGGCCTGCCCTTCGCCCCGAGCTTCGAGGCAACCCCCACCAGTCGCATGGCTGGCGCCCCGGCGGGCCTGCAAGCGACGCTGCGCCTGCCCCAGCAATCCCCCGAAGCCGTCGATAGCCCTGCCACTGCGACCACGCGCGAAGCCAGGGTCAGCCTCCCCGGGGGAATGTCGATCGCCGCCGGTGCGGCCGATGGCATCGCCGCCTGCACCGAGGAGCAGGTCGGCTTCCACCAGGAAATCGACGCCAGCTGCCCCGACGCCTCCAAGCTCGGGACCGCGTCGATCACCTCGCCGGCCCTTCCCCAGCCGCTGGAGGGAGCGATCTACCAGCGCACCCCCACCCCCGGTCACCAGTTCGGCCTCTGGCTCGTCACCGACGAGCTCGGCCTGCACGTGAAGATCCCCGGGGAGATCGAGCCCGATCCCGACACCGGGCGGCTCACCGCTGTGTTCAAGGACCTGCCCCAGGTGCCCGTTGAAGAGATCGACTTGAACGTCTGGGGCGGCCCGAGGGCGCCGCTGAAGAACCCCGACGAGTGCGGTACCTACCAGACCACCTACGCCTTCGCCCCTCACTCAAGCGACCCTGCCGTCACCGGGCAGAGCCAGATGACGATCGACCAGGGCTGCGACCAGGGCTTCTCGCCCAAGCTCGAGGCCGGGGTTACCGACCCGGTCGCCGGAGCCTTCAGTCCCTTCGTCTTCGACCTGACCCGCGAGGACGGCGAACAGAGCCTGAGGGGGTTCGAGCTCACCCTTCCCCCCGGGGAGCTCGCGAAGATCAAGGGGGTTCAGCTATGCCCCGATGAGGCAGCATCCGCTGGCAGCTGCCCGGCCGACTCGAAGATCGGCCACCTTCTCGCCGCCTCGGGCCCGGGGCCCCACCCCCTTTGGCTGCCTCAGCCCGGCAAGACTGAGCCCTCGATCCACCTCGCCGGCCCCTACCATGGAGCCCCCTTCTCGATCGTGACCGAGGTTCCGGCCCAGGCCGGCCCCTTCGACCTCGGGGTGGTCAGTGTCCGCTCGGCGCTCGAGGTAGATCGGGAGACGGCCCTGGCAACCGTCAAAGCCGATCCTCTGCCCCAGTTCTTCGAAGGTGTCGGCCTCTCCTACCGCCGCATCCACGCAGTGATCGACCGCCCGGGCTTCGCCCTCAACCCGACCGACTGCAGGGAAATGGCAGTGGAGTCGAAGGTCATCTCCAGCCGAGGGACCGTCGCCACCCCCGCCTCTCGCTTCCAGGTGGACGGCTGCAAGGCGCTCGCCTTCAAGCCGAAGCTCTCGCTCGAGCTCTCAGGCGGCACTGAGCGCAGCGACTATCCTGCTCTCAAGGCGATCGTCAGGGCGCGAAAGGGAGACGCCAACATCGGCAAGGTCTCGGTCGCCCTCCCGCACTCTGAGTTCCTGGCCCAGGAGCACATCGCCACGATCTGCACCCGCAAACGCTTCGCGGCCCACAAGTGCCCAAAGGGCTCGATCTACGGCAAGGCCAAGGCGTGGACCCCGCTGCTGGCCAAGCCGCTGTCCGGATCCGTCTACCTGCGTTCTTCCGATAACCCGCTACCCGACCTGGTGATGGATCTGAAAGGCGAACTGGAGATCGCTGTCGCGGGTCGTATCGACTCCAAGAACGGCGGCATCCGCACGACCTTTGAGTCGGTACCCGACGCGCCGATCACCAAGGTCGTCCTGCGGATGAAGGGCGGCGAGAAGAGCCTTCTCACCAACTCGACCGACATCTGCCGCGGCATCCACCGGGCGACGGTGGAGATGCGGGCGCAGAACGGTCGCGCGTTGAGCGCGCGACCGGCTCTGGCCAGCAAGAGCTGTGCGCGCAAACACAAAAGATAGGAACTTCACGACATGAACAAAGAGAAACTCACGCTGGCCCTTGCCTTGATGGCTCTCGCGGGCCTGGTGCTGATCAGCGGCTGCGGCAGTGGCGACTCCGAGGACTCGCTGACGAAGGCCCAGTTTCAAAAGAAAGCAAACTTGATCTGCAGTGCGGCTGGGAACGAACAATTCAAAAAGGCAGCCCTCTACGTGAAAAAGCACCCCGACGCCAAGGAAGCTGACTTGATCGAGCCAGCAGGGATTCCGCCGCTCGAAAAGGAGCTTCAGGAACTGGAAGACCTCTCGGCGCCGAGCGAGCTCCAGGAGCAGCTGGACGGCTACTTCGCCAAGTTCGAAAAGGGGCTCGAGACCCTGAGGGCCGAACCTCAGCTGGCGCTCTCTCCGCAGGACAACCCCTTCGAGCAGGCCAACAACCTTGCCAAGAAGTACAAGCTCGGAGACTGCAGCGACACTCCCTGAGGGAGTAGACGACCTGACTTATCTAGTAACACCTACTACAGGGGAGAAAAGCATGTTCTCGAAGGTGCATAACAAGCTCGGTACCGCGGGCTTGGTGGTTGCAGTCGTGGCCTTGGTGGCCGCACTGACCGGAGCGGCATTTGCCGCCGGCGGTCTGACGAAGCAAGAGGAAAAGCAGGTTAAAAAGATCGCCAAGAAATATGCCGGAAAGCAAGGTCCACAGGGTCCTGTCGGCCCGCAGGGGCCCGCCGGAGCCAAGGGTGACGCAGGAGCCCCGGGAGCTCCAGGTAAAGACGGCGTAGACGGCAGCAACGGCGTTGACGGTGAAGACGGCGCCTGTAGCGATGCCAACCCGGTATGCACTCTGCCGCCCGGGGCGACTTTGACCGGCTACTGGTCCTATTTCGGGACCGGGATGGAATACGCCTTCCCGTCGATCAGCTTCCCGCTGCGGGTCGTACCGGCGCCCTCGTTGGCTTACCTGGTCGAAGACGAGGAAAGCGCCGAAGCGATCGCCGAAGGGTGTCCGGGAACGGCTGAAGATCCCCAGGCGGATCCAGGCCACCTCTGCGTCTACCCGGATAACTTCACCGGCAACGCCTTCCATTTCCTCGCCGGTCAGTACCGGCCTGATCCGACCAGCGGGGTAACGCTCGAATTCTTCATGGAACCGGGCGAAGCGAACTCCGGTCGCGGTACGTGGGCAGTCACCGCCGCTGAACCGACTCCGTAGTTAGCGGCAACGGTCGGGAGAGATCCCGGGGGTGCGGAGCCCCCGGGATCTCCATCCGGACGTGGGTGACACTCCTGTTCACTTGACAGGACTAACAAGACTTTTGTGGCAGCCGCCGTCCCTGCGCTACGTCGAGTCTTCCAGGGGTAATGACGATCTTAGCCATTTCCACGGCCAGCAACTTCATGAAGACTCACCCCAGCAGAGGGGCCAGTCTCTTGACGCCAAACACGTGCATTTAGAAGCTCTAGGTGCTCACCCGAGCAATAGCTTCCGCGGGGGTCTTGAAGGAACGCCGCGGGAGGAGCCTCGAGAGCTCGGCCGGAATAGGTCGGGACATCCTGAAAGGAGCATTATCATGCCTAGGAAGCTCATCAGCACCCTCCTGGGAATCGCAGCCCTCGCATCTCTGGCAGGGCCAGCAATTGCCTCGGCGACCAATACACCGACATTGACAGTTCCGACAGGCACTGACGCGGCGCTTGGCACCAAACTCGTGGGGACATCCGCCGACCCCACTCTGCTGGGCACAGGTGGCGAAACGATCCTGACATGTGCTTCCGCCACTTTGACAGGGGAACTGACTAAAAACAGCGGGGGTATAGTCGAAGGAAGTATCACTTCTGCCACATTCGTCGGCACGGAACCACCGGTAGGCGCAGAGCCAGACAAAGCCTGTGTGGGCGTGTTTACCGCTAGCGTTACAGCAACACTGCCTCTATGTGCGCGGGCGACCACGACGATGAACACAGATGAATTCCAGATCCGCGGAGGAAAATGTCCGGAAGCAGCCAAGGCAATCGTTTTTCACCTGTATGTGTCATTCGATCCCACCAAACCTTGCACGTATGAAAGGGCCGCATCCTCACCAATCACCGGCACCTTCTCGACACACCCGTCTGATGCCGTACTGACCGTCACGGCGACCGCAGCAGCAAGCGGCTTCACCAGAGTGGCGGGATCATTCCTCTGCCCGTCCAGCGTAATCCTCAAAATGTCTGCGACACTCGAGAGCGAGAGCGTCCAACCGGCATACATCGACGGTTAGCTCGCACCCGTTGGACGTTTGAGGGCCGTCAACGTGCGCCCCTCGTTAGTGCTGAGGGCTCGCTGCGGGTAAAACCCAGGGGTGCCTTCGAAGTCGAAGAAAGCCCTCAACGAGTACGAGCGTAAGCGGGACTTCGGGAAGACCTCGGAGCCGGCGCCGAGGAAGCGGGGCGAGAAGAAAGGGGCGCCGCGCTTCGTCGTCCAGGAACACAGCGCTCGGCGGCTGCACTGGGATCTGCGGTTGGAGCATGAGGGGGTCGCGGCGTCGTGGGCGATCCCGAACGGGATTCCGGAGACGCCCGAGGAGAACCGGAAGGCGGTCCATACGGAGGATCATCCGCTCGAGTACCTGGAGTGGGAGGGGGAGATTCCGAAGGGGGAGTACGGGGCCGGGACGATGAAGATCTGGGACGCCGGCACCTACGAGCTGGAGAAGTGGGAGCCGGGGAAAGTGATGGTCGAGTTCCACGGCGAGCGGCTGCAGGGGCGGTATGCGCTCTTTCGCGCCGGCAAAGCGGAGAAGGACTGGATGATTCACCGGATCGACCCGCCGGCGCGCGAGCGCGACCCGTTCCCGGAGAACGTGGTGCCGATGCTGGCCAAGCTCTCGACCCTGCCGCGCGAGGACGGCAAGTGGGCGGTCGAGGTGAAGTGGGACGGGGTGCGGGCGCTCGCCTACTGCCAGCCCGGCCGGGTGACGCTGCAGACCCGCAACCTCAACGACGTCAGTGTCCAGTACCCGGAGGTGCGGCGGATCAGCCGCGCGCTCGGCTCCCACGACGCGGTCCTCGACGGCGAGATCGTCGCCTTCGACGAGAACGGCAAACCGAGCTTCGAGCGGCTGCAGCAGCGGATCCACAACACCGACCCCAACGTGGTCAAACGGCGGATGAAATCCCACCCCGTCGTCTACGTCGTCTTCGACCTCCTTTATCTAGACGGGGAAGACGTCACCTGCGAGCCTTATACGCGCCGCCGCGAGTTGCTCGAAGGGCTGGAGCTGACCGGGGAGAGCTGGCAGACGCCGGGCTACTCGGTCGGCCACGCGAAGGAGCTGCTGGCGGCAAGTAAGGAGCAGGGGTTGGAGGGGGTGATGCTGAAGCGCCTCGACTCCGTCTACTGCCCGGGCAAACGAACCGGCACCTGGCTGAAGGTGAAAAACACCAGCCGGCAGGAGATGGTCGTGGGCGGCTGGACCCCCGGCGAAGGGCGCCGTC
>Ga0157284_10000121_pt1 | contig 11728 bp, 9 predicted proteins | sample NitcycUS059202B1_FD_108392 | JGI IMG/M metagenome (GOLD analysis project Ga0157284, IMG submission 108392) | Soil microbial communities from Arlington Agricultural Research Station in Wisconsin, USA - Nitrogen cycling UWRJ-S059-202B-1 | ecosystem: Environmental > Terrestrial > Soil >... | reverse complement strand
TGTTCTCATGGCGAATTTGAAACCAAATCCTTCATCACCTATCCTGTTTGCTTTTGGAACTTTTACATCATTGAACATGACAGTATGTGTATCACTTCCACGTATTCCTAATTTATTTTCTTTAGCAGCAACAACAACACCGGGCCAATCTCTTTCCACGATCAATGTATTAATACCGCGAGAAGCTTTCTTCGGATCAGTTTGTGCCATCACCAAATAAACTGAGGCTGTACCGCCATTGGTGATCCAATTCTTTGTTCCATTTAATAAATAATAGTCGCCTTTATCTTCCGCAGTTGTTCTTTGTGATGTTGCATCACTTCCTGCTTCCGGTTCGCTTAGCATAAATGCGCCGATATATAGCTCACCATTCTTTTTACCTTGCGCCAGAGGTGTAAGATATTTTTGTTTCTGCTCCACTGAACCAAATGCTTCCAGCCCATAACAAACAAGACTGTTGTTAACACTCATCACAACACTGGTGCTTGCATCCCACTTGCTTATTTCTTCCATAGCCAGTACATAGCTGACTGTATCCATACCGGCGCCTCCATAATCAGGGGGAACCATCATACCTAAAAAGCCGAGATCGGCTAATTTCATTACTTGTTCTTTGGGGAAAGTTTGTTTCTCATCCCTTTCAATAACGCCGGGCTTACATTCATTTTCTGCAAAATCTCTTGCAGCCTTTTGAATCATTAATTGTTCTTCTGTAAACTGGAAATGCATGTAAAATCAAATTTGGCCGCAAAGATAACGGGGATGCAGTCTAAATAAAAAGAAACGTTCGTTATTATTTAAACGACCTTTTACAGGAACATGGTTGGAAGTACAATGCTTGCAGTACCCATATGCTTAAGAAAGCTGACATGGGAAGCAATAGCGTAGCGAACCTTTGGATATTCGATATACCCAATACCATATTCCCTGCAAACCTGCTGTACTATTTTACTGATAGCGGGATAATGTATATGTGAGATCTTGGGAAAAAGGTGATGTTCGATCTGGAAATTCAATCCACCCACGAGCCAGGTTACAATTTTATTTTTCGTAGCAAAGTTTGCCGTAGTCTTTACCTGGTGAATAGCCCACTCTTCTTCTATTTTACCTGTTTCAGCATCAGGAAGAACAAAAGCAGTGTGCTCTACTGTATGTGCAAGCTGAAAAACTATGCTTAATACAAAACCTGCAAAAGTGGTAAAAACTAAAAAGCCGACAAGCCAGTTCATAAAACCCATCATAAGAACGGGGATCCCCATAAAAAGAATAACATTAACCAGTTTAAAACCCCAGAAAACAAAATGATCAGAAAGACTCATTTTCTTAAGAGGTATTTTACCGATCCTTCCTTTGAAATATTTCATGTAATCTGTTATAAACATCCAGCTTAAGTAAAGAATAGAATAGAAGAACCAGAAATACCAATGCTGGTATTTATGCGCCCAATATTTTTTTTGTGATTCACTCATTCTCATCCAGGGCTGGATCTCGATATCGTCATCAACACCTTCTACATTTGTATAAGAGTGATGGATGATATTATGTTTCATATTCCACATAAAACTGCTGCCGCCAAGAACATTTAAAGAAAATGCAGCTATTGAATTCACCCATTTATATTTACTAAAACTGCCATGAGCACCATCATGCATTACATTAAAACCAATTGCAGCCACTATTCCACCCAATAAAATACATTCTATTAAGGCCAATACAACTGAGGGAGTAAAGAAAACAAGATGAATATACAGAAGCGCAAAAGCCACTACTAAGATTATTGCTTTTATGAAGAGCTGATAATTCCCGGTAGGTGATTTTCTTACTTCTTCGAAATAATTGCCAACCCTGCTTTTAAGTTCTGTATAAAATGAATGAGAAGAACTATGAAATTTTGGAGATGCCATAATCAAAACCTGTTTTAAGACACGCAAAGGTATGTTTGTTTATCGAAGGAAACAGGGAAATCTGTGATAAGTTATTAACGGTCAGAGAAATTAACTTCTTAGGTTTCGATTTTTACTAAGGAATCAAGATTTTTTATGCCTAAACTCTTTTCAGAATTGAAACCCTCACCATATTGCACGCCTATTTTTTTTCCAATTACTCTTGCTCTTGCAATTATACTATCAAGAAATGCTGAAGTAGAAATATAAGTTTGCGGTCCATCGTCTTCATTATCCGGGTTATAGAATTGAGTTGTATATGCTTTCACTGCTTCCATTCGCTGTTCAAACACATCTGAAATATCAATGATAAAATCAGGTTCGTGATAACGGTCCTGTATATAATGAAAAATATACTTGGGTCGCCAGGGCTCCTGTTGATTTCCCTGTTCATCTTTTGTTTCAACTTTTATTAAACCCGAAAGAAAGCAGCTATCGGTTGTTAATTTGGCAGCACGGCCATGATCCGGGTGGCGATCATTCAATGAATTTGTGATAACTACCTCCGGTTGATATTTTCTTATTGCAACAATTAGCTTTCGCTGATGTTCTTCATCATTTGTAAAAAATCCATCACGCATTTTTAAATTCTCTCTTATATGTACCCCCATTATCATGGCGGCTTTTGCAGCTTCCTCATATCTTGTTTCAATAGTACCCCGGGAACCAAGTTCACCTTGTGTAAGATCAAGTACCCCTACTTTCTTTCCAGTTTTGATTTCATTGATAATTGTGCCGGAACAACCAAGTTCTACATCATCCGGATGAACGCCAATTGCGAGTAAGTCAAGTTTCATGAAAGTGTATTGTTTATGGTTTATCGTTTTATAAACGCTATGCTTTTGCTGCGCTAAAATTATGGAAATGCAAAACAACGATAAACTAAAAACCAAAGCGATAAACTATCTTATCCCCGGTTTGTAAGGATTATTATACCAGGTGCCGTCAATTTCTTTAACGATATTTTCGATCTGGCGATCAACTTTATCATTCACATCCCACTCTTGTTTCAAACTGCTACCAAAAAAGAATGCGACTGTTTGATAAACCCTGGCCGTTACACCACCACGATATTCTTTTACGATTTCATAGCAGTTATTCCCTGTTTGCCGATTAATGAGTTTCATTAAGATCTTTCCCTGGTAAACAGAAAGGTTGGATAGCGGGTCAGCAAACTGATCTTTTAATTCTTTTTCTCTTGATTTTATATAAGCTTTCTTTTCTCTCCTGCTCTTCATTTGAGAGATCTTAGTATTAATGTCATTCATTAAATAACCAGCAGTACGGGCATAAGGATAGGTGACGTAAACAGCATTCCGAAGCCGGGTCCATTCCTCCATATATTTAGCCAGCTTCTTTTCACTCATGTTCGAAACCCAGGCCATTTCTAATTCCTTATAGGGCATCCATTCATTTTGATAGTAAATGGCACCCGTTATGATCGTATCTTTCGGACCCCATTTTTTTACATTGATCGGTGGCGCTGGCGGAGGCGGGCCAATTAAGGTATCAGCAGTTTGCGAAAAAGCATTGCTGGCAACAAAAAATATTGTCACCAGTAGAACCGAAATGAATTTGCAATACTTCTTCATATAACTAAAGTACAAAAATATGACAACGTTTCTAAGCTAAACGCTGTATAGGAAAGTTAAAAGGCTGGTCTTCAGGCCTGGGCCCTGCTTATTTGTATCCTTCTAACCATGCTCACAACAAAGCCAATAGCCATGATAATAGTGCCAAGCCAAAGAAGATTAATATAAGGAAATTTAAGGGCCTTTAAAGTAAGGTATTGGGTAACTGTGCTCGGAATCTTTACACCGATCTCTATTTGTTTGCCGTCAGTCTTGTTCAATTGGATCATTGTTCCTGAACTAATAGTATCTGGCACATTGAGGGAATTACCTTTTGCAATCGCAAGTCTCGGGGTCGAATAATCAACTTCATTAGGCCTGGAGGTATCTGGTTGTATCCTTAACCTTGCTTCATAGAGCTTGCCGCCAACGCCAAAAATATCCACCGGCAAACTGTCAATCGATTTCACTTCCTCAAGTATCATTACTCCTTTCTTTGTATATGGGATCGTATCACCAACTTTCATCGTCTTTGGATGAAAAGTAGAAGTATCCTGGTTTTTTGATTGATCGGTCATTGTCGTGATATAACCAAACACATCATGATCCCAATAATGTTTTGAACCAGGATTAGCCATCAACCCTTCATTGCCTTTATAGTTGACGAACGCATTGGGTGTAATTGTAAAATTCTCTTTGGTGTTCTTGTCTTCAAAATTGATCTTAAAATACCACTGGGATTTTTTTGGATGAACAGAGTCACTTGCATAAGTAACCCAATACTTTCCCATATCCATTTTCTGGCCTTTGATAAGTGTCATGTTCTCACCAGGCAATTCTTTGCTATTCTCACCAAGTGGGACAAAGATTCCGCTTGTATTATAAGAAAGAATCTCTTTTTTAGATGAGGAGATAAGAATTCCAAGCAACATCATTCCAAAACCGAAATGTGCAATAGACGGCCCGCTTAGTTTAAGTTTTCCTTTTATCCCGATCCAGATATAGGAAAAATTGGCAATAATGGCAAATATGCTGCAGGCAATAGCGGTCCACACAAAGATAAGATACCCTATTCCGTATTTGTCGTAATTGATATTACCGAAAGCCAGGATCAACCCGCTTACAATGGCACTGGCAATAAAAGGCAAGCCGATCTTTTTGAAAAAATATTGCGAACCGGTCTCCTTGTATTTCAAGTACTGACCGACGGCGGTTAATAAGCCAATGATGATCGCAATAAAGATCTGGATACGGTTATATGAAAATTCTATGTCTTGTGGTGGCGCCACTTTTTTATCAAAAATTTTGTTGTAAACAGGTAATGAAGTTTGCGCTGTGATAATAATTGCAGAGAATAAAATAACCAATGAGCCAATAAACATCCAGAATTCTCTTGATGAAGCAACTTCTTCTTTTTTAATTGAAGGAATAAGCTTATTCATATTTACAACGAACAACACTAACGCTGCTATTGGAGAAATAAGTGCAAATAATGGATGCACAAATCCTGCTAAAAGAAGAAACACTATAGCCGCTCCCGATGCAATTAGCTTTTTATTTAATCCGTTAAACGATAGGACGGCAGGTAACCAAAAAAAAGCATACAGGAATAAATACAGTTGTGCATTCATTCCAAGATCTGCAAACGAGTGTACAGATGTTTCACCCAAAATACCGCTACGTGTAAGAAATGTAGAGTAAACAATCAGGATAAACGTAAGCGCAATAAGAAAAAAAGAAGTTTGTAATGATCTGCCGGTGTGTTTATAAATGAGTAATGTATGAATGCCAGCTACAAGAACAAGCCATGGTACCAATGAAGCATTTTCAACAGGATCCCATGCCCAATAGCCACCAAAGCTTAACGATTCATAAGCCCAGGCGCCTCCCATCATTACTCCAACACCCAGTACACATGCGGAAAACAACGCCCATGGCAATGCCGGTTTTACCCAATCACCATATTTTTTTGTCATCAATCCACCCATTGCAAAAGCAAACGGAATAATAGTGCTTGCAAAGCCTAGAAACAGAACAGGAGGATGAATTACCATCCAGTAATTCTGCAAGAGCATGTTTAGACCATTCCCATCTTTTATTCTTAGTGCATAATCTGAAAATTGAAAGACTGGCAGGTCCGGCATCTGTTCACGAAAAAGTGCAAATGGACTGCTGCCGATCTTTGTTCCGAAAAAATAAATGCCCAGCATCATGGTGGCCAGGCAGACCTGTGCAAATGAAAGGACTGACATAACCGGGGCTTCCCATTTCTTTGAAGTAAATATTAAAACAACCCCGAGCACTGCATGCCATACGGTCCAAAGGATAAAACTGCCTTCTGATGCACTCCAGAGTGAACTCAAAATATATTTTGGTTCAAGATCATTGCCGGAATTTTTATAAACGTATTGATATTCGTAACGGTGATTATAGATAAGCGAAAAAAGGATAACGAAAATGCCAAGTACAGCGCTCACATCAATAAAGAAAGCAGCTCTTCCCAGTTTTTTCCAGCTTGCCTCCTCAAGGGGGTTTGTTGCCCTTGCAGAAATGAAATAAGCGGCTGAAGCGATTATGGAAGCAACAAAAGAAAGGATAACTAATAAATGACCGATTTGACCGGGCAGCAGGTGTTCACCTATATAGTCCATTGAAATTAATTAGTGTTTTTGTTCAAGCTCTCCTGGATGCGATTTGGATCATCTGTGTATTTGGATGGACATTTCATCAGGATCTCATTACATTCGAAAACATCACCGTTCATTTTTCCTTTCATCACCAACCTTTCGCTGTGCTCAAGATTATCCGGCTTTGCATTGTTATAAACTACTTTCACTTTTCCGCCTGTTGTATCAATAGCAGTAAAACTTAAATGATTTGGATTCTTTATGGCATCATAATCGATGGGCTGTGTTTTATCAAGCTTTGCTACTACATGCACATACTTGCCCGCTTTTTCTCTTGCACCCGCAATAGTTTCATAACTGCTCAGCAGATCAGCGCCGCCTTTAGGCATCATACTGATAAGGGCAGCAATGGCACCAATAATGAGAACTAGTAAAATAATATGCGTTTTTTTCATGATTTTCTTTTGCTCCGCAAAGATAGCTCAAAAAACTATCAGGAGATACGGAAGTATGGTGAGAAAGATCAGGAAGCGAGTTATCAATGGTCAATGGTGAATTGTGAATGTGAATAACCGGAAAATTGAGATAAACACTCATTATTGACGATTCAAAATTCACCCTTCACGAAAAGTCCAATAGCGATCAGAACCCCGACCGGAGCGTCGCAAGTAAAGCTGAATCAAGGCGCCGAAGCCCGCATCATAAAAAACTCCTTCAAATCTTTCCTCATTCATTTCCTTATTTGCAACTTCTCCTTACCTTGCACGCCTTTTGAAACCACTTCATGACTGATCTCTCAAAATTTGATCCTAATAGTGTAAGCAATCCTCATAATAATATTTTTGGATTGCCTTTTTCTGAAGATGAAGCAAGACTTGTGATCTTACCCGTGCCCTGGGAAGTAACAGTAAGTTATGGCGCCGGTACAGCCCGTGCACCGGAACATGTTTTTATGGCAAGTTTGCAGGTAGACCTGTACGACCCGGATGTTCCTGAAGGATGGAAGCAAGGTTTTTTTATGAAAGGGATCGATCGCAAAGTATTGTTGAAAAGTGATTATCTGCGCAAAGAGGCTGAACTATACATCGATTATATCTCCAAAGGTGACCGCGTGGAAACACATCAGTTCATGACAAAAACGCTGAAAGATGTAAATGAAGGGAGTGTTTTCCTGAACAAATGGGTTTACGATCAAACAAAATCGTTGCTTGACAGAGATAAACTCGTTGGACTGTTGGGTGGCGATCATAGTGTACCGCTTGGTTTTATGAAAGCGATCGCCGAAAAGCACGGCAGTTTTGGCGTTCTGCAAATAGATGCACATTGTGACCTGCGCAAAGCCTATATGGGTTTTGTGTATTCACATGCCAGTATTATGTACAATGCACTAAATGAAATTCCTGAAATAGAAAGACTGGTACAGGTGGGTGTTCGTGATTACAGTGAGGCTGAATGGGAATATATTTTCAACAGCAATTATAAGGTCATCCCCTATTTCGATCGTGAGTTGAAAGAACGAGTATACGAAGGACAGACCTGGAAGCAAGTGGCCGATGAGATCATTAGCAAATTGCCTGAGAAAGTTTATATAAGTTTTGATGTGGATGGACTTGATCCAAAGCTTTGTCCTAACTCGGGCACACCTGTTCAGGGTGGCATGGAAACTGAACAAATATTTTACATTTTCAATAAGCTGATAAAAAGCGGGAAAAAAATTATAGGCTTTGACCTGAATGAAACCGGCGTTGGCGAAAATGATTGGGATAGCAATGTGAGCTCAAGAATACTTTTCAAGCTTTGTAATTTGCTGGTAGCAAGTAACAGTTAATTTTTTTTTAGCCAATTGCATTATTTCTATTCAGCACCTGTTGTGTCACTCACTTGTACGTTCAGTAATTCTAGTCAGCAATGAGGAAATATAGTTTCATCCTTAAAAATGAAAAAACAAAAAACTACAGGCTCATCAGCCAGTTGCTGGTGTTATTCAACCTGATTGGTTTTGTTTTTCTTTTGATCAGGAATGAAACAAGAATAGCCGGTAACATGGCGCTTCTTTTTGGAATAGTGATTACAGCTGTATATACCTTTTTTACCGTCATGGAATGGGTATCAAAAAAAGCACTGCCTGAGTTCTGGCATCGATCGATTTTTGGTGTTTGTGCAGTTGTCTGGTACAAAGAGGGATTTTGGTGGATCACGATTATGCTATTCGTATTTATTCTGCTTGATTTTATTACCCATAGAAAACTGGTAGTGGATGTTACCGAAAAGAAAATAATAGTTCCTTATGTTATGCAAAAAACAGTTGATTGGGATGAAGTGAATAATGTAATCTTAAAAGATGGCCTTCTTACAATTGATTTCAAGAACAATAAACTTTTCCAGCAACTCATTCTGAATTCAGACGAGGATATTAGTGAAAAAGAATTCAATGACTTTTGCAAACTGCAATTGAATAAATAACGACTTTTGCAAATTGACCTTTCATTCAATACTCAGCCTTGAACTTTAAACATTCTCCATACATTCTTTATTCCGATAGTAAAGGAAATATTTTTGAAGACACTTCATTATTCACTACCGGCCGTAGCGGGTGGGATGCTTTACCAATACCGGAAAATGAATGGATAGAATTACCTGATGGTGGTTCTCTGTATGAATTACCCGGAAGAAGAGGAATTGGCGTTGATATAAAGACTGGTGAAATGCGTTTGTGCGAGAAAGGCTGGGCTGTTGCTGCATTTATTCCGCCTGCTCATACCGGTTTTTATCTCGCAGCTTATGAATCAGAAAAAGGGGCGCCGGTTCTTCCCTTGTTTTGTTACACTGCAGTTGGCTGGTATGATAATAAGTTTTATGTACCTGCTGTAAGAATTGAAAAAGATATTCGCCAGGAATGTACAGGATATGATCAGCAAAAAATAAATAACGGCGCTGAACATCTATTAAAAGCATACCCTCATAATCGTCTTGTCAAACATTTAATGGAAAACTGCTGCCTCACTTATCATTGCCCCGCAGCAAGAAACTTTTCTCTCGGTCGTTGGGAATGCCCTGTTCCTGTTTCACCAGCATGCAATGCAAATTGTGTGGGCTGTATTTCATTACAACCCGACGAAGAACCCATAGTATCTACACAGGATCGTCTGAATTTTAAACCAATGGCTGAAGAGATCGTGGAGTTTACTGTTCCGCATCTTGAAACTGCCCCTTATCCATTAATAAGTTTTGGCCAGGGTTGTGAAGGTGAGCCGTTGTTAATGTGGGAAACGATTCGTGATTCGATCATTGAAATAAGAAAGCATACAAACAAAGGCAGCATCAATATCAATACAAATGGTTCCGATCCGAAAGCTGTAAAAACGTTATGTGACGCGGGATTGAATTCAATCCGTGTCAGCACAAACTCTGCACGAAGAGAAATTTACATGCCTTATTATCGTCCTAACAACTACGACTTTGATGATATTGTTGAAAGCCTCAAAGTAATGAACAATTATGGCGGATGGAGTTCTATTAATTATTTTGTATTCCCCGGCATGACTGATTCAGTTGCTGAATATGAAGCCTTAAGAAAGCTTATTAAAGAAACAGGATTAAAGATGATCCAGTGGCGCAATTTCAATATTGACCCTGACTGGTATCTTGGAAAGATCGGCGTAACAGATACTGGCGAGTGTCTTGCCGTAAACCAATTAATGGAACTGATCCGCGAAGAATTTCCTGATCTGAAATTCGGTTATTTCAATCCTTCGATAGAACGCATCAAAGGAAATTTTGAAATGGATTTTGCGCATTTATAATTTCAGGACTAAAGCCCTTATACTTTATTCTGTTTTTGACCCATGCTAAAGCAAGGGGTTAATTATCTTCGTAATACTTAATGGACACCACAGCCCATCACCAGCGCCAGGTTTTTATTGGAATCGGTTTCGCAGTACTCGCCACACTTATCTGGTCAGGTAATTTTATTATTGCAAGAGGCGTCATCAAAACCATTCAACCGGTTACTCTTGCTTTTTATCGATGGCTTACGGCTACTATTATCATCGCTCCTTTTGCCTGGAAATATTTTAATGCAGAAATAAAAGTTATCAGGCGGCGATTTTTATTTTTTCTGCTTGCAGCAGTTACAGGTGTCAGCATGTTTAATACGTTTGTTTATGTAGCGGGTCATTATTCAGGTGCCATCAATATGGCCATTCTCGGCACTTGTTCCTCTCCTATCATGTCAGTCATTCTTGCAAGGATCTTTTTAAAAGAAAAAATTCCTGCTCTAAGAATTGCAGGAATGATCGTATGTATCTGCGGTATTCTTTTGCTATTAAGCAAAGGAAATATTCAAAATCTAATTTCACTCAAGTTTACCAAAGGCGACTGGTGGATCATGGCTGCGGCACTTTCTTTTGCCATTTACAATACAACCGTAAAAAAGAAACCGCAAGGCACACATCCTATCAATTTTCTCTTTACAATATTCTTTCTTGGTACTATTATTCTTTTTCCATTTTATTTAGCCGAACTAAATAAGTATGGAGGAATTGAGATCAATGTTGCAAACCTTTCAACTATTCTTTATCTCGGGCTCGGCACCTCCGTTATTTGTTTTTATATCTGGAACAAAGCCATTGGAGCATTAGGAAGTGGCCGAACTGCATTGTTCGGAAATTTAATTCCTGTGTTCAGCAGCATTGAAGCAGTTTTTTTTCTTGGTGAAAAAATTACTCCTATTCATATTATTAGTTTTATTTTAGTTGTGTCCGGTTTGGTGATCGCCAATCTTAAAAAATAAAACCAACTGCTTGACCGAAATTAAAACCAGCAAAAAAGTATTACCCATTATAGTCCTGTCACAATTTGCAGGCACATCACTCTGGTTTGTTGGTAATGCTGTGTTGCCTGAATTAAAAGAATCACTTCAACTAAGTCAGTACGCAGTGAGTCTTGTAACATCTGCCGTGATGCTTGGCTTTATTGCCGGTACATTAGTATTTGCATTTTTTTCTTTAGCCGATCGTTTTTCGCCGGTAAAATTATTTTTTATCAGTTCATTGCTTGGCGCATTGACAAACTCAGCAGTTGTTTGGTTGGTAACCGATGGAAATACTCTTTTTTTGTTTCGCTTTCTTACTGGCTTCTTCATTGCCGGTATCTATCCCGTTGGAATGAAGATAGCAGCAGATTGGTATGAAAAAGGATTGGGCAAGGCTCTTGGGTTTTTATTGGGGGCATTGATGCTTGGAACTGCATTTCCACATTTATTGAAGAACCGCGAATTTGATCTGCCATGGAAAACTGTTTTACATATTACATCGATCATAGCATTTGCTGGTGGACTAATGATGCTTTTATTTGTTGGCGATGGGCCATACAGAAAAAAGTCGGGAGGTTTTCGATGGGATGCCTTTGGAAAAATATTCAGTTCAAAAAAATGGAGACAAGCGGCTATTGGTTATTTTGGTCACATGTGGGAATTGTATGCCTTCTGGGGTTTTGTCCCACTTATATTTGAGCTGTATTCAAAAAAAAATAATCAGCAACTTGATATTTCGTTTTTAAGTTTTCTTGTAATTGCTATTGGAAGCAT
>Ga0157284_10000120_pt1 | contig 11746 bp, 8 predicted proteins | sample NitcycUS059202B1_FD_108392 | JGI IMG/M metagenome (GOLD analysis project Ga0157284, IMG submission 108392) | Soil microbial communities from Arlington Agricultural Research Station in Wisconsin, USA - Nitrogen cycling UWRJ-S059-202B-1 | ecosystem: Environmental > Terrestrial > Soil >... | reverse complement strand
CTTTGGGTATAACTACCGTGCCCGAGGACAGGTCGTCCCCGGTCAGCGCGATCAAGTTGGGTTAACGTTCTTTACCCGTCCCGATTTGAATTTATACCGAGACAACCTTACACAAGATAGGAATTTGACTGACTTGATCACGCCTACAAGTATTTCTTACGCAAGGGCCGTGAGAGCGTGGTTAGACCCCAACGGTTCTGCAAATCCTGACTTTGATTACTCGACGCCGTTGGTCAATCCGAAGGCTGCCTTTATTAGTCTCTTGACCAATACCCTGAAATCACTTTCGGGGTTCCCCGATAACGCCATGAGCAAGTACACTTCTCAAGAAGGAATCATGGGCGAACAATGGGGGATGTCAGACGGGCCGTATCAGGTGCGCGGTAACTTCCAGTTGACTGGCTCGTTTGTTAACATTGATGGTTCTCCCGCCACGCGCCTCTTTGACGTGTGGGGTCGTTACCAGGAAAACATCCGTACAAAGATCATGCGTCCTTGGAGCTGGAACATTTACCAGAACCGGATGGACTACACCACCCGCGTCTACCGTTTGATCTTAGACCCCGGTCGACGCTTTGTGCAGCAGATCGCCTGTACGGGGTACTCATACCCTTTGACCAACCCCACGGGAGGAATATTCAACTTTGACGCTGATGACAACTACGACCGCAGTACGGACGTGATAAGCGTACAATTTGATTCCTACGGCGCTATCTATAATGACCCCATCATTATTCGGGCATTCAATAAAGTATCAGCAATGTTCAATAGTGACCTGACCATCATGAATGAAGCCAATCTGGCCTCGCAAGATATTCTGATTAAAGGCACCGGGTATTATCAGGTGACGCCAGACCAGCGTGAGTTGATGAACTATTATTCTTATCCACTGATTCACCCATACACCCGTGAACTGTGCTGGTACGTAGAGAAAACCGTGTACAACCAGATCATGGGCGCGAACTCAGCGACAGCCAACTACAGCTTTACGCCTATTCCTGAAGATGAAGATGCCGACGCCAGTTATTTTTCTTCGCTCTTGGACATCCAACAAGGGGACTTAAATGTCTGATTACGATATCGAAGCGCAGATTGCGCTCGCGGCCACAAACCCAGAAAGCTTTGCCAGAGTCGGGTTAGACTTCTTGGCCTTTCGCTTAAACGGTGACGTGTTGCCAGATGTCAATAACCCATTAGTAGACTTATTGACCATCACCAGTACGCAAGCGGCGGAACATATCCAGCAAGCGTTAGCGTTAGATCGTCGTCACTACCCTGTATTGGCAGCGAGCTTTGCCGACCTGTACGGCCACATGTCCGATGCCGATTATTTGGATCGCTTTGCCGACCCCGGTATGGTAACCGTGCAGTACATCGTTGAGTTGGATTCGATTACTAACGCCATGGTGGATGTAACCTCGGCAGGTTTGAAGAAGGTGGTAATTCCTCGTTACACCGAGATCGTACCGGGGGGAGAATACACGTTAACCCTCTTGTATCCGATTGAGATTCGTCAGTTGCCACACGACGGTTTGCAGGTGGTGTACAACACTGACCAAACAACTCAGATTCAGACGCTCTCTGATAACTTGCTGACCTACCGTTACATCACCGATGCCAACCTTACCAAGTACTTGCAAATTGATATTCCCATGTATCAGTTAGCCCGTACTAAGAACATTGAAGAAATCATCACGGCGAAATCCCGTTTTGCATTCTCTTTCACGGACAGCTATTTTTATTGCCGTGTGTTCCAGGGTACCGCCGGGGCCTGGGTAGAGATGGAAACCACGCATTCCCAACAGGTTTATTCTGCTACGACACCAACAGCCGTGTTGCAGGTAGGGGACGGTGTGTTGAACGTGACTATCCCACCTATCTATTTCACCAACAACTCTGTATCGGGTAACCTGCGGGTTGACATTTATACCACTCGTGGGAACGTCGTGAAAGACTTGACCAACTTCGATCCGACGACCTATCGCGTCACGTGGGGAACAGATGACGATGATGTAGCGTTACAAAGCTACAGTGCATCAATCCCTAACCTGCCGTATGCTTTCAGTTCCACGGACATTCTGGAAGGAGGCACAAACGGACTGGACTTTGCTACGCAGCGTGAGCGTGTGATTGACAACGCCACCCCGTCGCAGCTGAAGCAACCTATCACGCCGGCCCAAGTGAAAGCGAAACTCAGTCGTTTGGGCTTTGATATTGTTCTGGCTCAAGATGACCTGACCGTCAGGATGTATCTGGCGACCGCAATTCTGCCAGCGTCTGTGGATTCACGCTTTACATCAGGTGTGGGTGTGGCCATGGCGTCAATTCAAACCACCATGGCAGCGATGGTGCAAGTGAAGGGGGTGAACGACAACGGAGACCGTATTACGGTGACGCCTGACGTGTTGTTCAACTACGCTTCCGGTGTCTTGTCCTTGGTAGATGACAATGCCCGCCCAGATGTCACGAACACCACGCCGGATACCTTGGTGAATGCGTTGAACTTGGGCAGCTATGCCTACACGCCGTTCCACTACGTGTTGGATACTACCGCGAATGATTTTGCCTTCCGAGCTTATTACCTGACCAGCCCGGTGCAGACATCACGGCGCTTCGTGCAGGATAATGCTACGCTATTGATTGAAGTTAACACTTCTGGATTTGCTATCCAGAAAACGTCAACGGGGTATCGTTTGACCGTTACCATTACGGGTGGCTCGAGTTACACTGACCTGACGGACGATCAGCGTTACATGCAGTTGGCGTTTACTCCCCCTGGGGAAACCGACTACGCGTACCTGAACGGTACCTTCATGGGCATCACGGGCACAACAGCGGTATGGACGTTTGATATTCTGTCAGATTTTGACTTGGATACTGATGACCAACTGATCGTGAAGAACTTTGCCATGTACGACAATGGTCCAACGAACTTTGCGCTGCCACTAGACACTGAGTTCCTGTTGTTGAACATTGTGGCTAACTACACGCAGGGCGGATACGTCCAGACTACCATGGATGCTTTGCTGGGCATGAGTTTGTTGCCGAGTGATGCGAAAGGGTTGTCGCAGGAATTCGTGACCATCAAGTTGGGGACCCCGCTGACCAATCTCTGGCGTGGTGCGCGGACCTTGGCGGGCAGTTACGTTTATCAGAAGTGGGCGGAAGATGTCTACGACTACTACGCGACTGACGAGTACGCCTTGGATGCAAATGGGGTGCCGGAGTACATCACTAATCCCGATGGATCTATTACCCTGACTATTCTGCATGCGAAGGGTGCGCCAAAGCTCAACGCAGACGGTTCTCAGAAAATTCTGCATGCGAAGGGTGATCCGGTCTTGGACACCAACGGCCAACCGGTGGCAGTTTCTCCACGCCCGGTAACGCGTATCTTGGACTTCTTCGTCATGGACGGTAACTATTTCTACGCTAACAACTCGCAAGACGTGGCTGACGCAACTTACGTGGCAACTAACATTGCCGACACGATGTTGCCGAAGATTCAAAGTCTTCCGGTGTTGGAGAAAACCGACATTTATCTCTATCCGAAGAAATCCGTGGGCAGCATTGCCGTGGTGATTGACGATGGGGTTGATAAGAACATTAACTCGGCACTCTCCTTCGGTCTGAAGTTCTTCTTGTCCGGGACGGCGTTCCGCGATGAGTCTTATCGTCAAGCGTTGATGACTTCAAGCTCTGCCATCCTGAACACGGGGGTGAAGCTGGCGGTTGTTTCCGTATCGAAGTTAACGGACATGCTCTACGATGCCATTAACAATGATGACAACGTGATCGGATTCGAACTCACCATGTTCTCGGATGGTGCAGCAATCAGCACATTTACCGTGTCCGACTCCTCGGTTCAAGCCTCCGTTGGGCGCTTGATCCAGTACGGCGACGATGGTAAATTCAAGATTGTTGAGAACATCGACTACGTGTGGAAGAACCACGACAGTAAAGCAACGGCATAAATAAAACTACTGAGGGCCAAGTCGCCCTCAGTAGTTTGTATCATTTTTTCTTACAGTGTTCGAGGTACAGTGAGGCATTGCGCACGTAACGGCCGATGATCGTGAAGAACTGATCAGCAAAGTTAACGATGAACGTCAGGGTCGCCACGTCGCGGTAAATAACATCCAGGGCATCGCGCAGTGCTTTTGCCGTGCTCTGGCTATCCTTCCCTAAAGAAGCGATTACCTTCCCTTCCTGCTCACGAATGTTGTCCACCTGTTTAATGGCGGCATTCAAGGCAGTATCCAACGCCTCGTCATCAAAGACGAACATCGGGGTTTCCCCACCCACTTTTCCAATGGCCTTTTCCACCAACGCGTGAACCCGACTTAAGGAGTACGCGTTGAAGGTGCTCTGTGAGCTGTACAGGTCGGTCAGTTTGTTCTGCGCTTCTTGAACCGCTTTGTGGCCCTCCAAGCGTTTATCTACGTCCAGTAAATAAAGGAACGAACTGAATGAAGCGTGTGGCGTTTCCTTCTGGATATTCGTAAACGCCGTATAGGCCGCCGATTCGTTGTGGGCTTCAATGTCACGAATCCCTTGGTTAATCGCCTCGATCTTTTTCACCAACGGATCGGTGAATTCGCTGACGTTTTCAACCAAGGTGTTGAAAGAGGAACTGAACGAGCCGCTGTTGATCAGGAGATCTAACAACTCGTTGTAGTTTTCTTCCAAGGCTTCTGCTTCGCTACTGAGCTTAGGGTCCGATTTGATCTCTTGGGTGCCTAAATATTCGCTACTGTTAAACCCCGTCTTGATCATCTCATCAAAGGTTTTGGCTTTATCGCGTTTCAGCTTCTGCTTCGCCGCACTGGCCTTTTCCTTGATGTAATTCAGCCCTTTGGTCAACAGACCAAGGATAAACTTGTAAATCCCTTTCAGGGTTTCCTTGATGCGCGTACTGACTTCTTCTAATGCGACCTGCTTATTCGTGTTAGAACGGCGCAGGGTATAAGTAGAAGACGGGTAGTAGTCATGAAGCTGGCCAATACCCAAAGATTCCACGGCCACCATCGTACTGCGGTCGACGCCGTTTTCTTCTACGTCCTCAAGGGTCTTCTCCAGACCTTCAAGTTGCGCGTCATCACCAACACGACGAACCATGTAGAACGACCACTGGTCATTCAGGCTCATGACTACGTCGCGCAGATCGTCACCGTCTTTTCCCACAAAAGTAAAGACGCCGGGTTTTGGATCTACAATCAAGTCACTCATATTTTTTCACTCGATCAAGGAGAGGGGTTATTTTAGCGTCCACGATGGCATCCAGTGCGCTGTCGTTCCCCTGTTCCAGCTGATCGGCTAAACGCAACAACATCACGTTAACGGATGACTCTAAGACGGGGACCAATACATCGGCGATGTACAGCAGAAGCCGGACTTGTTCTACTACCCGTTCCCATGCTTGAAGAATCTTTGGAAACTCTTCGCGCTGTTTCTTCCGTACATCGGCCGGACGCGCATTCAGGAAACGGAGCGACAAACATTGCTCTAAATTTTCCTTGGTGCCTTCGACGATGTATTGGTCGATCGCTGAGTTCAGTACGTTCAAAATATCAAACGAATAATAACTTACTGGCCAGCAATAGTCGGTCATCATTGTCGGAATAATTTCATCTTCATCCGTCGGGATCAAGGATGAGAATTCGGCCTGACGTGGGAACTGTAAACAATGACGATAGAACTGCCGGTGATAGAAATTACCGGTCAATAACTGAAGTTGTTCCCTGACCTGGGCCATGACCTCGTCACTCAGATCAATGGCTGGGTGAGAGAAGCTGGTACTGAAACCGCGCGTGGCAATAATCAGATCGGGTAAATCCTGACTCAGGGTTTTGACTGCGTTCAACCGCTCTTGGATCAACGGGCTATTATTGCACAGTTGATCGTTAAACGCCGTGCGCAGATTATTCAGCGTGAGCGTAGCAACGGACAAGACAGGGCTCTTTTCCTGGATATCCACAGAGCGATTCGTCAACACCAATTGGTACAGGTTTCGACTCTCCAGGAGGATAGCGCGCATGTCTTCGAAAATGACGCTGACTTGCTTAAATAGAGATAATCCATCGTCTACGTAATGAATGTGGGGAAGTAGATTCCCCAACTCATTCATGTCCTCCGTATCGAGGACAATGTCTTCTGGTCGACGATTGACCATCTCCGCGATATGACAACGAAGATTGGAAGGGAACCGAGGGGCGCTCCCTCCTAAGGCGTTGATGGTCATGATCACACGTCCTTTCTGGCTATTTCACCAGGGCATCTGGGTTAGTCATCTCATTAATGACTGGGGTGATTTTATCCGCGACCAGAATCGACGCCTGGGCGATCAGATCCGAATCCGCTGGGCTGTAATCATAACGGGTTACAAACTTCAGCGCCGTAGACTGGCCGGTCAGAAGATCCACCACGTGCTGGCGGTCTTTGACAAAGATCGAGTTAAAGCGGCCTAGCCAGATTTCTTTGGCACCGGAGATCACCAGATGCACGTCCAACAGATAACGTTCGTTAAACTCAGAGACGAACTGTTGGATCTTCCAGCGGTACTGCTGGTCGTACCATTCGCCTGGGTTACTGATGTTTTCTTTTGGCGGATCCATGGAGTAGCCGATGGAAATCGCCATGGCCAGGGAAACGCGTTCTTTGTCAAGCCCTACGGTTTTCGTAAGCGCATCAACAATGTCTTGTACGTATTGACGATTCATGGTTTAACCTTTCAGAGTTTTCAGAATGTTCGCCGAAGCAAACAAATTGTTATTGGTTAATTCCTGAAGATCTTGGAGCAGCAGACGCTTTTCTTTTTGATCACGGGAATTGGCAGAGAAGAAGAGCCAGATTTTCTCTACGTAGTTTTCTTTATCTTCGATGTGTTCCAGAATACCGTCGATGAAGTCTAAATCCTGTTTCAGCGTTTCACGGTGAGCCGGACTGAGGGTAGATTCTTTCATCTGGAAAACGACTTCGTTGCGCAGGCGTTTAATGCGCTCGCCGGGTTTGTCGTACACACGTTCAAACGGGGAGATCATCAAAACCAACAATTCAAGGAAGATCAGGATCCCACCAAGGACAGGCATAACGACAGCAGAAACAATCACCGCAACCCAACGGACGATGTTCATAATCCAAATGCTGAAGTCACCGGTAAAGCTGTCGCCATCCATGCTGTCACGCAGGATAGTGTCCAACGCTTTAGCCAGTGGGACCGTCAAGCCCATACGGGCGGCAAACTGATCAGACAACGATTCGAAAGAGCGCATGTCGTAGATTGAGGAACCGTATTCAGAACGGGTGCCATCAATCAAGGTTTTGAAGATGCTGACCATGCTCAGACTTTCGTCTTCGTTGTTCACCAGGATATCGATATCTTTGACTTCTAACCCGGTTTCTTTTTCAACGTTGCGATAGATCTTCACCTTCTCTTCCTGAGATTTGGCCTTGTTCAATCGGGCCATGGTATCCGTCAGAATAAAACAGGTGCCGAACGTGTAGCTCAACGTTTCGAGGTAGGTAAAGATATGACCCATTTCATGCATGATCAGAGCGATCTTTTCCAACGGCGCCATATCGGTGGTTAATAACACTCCACTGGTGATTGCACAGGTGGCTTTCACTTCGGTGAAGATCCCGCCCACGGTCGCGTCTTTGCTGTTGACTGTGCCAACCGCAGAGTTCACTTTGTCCAGCAACAATTTACCGTCGCCTGCTTGATTACCCATGCCGTAATACGTTTTGTACATGATGCTGCTTTTGGTGATATCCGGCGGGATCGCGTAAGCATTAAGGCTTGGACTTTCATGGATGACGAACACCAGGTTCTTCATCTTATGGCGAGCACGCAGCTCGGCTTGGATCAGATCGCAGAACGCCTTGATGTCACGCTCGGTCAGAGTATGTTTATCTACAATCTGTTGGTGGATGTCGCTAAAGATAATCTCGAGGCGTTTGACGCACTTGTCTTTCACCTGGAAATCAATGGACTCCAGGGCAACAATCGATAGGGGATCAAAAATACCCTGGCTCATGGTTCATTCCTCTAATAAAGGCAGGTTTCAAGGATGGGGTTACACAAGAAAGGCGTGAGATAAATAGAGAGGCGAGTCTAAAAAAACGTACCTTCCCTTTCTTGTAGCGAATAGAATTCAGAGCCTTCGGGAAATCAAATGAAAAAGAATAACGAAAACATACTGGGCTACGAGTTTAAAAATGCGCTCATGGTGCGTAGTTCAGAAAGTTATAGCGATGACTTGGTTGTCGTGAAAGAAAATATTCATTTCAAAAATGGTGATGTCAAACCTAACCTGCGTTTTATCAAAAACTTTAAACGCCCTTGGTACATGACCCGTGAATCACAACGTAACCATAAAGACAAAAAGGTCTGGGAGCACGTTGACAATCTCTTGAAATACGAATGTACGCAGTCAGAATTGACCAGCGAAATATCGAAGCGTATGTTCGGTTTACGGGGCGGTTTAAAGACACTGAACCGATCCCCTTATTTGTACGGCACTGACGTACAAAGCACGGTGTTGATCAAGCACCAGTATATGACCAAATTTCCTGATCTGAAAACGTTCTATAAAGTTGCTCACCTCGATATCGAATTCGACGTGATCGACGGGACGGACTCAATCAACATGATCTCCGTCTCCTGTGGGAGCAACGTCTACCAGTTCATCACTAAGCAATACGTGGGGACTATCCCTAACTTTGTCGAGAAGGTAGTGGCCTGTTACGAGAAAGAGATCCCGCCTTTATTAGAACAAGCTGATAAAGAAACCAAACAGTTCAAGGATAAGGGGATCCAACACAAATTCAATCTTCAGGTTGAAGTAGTAGAAGATGAGTTTGAGGCGATTCAGAAGATCTTCGAAATCCTGCACACCAAAGAAAAGCCGGATATCTTAAGTATCTGGAACTTACCGTACGATACCAAAAAGATGATGCAGGCCATCGAACGTAAAGGGTGGCAGCCAGAAGAGATCTTTAACGATCCTTCTATTCCGCATAACTTTAAAACGTTCAAGCTGACGGAAGGGCAAGCGAAGATCTTTGATGCCAATGGCGTCTCGGAATCTAAAGATCCTTGTGACCGTTGGCACCGCGTGCAATCTCCTGGTCACTTCTTCTGGGCTGACCAGATGTCCGTGCGCCGTGCGGTGCGTAAGCACTTAAACAAAGAACCATCTTACGCGTTAGGTAACATTCTCTACAAGGAGTTTGGGTTCGGTAAGTTAAAAGGGGACGCGGGGATTCGTTCCACTGGGATCGACTGGCACAAACACATGCAGCGCGATGAGAAAGTCTTTTATTGCGTCTACAACATGTTCGATAACATCGGTGCGCAGTTATTGGATGAGAAGACCTTGGACTTGCGTTCAACCTTCCCTACCCAGTGTGGTTTCAGTGATATGCAATCCTATGGTTCTCAAGGCCGTAAGTTAGCAGACGACATGTACTTCGATCTCTTGGACAGAGGGTACGTCATTACCGGGACCTCAGACCAGATGGAACGGGAATGGGATAAGTTCTTGGTTCCGTTGGATGGGTGGATTTCAACGTTGTCGCCACACCTGATTGAACAGGCCATGGGGAAACAAATTCTGGAAGATTATCCAGAGTCGTTCTCCAAGATCATCAAATGGGTACTGGACATTGACGTTAAATCATCGTATCCGTCCACGGGGGTTTGGGCTAACCTGTCACAGGAGACCACTAAACGGGCCATGGCGCGTATTGTGGGGGTCACCATGGAAGAACAGCGACGGGCAGGAATAAACCTCTGTGCGGGGCGTGTGAACGCTGTGGAGATCATGACGAAGATACGTAAGGCACCAACGCAGTTGCAATTGTTACAACGCTTCTGTAAGAAGTACGACATTACTCTGGAAGACTAAGACAAAATAAGGCTACTCGGGTGTAAACCCGAGTAGCCTGTGTCTGTATTACTGCACGCCGCAGATACTGCGGATGAACTCGATCAGACGTTCCCGATATTCGTTCTTGGCAAACTTAGCCCCGGCAGCCAGATTATAGCGGCGGACGTAAGTAGTGCGCATTGTCGGGTCAGAGAAGAGCACAACCATGTCGATGAACTTGGTGTAGTTATCGATAAAGGTATTGCCCTTATTCAAACTGGAAATGGCCCGGTTCAAGTTATTGAGACTGAATGCCCCGGTACGGTTTTCACGCACCAGTGTCATCAAGCGTTTGAAGCAGACGGCAAAGTCGGCATTGCTTTTCAGATTGACCAGTTGTTCCAGATTGCGCACCAGCAAGGTTTGCAAAGAGACCAGATCGGTACGGGACAGTTTCTTGTTGGACCCTGCTTCCAACGCGTAATGCTCAACGTGGCGAATGATCGTTTTGACTTCATCGCTTTCATTGTCATAGGCGGAAGTAGGATTAACCTTGGCCGCTGCTGCGGCCTCAGCATTGCCTGAGGAGACGGAGACGCCTACGGCGCTGGACGCATCAGCCAGTGAACCGGTGGTGTCGCTAAAGTTGTCAACAGTGACCTCGGCAGCATCAGCCAGTGAAGACGCTTTCTCAGAGAGATTATTCGCGTTTTCATTAATCTGATCTTGGAGGCGGTCAAAGCGACTTGAAGAAGCCATGGTAAATTACCTCATTGTTTTTTAATAGGTGCGCCGGTCATGTCCACAATTGTGCTGAGCTTATTGCTCGCATCTTTCAGCTCCCGTTGTTTCCACCGGATGGCTGCTTTGATTTGCTTCGTGACCAGGTCGTTGGGTTGGTGTACCCACTCCATGAAAGACATGTGCAGGTACTTTCCGATGTCGTGAACAACGAAGGATTCGATTAACTCATCCCACTTTCCGTTATTGGCGGCTTGTTCACTAGGGTGCATCATGATCAGGGAAAACGTTTCTTTCGCCTCCAACCTTTCCGTGTACACCCCGTTGTCCATGTCATAGGCACGGCGTAATTGAATTTTTGATTCTAGGTTTGTTAACTTACCTATATTTTCAATTATACCGGCAGCCCGCTGACCAATGCCCGTGACAGCAAATCCCTCGCTCCTAACGTCGTGAGGTCGGTGAGCGGCTGGGTCCCTGACGCTGAAATCTTGTGTTGTGCAAGGGTAAAAAAACCGATGGCCGGGTTAAACGGTACAACCACCGTTTCCTCACCGAGTGTGTTTAGATGGTAATGACCGCACTTGCTGCATTTGACGTTAGGGAAACCGATGATGGTGTTGATCGCATCGATAATGTACCCACGGACCGCTTCGGTGAAATCGGTGGTGGCATCATAGTCGCCGGACATCTGACGCAAGATCTGGGCGATCTCATCGATACCGTTAGTGATACCATAACCTTCCGCTGGGCCTTGACCCGGCATGTTGCGGATATGAATCTCCTTCACGTAATGCATGAAACGACAAGCTTCTTCAGCGTCCAGCATAGACTTCATGGCTTTCGCCCGCTTGTTGTCATCCGTGAATTCTTCACGCAAGGTTTCAGTCAGCGCGCGGCCGATCGCAGCCAAGTAGTTACGCCCGGACATCAGGTACTCTTCGATGGTAGGGATACGGAAGACAAACTTGTTACGGCCTTGGTACGTCCAGTTGTCGGTATTCAGAATTTCAAACTGATCCTGATACTCTTTCAGTTCGTCAAGCGTCACGCGTTTGCTGAACCCACGGTCCATGTGCTTGAGTTGCGCTTCGGTCAGACGGGATTCATCCACGTAGCGCATACGTAACAGGTTG
>Ga0157284_10000119_pt1 | contig 11752 bp, 12 predicted proteins | sample NitcycUS059202B1_FD_108392 | JGI IMG/M metagenome (GOLD analysis project Ga0157284, IMG submission 108392) | Soil microbial communities from Arlington Agricultural Research Station in Wisconsin, USA - Nitrogen cycling UWRJ-S059-202B-1 | ecosystem: Environmental > Terrestrial > Soil >... | reverse complement strand
TCTCCGGGACGCGTCGACCAGCATCGCCAGCTCCAGCCCACCGCCGAGACCAACCCCAGCAGCCGCGTCGTCTCGATCCGGTCGACCAGCACCCCGGCGAACCCGGCAACCATCACCGAAGGCCCGAAGAGGCAGATCCACAGCAGCGCGACGAGGAAGCCGCTGTCGGTGTGGTCGCCGATGAACAGCCCCAGCGCGACGATCGCCACCCAATCACCCAGCGCCGATAGCCCCACCGAGCCCGCGACCAGGCGGAAGTCCCGGTCGCGGTAGAGGCTGGGCGGCATTAGATCACTCGGGAGCGCGTTCGCTCTCGCTCGGCGGGGGGCTCTGGGGGGCCGGCGGCGGCGGAGGCGGCGAGGTCGCAGTCAGCGCCCCCCTGTCGTCGGGTCCCTGTCCGTACTTGTTGGGCGGACCGGAATCGATGCAGGCGAAGACGATCAAGACGATGGCGCCGATGAGCGGGATCAGTCCGATAAGCACCCACCACCCGCTGCGGTCCGTGTCGTGCAGGCGGCGGACGAGGACGGCGAGGTTCGGAATGAAGAACGCCAGCCAGACGAGGGCAGCCAGGATCGGGGTGTCGATCGCTGCGTCGACGATCGACGCGCCGATGACGACGAGTACGTAGAAGAGAATCCACCACCAGTAGGCGGATCGCGAGGACCGTCCGCTGAACGTCGCGTATTTCGAGAAGCCGTCGCTTACCGCTTCGCCGAAGGTCATGTGTCTGTCACTCCTATGGATTCGAGGGCTGGGTCAGACGCTGAGCGAACTCTCGCCGCTCGGGCGGACGCTAGTCCAGCTTCGGGCTGCGCCAGGGGGCTTCCAGCCGCCCGACCAGCTCGTCGCCCAGGCCCTCGATCGGGACGCGGACCTGCTCTAGGGAGTCGCGGTCGCGGAGGGTGACGGTGTCGTCGTCCATCGTCTGGTGGTCGACGGTGATGCCCCAGGGGGTGCCGATCTCGTCCTGGCGGCGGTAGCGCTTGCCGATCGAGCCGCCCTCGTCGAACTCGGCGGGGAGGCGGCGGCGGAGGTCCTGGAAGATCTCGCGGGCCTTCTCCGGCATCCCCTCCTTGGAGACGAGGGGGAGGACGGCGACCTTGACCGGGGCCAGGCGCGGGTGCAGGCGCAGGACGGTGCGCTGGCGACCCTCCACCTCCTCGACCTCGTAGGAGTCGACGAGGAAGGCGAGGGTGGCGCGGTCGGCGCCGGCGGCGGGCTCGATCACGTGGGGGACGTAGCGCTCTTTGGTCTGCTGGTCGAAGTACTCGAGCTTCTCGCCGGAGAACTTGGCGTGCTGGGTGAGGTCGAAGTCGCCGCGGTTGGCGATCCCCTCCAGCTCCGACCAGCCGATCGGGAAGAGGTACTCGATGTCGCTGGTCGCCGAGGAGTAGTGGGAGAGCTCGTCCTCGCCGTGGGCGCGGACCCGCAGGTGGTCGGGGCGGATGCCGAGCTCGGTGTACCAGCGCTCGCGCTCGGTCATCCAGTGTTGATGCCACTTTTCGGCCTCGGCGGGCGGGACGAAGTACTCCATCTCCATCTGCTCGAACTCGCGGGTGCGGAAGATGAAGTTGCCGGGGGTGATCTCGTTGCGGAAGGACTTGCCGACCTGGGCGATCCCGAACGGCGGCTTCTTGCGGGCGAAGCCGAGCACGTTCTTGAAATTGATGAAGATCCCCTGCGCCGTCTCCGGGCGCAAGTAGACCGTCGAGCCCTCCTCGGCGACGGGGCCGACATGGGTTTCGAACATGAGGTTGAACTGGCGCGGCTCGGAAAGCTCGCCGCCGCACTCGGGGCAGCGCAGCTCCGCGTTCGGGTCGCCGCCTTCGGCTTCGACCGCCTCGCGCAGATGGTCCTCGCGCCAGCGCTTCTTGCACTTGCCGAGGCACTGGACGAGCGGGTCGGTGAAGCCTTCGAGGTGGCCGGATGCCTCCCAGACGCGCGGGTGCTGGAGGATCGCCGAGTCGAGCGCGACGATGTCGTCGCGCTCCTGCAGCATCGCCTTCCACCACTCGGCCTTGACGTTGTTCTTCAGCAGGACGCCGTAGTGGCCGTAGTCGTAGGTCGAGCCGAGGCCGCCGTAGATCTCCGAGGAGGGGAAGACGAAGCCGCGCCGTTTGCACAGCGCGACGATCTCCTCCATCGTCACCTCGGTCGGTCGCGTTCCCTGCTCGGTCGCCATGGCGAGAACGGTAGCGGCTGCGATAATCCCGCAGCCTCATGCCCATCTACGAGTACAAGTGCGAGAACGGCCACGTCTTCGACGCGATCCAGCGGATGACCGACGAGCCGCTGAGCGCCTGCGAGGAGTGCGGCGCCCCCGCCTCGCGGGTGCTGACCCCGCCGGCGATCCACTTCAAGGGTTCGGGCTTCCACAACACCGACTACGGGACCAAGCGGGGCGGTGGCAACGGCGGCTCGGAGAGTTCCTCCGAGAAGAGCTCGGACTCCGGCTCCTCGGACTCGAAGTCGGACTCGGGCAAGAGCGAGTCGAAGTCCGACTCGAAGCCAGCTGCGTCGACGGCGGACTGAGCGACTCTTCGTCCGCCGCGGTTGGAACGCTGCGGGCGTGATTCCGGAGAACCTCGAACGGGCGAGGCGGCTGTTCTGGCTGGGTAAGTCTCTTCTTGCGCTGAGCGCGATCCTTCTGCCGCTCCTCGCTTACGGCTTGGCGGCGCTGCTGGTCGACGGGCTGGCGCAGAAGGAGTACTACGAAGCCATCTCCCAGATCCTGCCGGTGCTGTTGCTGGCGCTCGCGATCGAGCAGCGCTACTTCACCCAGGGACAGTCGATGCCGGACCTGCCGCCGGAGCTTCAGTTCGGCGAAGGCGAGGTGAAGAGGCTGGCCCGCTGGTACACGATCGCGGCCCGGGTCTACGCGCTGATGGTGCTCCTCGCCCTCGGTCTCGGCGAGTGGATCGCGGTCGAAGTCCTCGCAGACGGATCTTCCTCCACCGCAGACCTCAAGAACACCGCCGGCTCCCTTGCCGCCGGTTTCACCGCGCTGATCGTCAGCGCGTTGGTCGGGACGAAACGGACCGGCGACTGACGAGCGGTGAATTTTCCACCCCAGGCGGTGGAAAATTCACCATCAGCCGTTGAGGAACTTGTCGACGGCCTTTTGGCGGACCGACTCGGGGACTTCGAGGGAGCCGGCGGGGCCGTTGGGGCATTCGCCCTTGCTGCAGAGGACTTCGGCCGGGGCGCTGCCGCCGATTCCGGCGGCGAGCACGAGCTGCGGCATCGTGAAGAAGCCCATGTCGCTGACGAAGGCTTTCGGCGCGTCCCAGCCGATGATCGGGCCGTGGATGAAGTTGTAGGGGAGGCGGAGGGGGTCGGTGAGGCGGCTCTTGATCCCGTTGATCACTTCCTGTTGGGCCTTCTCGCGGTCGAGGTCGTCGTAGCCGCCGAGCGAGTAGACGCTCTTGCCGGGGCCGGGGCATTCGCTGACGTGGCGGATCCGCGAGTAGGCGAGGGCCTTTTCGCCGTTGAGGGTGTTCTCGCCCTTGTGCAGGCGGATGCTGGTCCCGCCCTGGCCGCCGCCGGCGCCTCCGGAGATGTCGGCGCAGAGCTTGACCGGGACGTCGACGGTGACCCCGCCGACGGCGTCGATCAGGTCTTCGAAGCCGGTGAAGTCGACGATCGCGACGTGGTCGATCTCGATCCCGAGGAACCCTTCGATCGTCTTGATCTGCAGGGCGGCGCCACCGTAGGCGAAGGCGGCGTTGATCTTCGTCGGCACGTTGCCGGGGATCTCGGCGTAGGAGTCGCGGGGGATCGAGAGTTTGCGGAAGGCGCCGCCGCCGGCCCGGATCAGCATCAGCGTGTCGGCGCGGAATTCGCCTTCGGAGCAGGGGGCGTGCGGCTTCTCGCCCTTCGACTGCTGTTCGAAGCACTCCTCGGAGACTTCCTTGTCGCTGCTGCCGGGCGGCCGCGCGTCGGTGCCGAGGACGAGGATCGTCTGCGGCTTGAAGAGCAGGAACGGGTTGCCGTGCAGGGCGTCGCGCGCTTCGCCGGAGAGCTTGAAGGACTGGATCTGGGCCGAGATCCCGAAGGCGACGAAGCTGATCAGGATCCAGGCGAGGGCGGCGAGGCCGACCCATTTGAGGACGCGGCGGACGTTGAACGGCGCCCGCGGCGCGCCCGGCCGGCGCGGCTTCTTCTCCCGGCGCGGCCCGCGTGAAGGCAACTTTGCACGATCTCGGAGGGACGACAGATCCGCGCCTTTCAAGCGCGAAAACAGCCCCTTGCGGGAGCGGTAGACCTTGTACTCGGGCTCGTATTCGGGCGGCTCGGGGGGCCGCTGATCGCCGTCGGGGCTCATGAAAGGCTAGAAATCATGGCGATGCACTCGGTCGTCCGCCTTCCAGCCTCCTGCTCCTCGTGAGCGGCACGGAAACGATCGGGGTCGATCTCGGCGGCACGAAGATGCTGATCGGGGTCCTCTCCGACACCGAGCCGCACTACGAACAGCGCGAGGCTTCGACCGGCCAGACCGAGGACGAGCTGGTCGAGCTGCTGGTCCGCGAGGTCGAAGAGGCGCGCGACGCGCGCCCCGGCGTCGAGGCCGTCGGGCTCGGCATCCCGGCGACGATCAACCACGACGAGGGCGTCGCCGTCTCCGCCGTCAACCTGCCGCTGGCCGACCTGGCGATCCGGGACATCGTCAGCGAGCGGGTCGGGCTGCCGGTTTTCGTCGACAACGACGGCAACGTCGCCGCCCTCGCCGAGTACCTCTACGGCGCCGCCCAGGGGATGCCGCACATCGTGATGCTGACCGTCGGCACCGGGATCGGCGGCGGCCTCATCCTCGGCGGCGAGATCTACCGCGGCTCGACCGGCGCCGGCGCCGAGCTCGGCCACGTCGTCATCCAGGCCGACGGTCCGCCCTGCCAGGGCAATTGCCCCAACCACGGCTGCGTCGAGTCGCTGGCCTCCGGGACCGCGCTCGGGCGCGAGGGCCGGGCGGTGGCCGAAAGCACGCCCGACTCGGCCTTGGGCAAGGTGCTGGCCGAAGGCGGGGAGGTCGACGGCAAGGCCGTGACCGAAGCGGCGCTGGCCGGCGACGAAATCGCGATCGGCGTCTTCGACCTGATCGGCGGCCGGCTCGGCGTCGCCTGCTCCAGCTTCGCCAACGTCTTCCAGCCGAACGCGATCGTCGTCGGGGGCGGGGTGATCGCCGCCGGCGACCTGCTGCTGGAGCCGGCGCGGCGCGAAGTGCGCCAGCGGGCGCTGCGGCCGATGAACGAGACGCCGATCTTGGAAGCGACGCTCGGCAACGACGCGGGCATGATCGGCGCCGCGGCGATGGCGCGGCGCGAGCTCGCCGGGGCGGCGGCCTGATGCCGGGCTGCCTCGTCGTCTGCCCCACCCCGATCGGCAACCTCGACGACGTCACCCCGCGGGTGCGCGAGGCGCTGGTCAGCGCCGACTTCATCGCCTGCGAGGACACCCGCCGCACCGGTTCCCTGCTCGACAAGCTGCGGATCCGCCCGGCGCCGCGGCTGGTCTCCTTCCACGAGGGCAACGAAAGCGCCCGCGCCGTCGAGCTCTCGCAGCGGATCGAGCGCGGCGACATCGTCGCCCTCGTCTCCGACGCCGGGATGCCGGGGATCTCCGACCCCGGCTTCAAGCTGATCCGCCGCTGCATCGACCGCGCGCTCGAGGTGACGGTGCTGCCCGGCCCCTCGGTGATCCCCGTCGCCCTCGTCGCCTCCGGGCTGCCGACCGACAAATGGCGCTTCGAGGGCTTCCTGCCGCGCCGGGCGGGGGAGATGGAGCGGGTCCTGCGCTCGGCCGAGACCGTCGTCGCCTTCGAGTCCCCGCGGCGCGTCGGCGAGTCCCTCGCCGCCCTCGCCTCCCTGGCCCCCGACCGCGACGCCGCCGTCTGCCGCGAGCTCACCAAGATGCACGAGGAGGTCGCCCGCGGCACCCTCGCCGAACTCGCCCGCCGCTTCCGCGGCGAGGTCAAAGGCGAGCTCGTCCTAGTCATCGCCCCCGCCGCCTCCTCCGAGCACGACAAAGACGTCGGCTTCGCCGTCGACGCCCTCCGCCACCTGGTCCAGTCCGGCGCGAGGCCTCGAGCGGCTGCGAGCGTCGTCGCCGCGCTCACCGGGACGAGGGCGAACGACCTTTACAAAGCGCTGACGGGCCGCGAGGCGCGGCGGTAGCGATGAAGGCGGTGCAGTGCGCAATCTGTGCTGCCGTAGCGGGCCTCGCGTTGATCGCGCCTGTCGCCACCGCAGAAATTCAGCGTCCGCACGAAATGGTCACGGTCGTCTTCCCGGCTGGTGACGGGTTCAACGTCTACGCGGTATTCCATCCGCGGAAAGGAGTGGCCGTCCTCGGCGCCGAGTCCGGGTTGGAACCCCCGAGTTCTGGCGTGTGGGCGAGCACCTCTTACGTCAAGCGAGTCCCCCGCCGCCCGTTTGCGGGTGCCGTTCACATCGACTTCGGTCCCCTGGGTCGGATCGACGGTCGCTTCGTCGCTGACGAGGCGCCTCACGTCGGCCACCTGAACCGTTTTTGCCGGGGGCGGCGGCCAGTCTCAGAATTTGGTCACTTCGTAGGGAAGACCGTGATCAGAGGCGATGGGGGTTGGCTCAATGCCAGCACCCGCAGAGCGCCGATCGCCGCCGTCACTCGCAGCTTCAAGCTTCGCTGCGAGAAGGGGCATGCAGCTCAGTTCAAGAACCGGAGGCCCGGCCTCTTTGGCTACGTCCAGGGGCCGACCGATTTTCTCTCGAACAACGACGGCACCTACCTGCACTCGATCCTCCGCGGCGAGAACCTGGTGACGGAATTCATGGCCATCGATCACCTTCGCGTCGACACCGTCGGCTTCAAGGCGGTGGCGCGGGAATGGTTGCCAGGCGATGTCGCGACGATCCGCTCGCTCGAAGTCGAAAGTGCGCCAGAGGCGACCCTCCAGTTCGGCACTCCAGCGCGGCGCCCGAGCACCGCGGCCGCGCAACCGCCGCTCCCGTTCAGCGCCGCCGCCGAATACACCCGCAGCCTCGGCTCCCTCGACGGCGACCTCACGGCCTCCTTCCTCGGCAAGGAATTGCCGCTGGCCGGACCCGGCTCCGCGGCTGAAATCTGCGCGCGCCCCGACCCCCGCAAACTCTGGCGCTGCGAATAGCGCGGGGCGACTCGAAACCATGTCGGTTAGCGTGACCCAGGGATGAGCGAGAACAGCTTCTACGTCACCACCCCGATCTACTACGTCAACGCCGAGCCGCACTTGGGGCACGCGTATTCGACGATGGCTGCGGACGTGCTGGCTCGGCATCATCGGCAGCGGGGGGAGGACGTGTTCTTCCTGACGGGGACGGACGAGCACGGTGAGCCGGTGGAGAACGCGGCGAAGAAGGCGGGGGTCTCGCCGCAGGAGCTGGCGGACACGAACGCCGAGAAGTTCGAAGGGCTGATGCCGAAGATCGGGGCGACGAACGACTTCTTCATCCGCACCAGCGATCCGCGGCACACCGAGCGGGTCGCGGAGATCATGCAGCGGGTCTACGACAACGGCTGGGTGACCAAGGGGGTCTACGAAGGCTGGTACTGCCCGCGCTGCGCCGACTTCAAAACCGAGCGGGAGCTGGGGCCGGGCAACACCTGCCCGATCCACGAGATCCCGTTGCAGAAAGAACGGGAGGAGAACTACTTCTTCCAGCTCTCCGCCTTCCAGGGGCAGCTCGAAGGCCTTTACGAGGAGCGGCCGGACTTCGTCGTGCCCGAGTTCCGGCGCAACGAGGCGCTCTCCTTCATCAAGGGCGGGCTCGAAGACGTCTCGCTCTCGCGCCCCAACCTGAAGTGGGGCCTGCCGCTGCCCTGGGATCCCGAGCAGCGGATGTACGTCTGGTTCGACGCCCTCCTCAACTACGTCACGGCGCTGAGGTTCGCCCGCGAGGGGGAGGACCTGACCGCGCGCTACTGGCCCGCCGACCTGCATGTGATGGCAAAGGACATCCTCAAGTTCCACGCCGTGATCTGGCCGGCGCTCTGCCTCGCCGCCGAGATCGAGCCGCCGCGGCGGATGGTCATCCACGGCTACCTGCTGATGGGCGAGAAAAAGATGTCGAAGAGCCTCGGCAACGTCCTTGACCCGTTCGAGGTGATCGACCGCTTCGGCGCCGACGCGCTGCGCTTCTACCTCTTCCGCGAGGTCAGCTTCGGCCAGGACGGCTCGATCTCCACCGCCGGGTTCGAGCAGCGCTACGAGACCGAGCTCGCCAACGACTACGGCAACCTCGCCAGCCGCGTGCTGGCGATGGTCGACCGCTACCGCGACGGAGTCGTCCCGGTCGCCCAGGTCGACGCCACCCTCGCCGAGGACTTCGAAGGCGCGCTCGCGCGCTTCAGCGACCTGCTCGAGAGGGCCGAGCTGACCCAGGCGCTCGACCTCGTCTGGGCCCTGGTCCGCCGCCTCAACCGCTTCGTCGAGGAGACGCAGCCATGGGTGCTGGCCAAGGACGAGGCCGACCCCGAGCGCCTCGACGAAGTCCTCTACAACCTCGTCGAGGGACTGCGGGTCGTGACGCTGCTGTTGATCCCCTACCTGCCGCAGACGAGCGAGACGCTGCTGGCGGCGCTGGGCGAAGAGGGGCGGGAGCTGGCCGAGCTCGGCTCGCGACCGGGCGGGCAAAAGGTCGAGCGGATCCCGCCGCTCTTCCCGAAGATCGAGTCCTAGGCGAGCAGCTCCGGCCCGACCTCTTCAGGGCGGGTGAGGCCGCAGAGGGCCATCGTCAGGTCGAGCTCGGCGAGGACCATCTTCAGCACCGCTTCGACGCCGGCCTGGCCGTCGAGCGCCAGGCCCCAGATGTAGGGACGGCCGAGGCAGACGGCGTCGGCGCCGAGGGCGAGGGCCTTGAGGACGTCGGCGCCACCGCGGATGCCGCTGTCGAAGAGGACCGCGAGGTCGTCGCCGGCCGCGGCCGCGATCGCCGGCAGCGCATCGAGGGAACCGATCGCGCCGTCGACCTGGCGGCCGCCGTGGTTGGAGACGACGATGCCGTCGATGCCCCGCCGCGCCGCCTCGCGGGCGTCGTCGGGGTGCTGGATCCCCTTGATCGCGATCGGCAGCGAGGTCATCTCGCGCAGCTGCCCGAGGTCCTCCCAGTTCAGCGACGGGTTCGCCTGCACCCCGAGGAAGTGGCCGGTGGCGGCGCCGACGTCCTCCTCCGGCGGCTTCTCCAGTCCGGAGCGGAAGACCGGGTCCTGGAAGTAGTTGGCGACGCCCATGCCGTTGAGGAAGGGGAGCCAGGCCTGCTGCAGGTCGCGCGGCTTCCAGCCGGGGATGAAGGTGTCGACGGTGAGGACGATGGCGCCGTAGCCGGCCCGCTCGGCGCGCTCGACCATGCTGCGCGCCAGCGCCGGGTCGTTGGGCCAGTAGAGCTGGAACCAGCGCGGCGCGTCGTCGCCCGCCTCGGCGATCTCCTCGAGCGAGAAGTGGGCGGCGGTGCTGGCGATCATCGGCACCCCGACCGCGGCGGCGGCGCGGGCGGTGGCCAGCTCGCCCTCCTCGTGGACGACCTTCTGGACGCCGATCGGGGCGAGCAGCAGCGGCGCCGGCATCGCCGTCCCGAGGACGGTGGTCGAGAGGTCGCGGCTGGCGACGTCGCGCAGCATCCGGGGCACGATCCGGCGGCGGCGGAAGGCCTCGGCGTTGGCGTCGATCGTGCCCTCGGTCCCCGCCCCTGCCCAGACGTAGTTGGCCGCCTTCGGGTCCATCGCCGCCATCGCCTGCTGCTCGAGCTCGGCCACGGCGACCGGCACCGCCGGCGTCTCGCCGCCGAGCCCGCGGGCGTAGATCTCGCGGTAGTAGTCGGCGGGATCGGGCATCGGGCGAAGGATAGGCTGACCCTCCCGATGATCGACTCCCACACCCACCTCTTCCTCTGCGACGGCGAGGAGGACGAGCTCGTCGCCGCGGCCCTGGAGGCGGGCGTCGAGCGGATGCTGACGATTGGGATGGGGGCGGAGTCGAACCCGGTGGCGGTGGCGAGCGCCGAGCGGCACGAGGCGGTCTTCGCCTCGGTCGGGCGGCACCCGAACGACGCCACCGGCTTCGACGAGGCGGCGGCCGAGGAAATCCGCCGCTTCGGCGCTCACGAGAAGGTGCGGGCGATCGGCGAGACCGGGCTCGACTTCTACCGCGACACGGCGTCGCCGGAGGATCAGCGGCGGGCCTTCGCGGCGCAGATCGAGATCGCCCGCGAGCTCGACCTGCCGATCGTGATCCACGCCCGCGACCCCGAGGGCGAGACCGCCGCCACCGACGAGATCTTCGACACGCTCGACGCCAAGGCGGGCGACGCCCCGGTGATCCTCCACTGCTTCTCGGCCCCGCACCGGGTCGGCGACGCGGCCGAGCGCGGTTGGTACTGCTCGTTCGCCGGCAACGCCACCTATCCCAGCGCCAAGGAGCTGCTCTTCGCCGCCGCAAAGGTGCCCGAGGACCGGATCCTGGTCGAGACCGACGCGCCCTACCTGGCGCCGCAGCCGATGCGCGGCAAGCGCAACCAGCCCGCCTACGTGGTCGAGACGGCGCGGGAGATCGCCGCGGTCCGCGGCGTCTCCTACGAGGAGCTGGAGCGCACCGTGGAGGCGAACGCGCGGGCGCTGTTCGGCTGGTAGTGAGATGGTCTAATGGTCCGCCTCGGCCAGAACTTCCTCGCCGACCCGAACCTGCTCGACGCGATCGTCCGCGACGCCGAGCTGGCCTCCGATGACGTCGTGCTCGAGGTCGGGGCGGGGGAAGGGGTGCTGAGCGAGCGGCTCGCCGCGGCGGCGGCGCACTTGCACACGGTCGAGATCGACCGCGGGCTGGAGGGGGCGCTGGCGCCGATCGCGGCGCTGCCGAACGTCGACCTGCACTGGGGCGACGCGATGAAGCTCGACCTGGCGGCGCTGCAGCCGTCACCAACCGCGATGGTCGCCAACCTGCCCTACTCGGTGGCGACGCCTTTGATCCTGCGCACGATCGAGGAGCTGCCCTCGCTGCGGACCTGGACGGTGATGGTGCAGCGTGAGATCGCCGACCGGCTGCGGGCCGGGCCGGGCAGCCGCACCTACGGGGCGCCGAGCGCGGCCATTCAGCTGACGTGCGAGGTCGAGCTGCTGCGGGCGGTCGACCCGGCTGTTTTTCGCCCGCGGCCGCGGGTCGACTCGGCGATCCTGCGCCTGCGCCGCACTGGCCCGGACGCCGACCCCGAGACCTGGAAGCTGATCCGCGCCGCCTTCGCCCACCGCCGCAAGTCCTTGGCGCGCTCGCTCGAGCACGCCTCCCCGGGCAGTCTGGGACCGGCGCGCGCGGCCCTGGCCGAGCTCGGCCTGCCCGAGGACGCTCGCGCCGAGGCGCTGGCGCCGGAGCAATTCGCCGCCCTCTCCGCGGAGCTGCGCCGCTGATGCTCCTGCACGCGCCGGCGAAGCTGAACCTCTGCCTCTACCTGGGGCGGGCGCGGGAGGACGGGCTGCACGAGCTCTGCTCGCTGTTCGAGCCGCTGGCGCTGGCCGATCTGATCGAGGTCTCCCCGGCTGAGCGCGACGAAGTGGTCTGCCCCGGCGTCGAGGGGGAGAACCTGGCGGCGAAGGCGCTGGCGGGGCTGCGCGAGCGCGGCTGGGAGCGCGAGCCGCTGCGGGTCGAGATCGAGAAGCGGGTGCCGGTTGCGGCCGGGCTCGGCGGTGGCAGCGGCGACGCGGCCGCGGTCCTGCGCCTCGCCGCCGGCGAAGTCGCCGACCTGCCGGA
>Ga0157284_10000118_pt1 | contig 11789 bp, 13 predicted proteins | sample NitcycUS059202B1_FD_108392 | JGI IMG/M metagenome (GOLD analysis project Ga0157284, IMG submission 108392) | Soil microbial communities from Arlington Agricultural Research Station in Wisconsin, USA - Nitrogen cycling UWRJ-S059-202B-1 | ecosystem: Environmental > Terrestrial > Soil >... | reverse complement strand
TAAACTCAGGTCTTGGTAAAATTTTTAAAATAACAAAAGAGGGTAAACCTGCTCCGGGTAATCCTTTTATAAACCAAAAAGACGCAATGCCTGAAATATTTGCTTATGGAATTCGTAATGCACAAAGTCTCGATATTCATCCTGCAACAGGTGAACTATGGGAAGCAGAATTTGGCCCAAGGGGTGGCGATGAAGTCAATATTATAAGAGCTGGAAAAAATTATGGATGGCCAACGATCACTTATGGAATTGAATATGCTGGTGGAAAAGTTGGGGATGGCATTCAACAAAAGGAAGGAATGGAGCAGCCGGTGTATTACTGGGATCCTGTGCTTTCACCTAGCGGAATGGTTTTCTATAAAGGCAATACTATTCCCGAATGGAAAAATAATTTATTTATTGGTGGCCTTAGCAGCATGCATATCGCACGGCTTGTTATTGAAAATAATAAAGTAGTTGGTGAAGAAAGATTGCTGGAAGACAAAAAAGAAAGATTCAGGGATATTGCTTATTTCAATGGAATGCTTTATGCTGTTACAGATGGTGGCAATCTTTACCGGATCAGCAAAAAATAAAAATCCATACGTTTTCAGGCACAGCCCGGGCACTTGCCCGGCGTGAAATTTGCTAATGCTTCAAAAGTCGTATGAAGAAAAAAGAAAATTTATGGGAATTGTTGCAAAGACTGGATGAAGAGGCTGGTCAGTTTAATTTTCATTTGAATGAAGCTAACCGTTATTTTGATAATACAGCTTTAGCAACAAAAAAGATACTTGCAAAGCATGAAAAAAGGTTGCACAAGTTGATCGGGGAAGTTCAGAAATCCTTAAAAGCTTTTCAAAAGTCAGAAGATAAAAAAGCCAAAAAAAATTCATGATGCGGCTATACTACCAAATGATATAAGTAACTCCTTCGATCATTTGAGTTTGTCTGCCTGATTTTATAGTACCCTGGTAACCTTGCCTGTCAAGTGATGTATACCAGGTGTAATTAGAGGAACCAATACTTTTTAATTTTCCCCTGATAGATTTATCATCAAACGTAGAATAGTAAGTAATCTGGGTGGCACCGATCGATTTTATTTTTCCGCGGTATGCTTCATTCTCATAAGAATTGTAAAAGGTAATATCTTTTTGCCCGGCACTTTTTATTTTTCCCCGCATAGTTTCATTTCCGGGTTCAATATAATAATTAAACAAAACATTGCCGATTGATTTCACTTTACCAACCAAAGCCGCGTTTTCAGTGGATCCATAATAAGTAATTGAAGTAACACCAATGCTTTTTATTTTACCATTGAGAATTGAATCAAATTGTTTTTCATAATACTCTATTCTTCCCATATAAGATTGCAACTTTGTCGGTTCTGAATAAAAACGACCGGGTTCCATTTCATTTCCCCATTCTTGCACATGGCCATCCTGCGACACTTTAATAATGATCTTTTGGCTGGTTATGAATGCAAATGATAGAAACTCTGAGCCCTGTGAAAAACTCACAAACTTTAAAGTTTGTGAATTTCCGATATTATAGGTCAGGAAAAAAGCCATGAGTACAAATGATCTTTTCATATATCCTTATTTACATTATGAAGTTAAAAAACTTTATGCAATAATTATCCACGAATGTCCGGGCAAAATCACCTGACGCCTTTCATCAGCTCATTTATTTCTTTTATAAATCCTTTTTTCGCCATCTTTATTGTCCACATCTGCAATTTTCTTCTCCTCATCAGTTTCGGGTTTAATGATCTCGTCCTTTGAATGACCGTGAGGATATCCTTTAAAATCTTCGTCAATTTTATTGTCAGGGCTCTCCTTTACGTCTTCTTTTTTTGTGATTGGCTTTGCGTTATTATTCATAATGTTTTTCTAAATAAGAATAATTATTATGCCAAAAGAGTTTAAATCAGATCCCTGTTCGTATAATTTCTCGTACCTATCCTGAGATAACATAAATTTCTCCCGAAATCTTTAACAGGGGTTCTTTCCTGTTTTATTCCTGTACATTCTATTATCTTGTTTACAAACTGATCCCTTTGAAAAACAACGTTGCCCTGGTCATTATTATAATTGCTGTATTTATTATATCATGCAGCGACATGGAAAAAAGCAGCTTTGAAAATAAACCTATAGCTGTAAAGAAAGAAACCAGGGTCGTCAAGTCAAAAAAGAAAAAGCAGAAGATAAAAACGGTCACAACCGGAAAAACAAAAGCGGAAGCTATTCCCGAAAAAGACGAGGAAGACGAAGAAAAAGAAGAACCGGTAGCATCTCCGGAAAGCACAACGTTTGTAAATATTCTTACCAAAAAGATAAATAACTATGCTATTCAAAATGATCTATCGACAGAATATTGTTTTTTAGTTGATATGAACCTGCCGAGTGGACGCAACCGGTTTTTTATCTATGATCTTAAAAAAAATACTATTATCAACTCCGGTCTTGTTTCTCATGGAAGCTGTAATGAAACTTTTCTTGCCCGCCCGCGGTTTTCCAATGCAACTAAGAGCGGATGTAGCTCACTTGGCAAATACAAAGTAGGAGAATTTTATAAAGGTAAATACGGGAAATCGTTCAGGCTTTACGGACTTGATGATTGCAATTCCAATGCCTACAAAAGAGCTGTCGTGATACATGGATATGATTGTGTGCCCGATCAGGAAATTTATCCGAGAGTGCTTTGTAATAGTTTTGGTTGTGTCATGGTTTCTTATAAATTCTTTGATAAGATCTCCCGCATCATTGGAAAGACAGAAAAACCAATTGTACTTTGGATATATCAATAAAAGTGATAAGCTTACTTAGGTCGCAAGACCAACATCGTCTCTTTTTTCTTTTTTAGGACAAGATCAGTCCCTCTTATTTCATATCGATCTATACTTGCTAAAGTTGAAAGGAAAGTATTTTCAAATTCAATATCACTACAGCTCATTTTTGTACTAATCACTTCTGTAAACCGGATCGCTTGTTTATCCACATTATAATTTCCATTGATCTGGTTACAACCTCCGTATCCTGAAAACTTTTTTGTAGTTACATCAAAAGTGATATGTGCATCTCTGCGACCGCCACTTTGCTGTACCGGCACCTTTTTCATTTCCACCACTACCCATTCCTGGTGCCCCCACCCTGCATCTGGGGAAAGTTTTGGACTACAATTGAATCCTATTACGGCGATAAACAAGACAAAAAGGTATTTCATCATCTTTATTTACTTTTAGTTTTTAAAGTATATATAAAACTGTGCCAGTCAGCTTCATTTCTCTGTAAAGCGGTTGTCCGAACTCCAGACTGGCATATTTTTTTGTGATATAAACCGTCGACATTAATATATTTACCCGGAATTTAAAAACCATTTATTATGAAACTCTTGAAATCATTTCCCCTGGTTACAATTGCCTTTTTGCTTACAGGGTTATTTATGAACATTTCAGTACAAGGACAAAAAGAGGAGAAAGATGATAAAATTGTAGCCGATGCCAATGTAGCCAAAGCAGATTTTATTAAAGCTGATCACCTGATGCAAAATATATTTGATAATTCTTACGGTTATGTCATTTTTCCAAACGTGGGGAAAGGTGCAATTGGTATTGGCGGTGCTGCCGGCAATGGTGCCGTTTTCCAAAAAGGGACATTGATCGGCATGGCAGATATGAAGCAGGTGTCGGTCGGATTTCAGTGGGGCGGGCAGGCTTATCGTGAAGTAATATTTTTTGAATCTGAGGCTGATCTAAACAGGTTTAAAGAAAATAAATTTGAATTTGCAGGACAAGCCTCTGCAGTAGCAGTAACAAAAGGCGCAGCTGCTAATGTAAAATACGAACATGGCGTTATGATATTTTCCCAAACAAAAGCGGGCTTAATGTATGAAGCTTCTGTTGGGGGACAGAAATTTAAATTCAGACATTTATAGATAAAATACTGTGACATTTTTCATTAAGGCCGGTAATAATTACCGGCTTTATTTTTTAAAATACGCACTGAAAAAATTGTATCTTTTGTAATTCAACCAACCTTTATGAGTAAGCTTTTGTTCCTTGTTGTTTTATTTTCATTCAGCTTTAGCGTGGTAGCTCAAAACAGAAAATCATTTTCCGTCAATCCCGGAAAAAAAATCGTCGAAGAAATTCCAATTACGGAGATCTATAAATACGCTGAATTTAAAATGGGTGAAGTGTCATTAAAAAATGGGACTGCTGCCAATGTTAAGTTGAACTATAATAGTGTATTTGGTGAAATGCAATATATTGATTCAAAAAACGGCGATACGCTTTCGTTGGCGGAGGAAAAAAATATAAAGTTCATCGCAGTAGAGAAAGACACTTTTTATTTTGATGAGGGATGGCTGGAACTCATCGGTGGCAGCTCCACGGTCAGAATAGCCAAGAAAAAATTATTGGAAATAACCAACAGGGAAAAGATCGGGGCCATGGAAGTTGCCGGTTTTGGAGCAATTGAAACCTATAACAAATATACCGGTAGCCAGCACATGAAAGACCTGGTTGCTAAAGAAAAGCTCACTTTTACTGAGCATGTCAGTTATTATTTCGGTGATCAATTCAACCATTATTCCCGTGCCAACAGAAAAGGCTTATTAAAGATATATGGTGACTCAAGTGAAAAAATTGATAAATGGATAAGTGAAAATAAGATCGATCTATCCAATGAAGCTGATCTGAAAAAATTGTCTGATTATTTGCAAAGCCTTTAAAATATAAATTAAGCTCCTGCTTTTTAGTACGACCTGAACTTCACAACAGGTTATCTTTGTTTAAATATATTCACAATGAATGCCTACGACGAGTCGGTTAGTGTTGAATTAAGAGCATGGCAAAAAAAAATGCTGCGGAGACCTTCATTATTGAATAGCTTTTCAAAAAGAATTCAAACAAAAATAAATAGCTGGATCCCTGAAAAAGTGCATAACGCTATCACAATTACCATCAAACAAATGATACGTAGTGTTTTGTTTGGCGCTAAACATACAACTTCGGATGTCTTAGTGGGTGTTAGTTTAAGAGATCGTGAAGATGCAGTACGTAAAAAAATAGACTCGTATCGCAATACTGCGGCAATTGAAGGTGGCATAACGGGTGCCGGTGGCATTTTACTTGGCCTCGCCGACTTCCCTATTTTGATAGGCATTAAAATAAAACTGCTATTTGATATTGCATCACTTTATGGATTTAATGTACATGATTATAAAGAACGGGTCTATATCCTCCATATTTTTGAGCTTGCGTTTTCAAGTGATCAGCATAGAAAGAATGTCTATCTCAAAATGACAGATTGGGAAGCAGAGCGCAACTCCCTTCCTCCGGATATTAACCAATTTGATTGGAGAAATTTCCAACAAGAATATCGTGACTATATTGACCTTGCAAAGATGGCGCAACTTGTACCTGTGATCGGCGCCCCGGTTGGGGTCTACGTAAATAGCCGGCTAATAAGAAAACTGGGGCTTACAGCAATGAATGCTTACAGAATGAGATTGATCAAGTGATCACAAATTTATTTTGCCGGTGGCCCTTCCCATAATACTTGTTCTATTATCCAATTATCACCCTGTTTGGAAAGCAGCACATAATCAATCCCCCACCATGCAGTAACTTTTGCTGAAGCAATTGTATTTCCGATATCAAGCACTTCCACTTTTTTAGGCGCATCTGATTTTGCAAAATTCTTCTTTGCCATAACATTTTTTGCATAATCCATTGCCTCACGATATGTCATTTGTCCATCAAAATCATAAACACCGGTATTTTTATTTTTCCAATAACCTATCTTATGCAGTGATGGTTTTAAAGCGGCAATAAGTTTGGTGGTATCGCCTTCGTAAAATCCTTCAATATAATTCAGGCAAGCTCTTTCCACTTTTTCTTTTTCCTGTGCTGATGAAAATTTTACCGCGGAAAATAATAATAAAAGGAAGATGAGTTTTTTCATGACGTATAGTTTATAATAGTAAAGTAACAATGAATAGTGAGACAATCAAATTGTTTACATGAACGGAAAGTTATTCTGGTTTGCAATAATTCCTTAAACACCCTTTTTCAGTATTATCAGACGTCTCTTTTTTTCATAAGGTAACGATTATTGGGGAAACTATTTGTCTTTATGCCGGTCTTGATTTGTTTAATCTTATTCTCATTAAACTCATTATATCTTCAACAACTGGGGATATAATTTAAAAATGGTGAAACAAGTAGTTTAATAATGTTGCCAATATGCTACATTAAAATTAATTTATGAGCTAAATAATTCAGGAACAATAATTGTTCAGTTCTTGGAAACATTAGTTATGGGAGATGTAAAAAACCTTACAGCCACAGATGCTGTTAAAAAAATGCGTGAGATAGCAAAGGATGCAAATATTTGCATGTTTGTAACTGACCTTTCACAGCTGCCTCTTGCTGGACGGCCAATGGCCACACAGGAAGTAGATGAAGAAGGTAATATCTGGTTTATGAGTGACCGGAATAGTGACAAGAATAAGGAAATAGAAAATGACGACAAAGTTCAATTATTTTATTCCCATACGGGTAATTATGAATACTTGAGCATTTTTGGAAGAGCAGAAATTGTAAATGATCATTCAAAAATTAAGGAGTTGTGGACACCTATGGCCAAAACATGGTTTAAGGAAGGGAAAGATGACCCTAATATCAGCCTGATTAAAGTAATACCCGAAGATGCTTATTATTGGGATACTAAAAATAATAAAATGGTTTCTTTGGTAAAATTTGCAATGGGAGCAATCGGGGTGACTCCAAAAGATGACGGAGGTATTGAAGGGAAGTTGAAAGTTTAGTTTCAATTTATAATACTAATAGCTTTGACTGCAGATACAAATATTCCTACATCTCGCCGGATGCTCTTTTCCATATTTTAATTGTACCATTATTGAAAACTTATCGTTGTTTAAAAAGTAAATGTCAATTCATACTCACAAAGAGTCCCGCAGCATTTTCATATAAGCCAATCCTTTTTCCCTTGCAAAATTAATATTACGGGCCGGTATGCTTTCCGGGCTTTTATAATTTTCCAATGCCTTGTCGATACTTTCTTCCCGCAACAATTGAAGCATAGGATAAATTGACCGGTTTGTATAATTGGCAGGATCGTTCTGATCCGAATCTGCAAAAAGATATAAAGGATGAAAACTTGCTACCTGGTAAACTCCTTCATAGCCATTCCTTTTCAGCCGATTTTCAGCAAGAGAAACCAGATCAAGATAATCATCGAAATTTTGAAAGGCATTCGGGAAAATAATAAAACAGGTTTCAATGGTTGCATCACTATCCAGTCTCTTCATTTCGAGCACAAATGAATCAAGACAGGGAGTCATCTCAGTATTTTCTTCTACCTTATAAAATATGGATTGCTGCTTCATAACATTGGCGGCAAACGGACATAAGTTGCAACCAATGACTACATCAACGATCCATTTTTTTGTGCGATCTATAATTTGTTCCGAGGTCATTTTTAAGATTGAGTAAAGGATCTTGTTATAATTTTTCCACCACTTTCAAATAATCATATTGAAGATCTTCATGAAGACCTTTAAGCGCCTTATGAATATTTTTGAGTTGGTTTTGATACATATTGAGCAGAACCGGGTTTTTATTTATTGAAACATTCAACTCCTTCATTGATTCACAAAAATAAATAAGCAGTTCAACTTCTACGAGAGCAAGTCCACTGTAACGGATGTATTTCTTAGCAGTACGAAGAATTTTTCGCAATGTTTTTTTTACAAAATAAACATTGCTTTTATTTATATCAGTAAACTGCAACGCCATTTCTTCTTTCACTGATCTTATATAGGCTGATGTATCGTGAGCCTCAAAAAGCAAATAGGTAAGTAATTCTTTATTCTCTTTTTTAAATCTTGCCAGGCGAAGGCAAAGATCAACAAGTGCGGGAGCCGGTGTATTGACCAGTTCTTGTTTTAATTCATTTATCGCAGACGCTTTCATCTTTATCCTATCGAGCTTGTAACAAAAAAAATTGAGAACAAGATTATTAAATTGTTCTCAATAAAAATTATTTCCAGGCAAAAATGCTGATCAAAGCAAACTACTGGGTATCTCATCAATAAAAAGGTCCACAGACGCTTTATTACCGATTATTTGTAAGACGAATTAGAACTGGGTTCTAACTATCGACTACCATCTTTTATTATCGGTCTTTTTTGGTTTTGCAACCGAAACAGACATCGCCCTGCCTTCAACTTCTTTGTTGTTAAGACCTGCGATCGCTTTTTTTGCATCTTCATCAGAATCCATTTCAACAAAACCGAAACCACGGCTGCGACCAGTTTCACGGTCACTAATAACTTTGGCAGATGATACTGAACCAAATTGAGAAAATAATTTGTTCAGGTCATCATCTGTTGTGTGAAAACTTAAATTCGAAACGTACATGTTCATAAATCAAAAATTTTAAAATAAAAAAAATAATACCGGTGAAGAAGTTTACAGAAAAAAGTAAAAAGGGGACTAACTGTTACTGAGCGGAAAAGTAAAAATTTGAACTGGCCAAATACTAAATGCAGTAAAACTTAAAATCACATGGTGAAGATAGGCTATTAAGCCCATAACGGAGCTTTTAAATATATATGCCATTTTGCCCGGCACCGCTTTAACGCAATTGTCTTCAATTGCAGCATATTAGTTAATCACATGTCTCAATTTTTCCAAACTGCTCCTATGCCGGCATCCCATAATTTTTTATTAAATGCGGGAATGTTTTTATCCAATATCTCCACTCCCCTGCTTTTAAGTGTTGTCCATTCTGCATTCAGTTCGTTCATCCTGTCTAAAGAAGGCTGGTTGATCCTGGGAATATCACTTTCCGTTTGGTTAATAAGAAATAAATAGTTGGCCGTAAACTTTGCCGGGAAATTATCGGCATCGTCATATACTTTTGTTTTTCGTTGTATCATATCCTCATCCCATGACTTCATCTTCTTCACCAGTGAAGCGCCTTCGGTTTTTAATGCGACGTATTTTTCGTCAGTCAATGAAGCAAGTAAAGATTCCAACTGTTCTCTTTTTGCATTCATGTTGTTTACCATTTTATGCATTGTTGTTAACTCATTTTCCATGCGGCTCATAATACTGTTGTATTCTGTGTATGCAGCAGCATCAGTTGGATATAATGGATTTACCAATATCTCTGCATCGGTTGTAAATTTCTGCTGTCCCATTTTTAGTGTAACTGTATATTTACCCGGAATGGCTTTATGTCCGCGATAACTGCTCTCGATATATGCATCCGGTACACCGGGCATAGTGGAAAACCGCATATTCCATACAAAGCGATTCAATCCTTTTGATTTTGACAATACTGGCTCTGCCGGTGGCCCACCATCATACTTTTTATAAGAACTGTCTTTCGTTGAACTATATGCATGTACAAGATTTCCTGAAGCATCTTTTATTTCCATTGTTAATACATCCGTTTCTTTCAATTGCGGGAGCTGGTAGTAAATAACTACTCCTGTTGATGGATTAATTCCCCGCGAACTATTCAAGCCTGTAAAATCGGGACTGGATTGATCCAATTCACTAGACCCATTTATTAGATATGCAGGCGAAGGATTAAAGATTGAGAATACCGTGTCTTTTTTATACTGGCGGATCAAATCCAGGTCATCCAATATCCAAAATGATCTGCCGGATGTAGCTGCTATTAAATTCCCCTGGTGAATACGAAGATCAGTAATTGGAGTGACCGGCATATTCAATTGAAATGGTTCCCAATTTTTTCCACCATTCCATGAAATGTAGATACCTGTTTCAGTTCCTGCAAAAAGCAGGTCTTTTCTTTTATTATCTTCTCTTACGACCCTTGTAAATGCACCATTGGGAATTCCGTTGTTTATTTTTGTCCACGTTTTACCATAGTCAGTTGTTTTATATAATCCTGGAGTATGGTCATTGAATTTATATCTTGTTGTAGCAATATAAGCCGTCGCTTTATCAAAAGGAGATACTTCAATGGCATTGACCAAACATTCCTGTACACCCGCAGGCGTTACATTTTCCCAATGTGCCCCATTGTCTTTTGTTAAATAAACATATCCATCGTCACTGCCAGTATAGATGACACCTTTTTCATGAGGCGATTCAATAATATAAGCAAGTGTGCCATAATTTTCTGCTCCTACTGCTTCGTTAGTATAAGGCACTCCTGGTTTACCTTGTTTTTCTTTTTCATTTCTTGTAAGATCAGGAGAAGCTTCTTTCCATGTTTTACCCATATCATCGGTACGCAACAAATATTGAGAACCATGATAAAAAACATTCGGTTCATGTTTACTCCATATAATGGGAGCGTTCCAGTTGAAACGATACTTCATATCTTTTGCATCACGGGTTAAATACTGGATCGGCGCAGCCATGATATTTGTACCGGCTTTGGCTTTTGTATTCAACACTTCGATAGTTCCCTGGTAACTTCCTCCTAATACAAATTGCGGATCGTCTGGATTAAAAGCAAGAAAAGCGCTTTCACCACCAGCAGAATAAGTCCAGCTTCCGTTTGTGATGCCACCACCACCCGGCTCCCTGCTCGCAATTTTCACTGAGCTATTATCCTGCTGTCCTCCATAAATATTGTATGGAAACTGGTTGTCAACATTGATGCGATAGAATTGTGCAGTAGGCTGATTGTTTTGACTGCTCCACGTTTTTCCCTGGTTAAATGTGATGGCCGAACCACCATCATCAGAAATGATCATATTATTTGAATTCGCCGGATTGATCCAGAGATTATGATAATCGCCATGTGTATTAGAAATATCCTCCCATGTTTTACCCCCATCAATAGAACGAAAAGCCGATGCACTCATCACATACAAGGTGTTTTCATTTAATGGATCGGGAAACAATTCAATATAATACCAGGCCCTTTGTATTAGGTGATGATCGTTGGTTACCTGGCTCCAGCTTTTCCCGGCATTTTCTGACATGTACAAGCCCCCTTCTTCCTTTTCTGAATCACTTTCTATTAAAGCATAGATCTTTTCAGAATTAGAACGGCATACTGCAATTGACATTTTACCCATATCTTTCGGCAACCCTTCTTTCATTTTTTCCCAATGCTCTCCTGCATCGGTGGATTTATATAATCCGCTGCCGGGTCCACCACTAATTACTTTCCATGGCAGGCGACCATGTTCCCACATAGCCGCATATAAAATCATTGGGTTGTTCATATCCATTGATATTTCGGCGCAACCGGTTTTATCATCTACGTATAACACATTTTTCCAGGTAATGCCGCCATCAACAGATCTGTAAATCCCACGTTCTTTTGATTTACTATAAAGTGCCCCCTGTGCAGCTACATAGACAATATTTGGATCTTTGGGATGAATAACTATGCGGGCAATATGCTGTGTAAGATCCAGCCCTATCTTTTTCCACGTTTTTCCTGCATCAGTTGATTTATAAACACCATCTCCCCCGCTTGTCATCACGCCACGCACTGCATGTTCACCCATGCCCACATAAACAATATTCGGATCACTTTCCGCAACAGCTACTGCGCCAACGGAACCTGTTTTAAAAAATCCATCTGAAACATTGCGCCAGGTAACACCCATGTCACCAGTTTTCCAAACACCGCCACCGGTTGTACCCTGGTAATAAACAGCCGGATTCCCTACAACACCTGTTGCGCAATTTGATCGGCCTCCACGAAATGGTCCGATGCATCTCCATTTAACTGCTTTGAAATAACTATTGAGATCAGTTGTGTCTTTTGAAGTTTGTGAGT
>Ga0157284_10000116_pt1 | contig 11806 bp, 9 predicted proteins | sample NitcycUS059202B1_FD_108392 | JGI IMG/M metagenome (GOLD analysis project Ga0157284, IMG submission 108392) | Soil microbial communities from Arlington Agricultural Research Station in Wisconsin, USA - Nitrogen cycling UWRJ-S059-202B-1 | ecosystem: Environmental > Terrestrial > Soil >... | reverse complement strand
GGAAAGATGGTGTTGTTCCCCGCGATCTGATTGAAAGTATGAATGGCAAACGGCGCGGTGCCGTCGGAAGCGGGCAACAGATCGGCATACACGCGCAGCGTGCGGCCGCTCATCACCGGCGTTTTCTTGTCCACGCGGTGCGCCCATACGATCTGCTCGGTGGTGGTCATGGTGCGCGCGGTGTCCGGATCGGGCCATTCGATCACGGGAGTGCTGCGCACGGAATCGCGAAACTCGCGCCGGCCGATGGTGAAGATGCCCCCCGAGCGGCGGATCTCGTCTTCTTTCGGTGTCAGCGGCACCGGCTCGTAGGTTTTCTTCTGCGTTTCATTGGTGAGCGAGCGCGAGACCGGATCGTACGCGAACGTGTCTCCGTCGCGCGCGTCGCTGACGGCTTCGCGCGACTGCACCACGTCGAGTCCCAGATTCAATGCGTTGCGGCGGAATATGTCGCCCATGTTGTCGCCGCACACCACCACCATCTCGAGCCCGGCTTCTTCGGCAATGGCGCGCAGTCCGGCCGGGCTCATCTCGCGCGAGGAGCCGATGGCGAAGCGGTCGCCGGCAATGAGAAAGTTCTCGCCGCCGTGCACACGCGCGCGAAAGCCGGGCATCAGGAAGCGAAAGGCGCCTTCCTTCCAGTTCTTGTCGAGTGCATCGAGCGATTCGGAGACGCAGTCGCGGGCAGGTGTGATCTGATCGGTGTCGATGGCGTCGAGTTTTTCGCCGGGTCGTTTGGGGTCCCAGAAGATGAGCGCGCGGCCGTGTATGACTTTGCGCGCCTCGCTGGCTTCCGGCACGGCGGGTGCGTGCTCCGCGAGAGTGTCGAGGGTAACGCCGGGCTTGAGTCGGGCGGGTTCGATGCGGTGCGTTTCCTGTGTGGCCATCCCTACCTCCCAGGTTCTATCGTCGTGGGCAGTATACACAATTGCGCGACGCCGCGCCCGTGCCCACGCGGTCAATCGCGCGGGTCGCCATCAGAACCCTCTCGCGTATGCGCGCGGGCACAGTATAATGGAGCCGTGCAGGGTCTCCCAATGCAATCCGTGAATGTGTGCGACGTCGTACTGGTCTCGTGTTACGAGCTCGGCCACGAACCGCTGGGTGTGTTGACACCGGCGGGCGTTTTCGACCGCGCCGGTTTGTCGGCGCGAGTCGTCGATGTCGCCGTGAATGATTTCGATCCCGAGTGTGTGAAGAACGCGGCGCTGGTCGCCATCTCCACACCGATGCACACGGCGCTGCGCCTGGGCACGCGCGTCGCGGAACGCGTGCGCGCCGTCAATCCGGATGCGCACATTTGTTTCTTCGGGCTGTATGCCGGTCTTCATCGCAACCAACTGGTTCCTGCGCTGGCCGACACCTGCCTGGGCGCCGAATTTGAACGCGATCTTCTCGACCTGGCGCACGCGGTCAAGGACCGCGGCAGCCTCCCCGCGCGCTCGGTCACATTGACGCGCGCGCCCCGGCGTGACGCAGGCACGAGGGAGCGCGAGCTCGATTTGGCGCCGCGACGACCGGCCCCCGATGCGCGCTACGCGCGCCTCATTTCCAACGGTGAGCGTCACCAGACGGCTTATGTCGTCACCACGCGCGGGTGCAAGCACACGTGCGGCCACTGCCCCATTCCCGCGGCCTACGACGGACATTTCTATGCTCTCCCCGCCGCCCAGGTGCTGCGCGATATCGACGCGGTGGTCGCGCTGGGTGCACGCCACATCACCTTCGGCGATGCAGATTTTCTGAACGGCCCGACGCACTCGCTGCGCATCGCGCGCGAGATGCACGCCCGGCATCCCGCGCTGACCTTCGACTACACGGCGAAGATCGAGCATCTGCTTGCGCAAAGCGATGTGGTTGACGAGCTGCACGCGCTCGGCAACCTGTTCGTGGTGTCAGCGCTGGAGTCGTTCAACGATGAAGTGCTGGCCCGACTGCACAAGGGCCACACGGCGGCTGACGCCATCACGGTGATTCGCAACTTCGAACGGCGCGGTCTTGCCCTGCGTCCGTCGTTGATGCCGTTTTCGCCGTGGGAGACGCGCGAGAGTCTGGCGCGACTTTTCGCCATCGTTGCCCACGAAGGCCTGGTTGATCGCATCGACCCGGTGCAGTATTCGATTCGTCTGTTGTTGCCCATGGGATCGCGTTTGCTCCGCGACCCCGATGTGGCTGCACTCGCCGGTCCGCTGGATGCGACGCGATTCAGCCACCCCTGGAGCCATCCCGATCCGGAGATGGACGGGTTGCAGGCCCGCCTCGCCGAGATTTCATCCCGGGCGGCCGGCAGCGAAGAACCGGCGGATACCGTATTTGCGCGCATGGCGGCCCTCGCGGCTCCCGGCTGGTCGCTCTCGGTTTCCGGCCGGCGCGGCGCGAACCCGCGCCTCACCGAGGACTGGTTCTGCTGAGCGGAGCCTACCGGGAGCCAGTTGGGCTCCCTTGAACGAGTTGGCGTTTAAGAAGAATTGCGTCTATTATTGCGCCCATGGATGAGTTGAGTCTCAATTTCGAGCTGCCGGGCGGACAGTCGCTGCGCATCAGCGCGACGCCGTCGATGATGCATCCCGAGCAGTGCACCTTCCAGTCGAGCACGGCGCTGTTTCCCAACGGCTCCGCGCATTTCTCCGACAGGTCGCAGTCGCAGGGCTCTCCCCTGGTGGACCGGTTGTTCGACGTCGAGGGCGTGAGCGAGGTGCTCATCAACCATGATGTAGCGCGCGTGTCGCTCTCCGGCGACACCGACTGGGAAATGAAAATGCCGCTCGTCGGAATGGCGATTCGCGACGCGCTCGCCACCGGCAAACCGCTCATCTCCGAAGCCGTGGCCGAGTCCATGCTGCCGCCGGAGGAAGTTCGTCGCCGGGTGCAGCAGGTGCTCGACACCATCATCAATCCCGCGGTGGCATCGCACGGCGGCGTAGTGACACTTCTCGACGTCAGCAACAATGCCGTGTTTCTCGAGTTCGGCGGTGGCTGCCAGGGCTGTGGCATGGTGAGCGTGACGCTCAAGTACGGCGTCGAGCGCACCATTCGCGATGAAGTCCCCGAGGTCGGCGAGATTCTGGATACCACCGATCATGCCGCGGGCCGCAATCCCTATTACGCTCCGTCGTCAAAGTAAGCACGACTTCCTACCTTTCTGCCCATGAAACCGCGTCTCCTGATGTTGATTCCGACAGCTACGTATCGCGCGGAGGCATTCGTGCGCGCGGCGCAGCGGCTGGCGCTGGATCTGAGCCTCGCCTCCGAAGTGCCGTCGTCGCTCTCGCACCTGCATCCGGTGGATCTGCCTGCATTCAATTTCTCGCAGTCGCGCGACGTGGTGGCGGCGGCGAAAAAACTGGCCGCTTCGGCGCGCTTCGACGGCGTGGTTGCGGTGGACGATGCGTCGGTATTGGCGGCGTCGCTCGTCGCCAGCACGCTGGGGCTTGCCCATCATGCGCCCGACGCGGTGCGGGCGTCGCTCAACAAGTATTTCGCACGCGAACGCATGCGTGCCGCGGGGCTCGACGTGCCCCGCTTCCGGCTGGTCGCCGTGGATTCGGATCCGCGCACCGCAGCCAACGAAGTGGCGAACGACGTCGGCTACCCGGCGGTGCTCAAACCGCTTGCCATGGCGGCGAGCCGCGGCGTCGTGCGCGTCAACTCACCGGAAGAATTTGCGGGCGCGTTCGAGCGCCTGGTGGCACTGGTGCACGCGTCGCCGTCGTCGCACGACGAGATCGCCAATCGCCACGTTCTGGTGGAAGCCTATATTCCCGGCGCTGAAGTGGCCGTGGAAGGAATCGTCGACCGCGGCGTGTTTCACATGCTCGCCATCTTCGACAAGGTGGACCCGCTGGAAGGTCCGTACTTTCCCGAAACCATGTATGTGACGCCGTCGCGCCTCCCGCACGATATCCAGGCGCGCATCGAAACCGTGACGCGCGATACCATCGCGTCGATGGGGCTCGACCACGGTCCCGTTCATGTCGAGCTGCGTATCGACAGCGCGCGCGTCGTGCCCATCGAAGCGCACGCGCGCTCCATCGGAGGCTACTGCTCCAAGGTGCTCCGCTTCGAAGGCGGGCGCACGCTGGAAGAGATCATCATTCTGCACGCGCTGGGACAGCTGGGAAAGATTCCTGCCCGCGAAGAAAAAGCTGCCGGCGTGTGGATGATGCAGGCCCCGCGCGAAGGCCGCTTCGTGGAGATGCGCGGCATCAGCGCCGCGACCAGTGTGGCAAACGTCGACGAAGTGATCGTGAGCGCGCGCCCGGCCCAGGTGCTCACGCCGCTGCCGGATGGGTTCCTCTACCTGGGATTCATTTTTGCGCGTGCCCGGACCCCGTCGGAAGTGGAAGGCGCGCTGCGCGCCGCGTTCAGCCGGCTCGAGCCTGTCTTCGACGGCTCGGCTTAGCGCACCAGCACCAGCTTGGTGGTGGCGCGGCTCGTCCCGGCGCGCACCTTCACGAAGTACACACCGCTGGCCGATGCATTGCCGGCCTCGTTACGTCCATCCCAGCCGAGTGAAATCGACCCCGCGTCCATGACGCGCGCCGCCAGAGTCGCGACGCGACGTCCCGCCACGTCGTGGATAGTTGCCACCACACGGTCGCGCGACGGATTCACGAAGGTGATCCGCACATCCGGATTGAACGGGTTCGGGTAGGCCTCGAGGCGCAGGGTTCCCGCCGGCGTGTCGCGCACTCCCGTGGGCAGTGTGCGCACACGATAGTCCCCCTCCACGTGCGTGGAAATCACATTGCCGCGGAACAGCACGCGGGTGAACATGCCGGCGTCGAGACGGAACTGGGCGTCGATACGATCGAGGTGCACGTCGGTCCCGTCGAATACGAGCGATGCGGGAGCGTCATCGACGGCCGCGATGAGCACGCCGTTCATGGTCAGGCGCGTGACATCGACGAGCGTGAACCCGCGCAACAGGGTTCCGTTCCTGCGCACGAATCCGAGCGACGCGTCGGTATCCATGTTCCACGCCGCCGTCACGCTCGCGTCCGCGGCGCTGCCGCCGGGGGTATACGGATCGCGCATCACCACGTCGTCGACCATGCCGTTGGCCCAATCGATGGTGACGCGTGCACCGTTGGGCATCGGGATGCGCGTCACCGCGGGCACGTTGGCCTGGAAGCCGGCCGGGAGCGGCAGCAACACGAAGGTGAAGTGGGGATCCACGGCTGTCGTCCGGAGCATGAGCAGCTTCGAATTGGGGTCCTCATTGTAATTGTCGAAGGGCGCGATCGTCGGCTGCAGTGCGCTCCGCGCCGGTTGCACGCAGAAGACCCGCAGCGACGCTGCACCGGAGTTGACCGTCAGCGCTCCCGTCGTGGTATCGATCACGGCGCTGGCGGGAGTGTGCATGCACCAGTCGTAGTGGTGGGCAACGTCATCCTTCTTGATGTCGTCGCGAATCACAAAATACGGCAGCATGCCGTCACCGTGCACGGACACCACGGTGCGCAGCGCGTGCTCGACGGGATTGGCGCCGGTCAGTCCCCAGTTCCAGTTGCTCCACGGATACGGGACACCCGGATCGTTGTATGGGCTGTGCGTCGAATAGGCGCTGGTCGCGTCGCCGCGCACATAGTCGGCGTAGTCGGTGGTGATGAATCCCGTGATCTTGCCGTCGGTGCCGATCGAGCTGCCGGCGTTGTGCTGGCCGTTGCCATCGATGCGCACGATGTTGTGCGCCTCGCTCTGCTTCGCCATCGAGCCATTGCCGTTGTCGAGAACCAGTTTTTCACCGTACGCCGAAAGCGTGAACTGGTTCTGGTCTTCCTGGGCGTGACCGCCACGAAATTCACCGGAGTACAGACTGAACACGACATCGTTGGAGGCGGCGCCGTCGGCCCAGCCGGTGCGGAAATAGTAGAGGCCGCGATCCTCCCACACGTGACTCTTCGACAGAACCGTGCCGGGATTCACCGGCGTGAGATTGCGGTGCCACAGCACCGTCCCCGCTTTGTCGTTTTCGTCCAGCACGTCCTTGCCGTACTGGCCCGCCGAATGGTCCCACATGTACGCCGCGAGATGACTTCCCCACTCGGCCTGCGCCCACGCCCAGTACGTGGTGTGGTGCGCGAGCGGACGAAAATAATCGGTCTGGTCCTGGATGTTGTTGCTGCGCGCCCCGCCGCGCGGATCGATTTCGTAGGGAACCCAGCGTTCGACCGCGCGGATGGGCGGGTCGAGCCCGTGGTCGACACCGTCAAAACGCTTGCGCGCGTCGAAGTAGTAGATCAGGCAGCGCAGGCTCCACGTCACGTACAGCACACCTTCCCGGTAGCAGCCATCATTGACGAGGTGGGTGTCGCGCCACGCGCGATAAAAATCGTCCGCGTTCACAAGGGCGGCGTCGGTGACGGACGACGGAAGCTCATCCTTGAAACAGATGCCGGCCAGCCCCAGCGCCGTGGCAAGCATCGCCGTCTTGTTGCTCGTGTAGGGACTGTGGCGCCAGATGTCGTAGTTCATGTTTGTCGTGAGGTACGAGATATAACTCTGCACTTCATCACGAATTTCCTGCCGCTCGGCCGGCGTGGCGTGCACGAAGAAGTGATCGAAGCCGATGGCCATGTCGCGCAGCCGCAGCGACGTGCCGAACACGTCCGTGTCCCGGTTCCAGTTGCGCGCGATGTGGAGGGTGAGGCGGCGGCCGAGATTCACCAGCGATGAATCCACGCTGGACTCGAAATGCGACGCGAGCGCCAGATTGATGATGGGCTCGTGCGCGTAATCGTCCGACATGATGGTGTCGAGCGGAGCGCTCAGATAGTAGTCGGTGGAGCGGGTGCGAATGTACGCATAGGCCGCGTCATCCACTCCGCCGTCGTGGACACGCGCGCGCAGGGCCGGAAGATCGCTCGCGGAATAGAACAAGCGCGGATGACGCGAGGCGAAATCCGCATCACCGGCCGCGAAAGCCGGCGCCGCGAGCACCATCAATGAGAGAGCGGACAGCCAGCATGCGGGCTGTAACCGCCACCGATAACAACTGATCATCCACCACCAGGGTTCCGGCTGGGCCGGGGTTGGGATCATGGCCGCGAACGGAGCGGACCGAGAGACGGGATTGGCTGATGGTACGGGCCATCGCCGGGCGCGTCAATGCGAGGAAGCGCCTTCGCCAGGTTCGCGCGCGGCGCGCTCAAAGTGGTTGTCGAGGTAGTAGTGCCGCCCGCGGGCGGCCGCCATCAGGGACGCCACCAGGTACGCGGGCAGGAAAAGCGGCCCCCACGCCTCGTACTGCCGGACGTGCACGCGTTCGTGCGCGCGCGTGCGCTCCAGGCTGGCCGGATCCCGGGCGGCGACCACATGGCCAAGGGTCATGGCGCTGGCGCCGCCGCGAAGCGGCACCAGCCGGCGCAGCATGAAGGCCACGGCACCGCCGTGCGACTCCACGACACCATTCACCACGGCGGCGCGGCCGCCCGTGCACAGAGCCGCCAGCGTCAGCACGAGACCGAGGAAGGTGTTGGGCAGCGCCCAGATCACGCTCGCTCCGCGCTTGAACGCGCGCGCCGGGCTCACGGCGCGGCTTCGACCGGGTCGAGATGATGGGCACCGAGCCGCATCATCTGCCGCTCGATCCACCACGCGCGCTTTTCCACGTATGCAGACGGATTTTCCGCGCGCATGCGCTTGGGGGCCGGCAATACCGCGGCCAGGAGGCAGGCTTCGTGGCGGGTAAGACGCGCGGCGGGTTTGTGGAAAAAGCGCGGCGCGGCCGCGCCCACCCCGTAGACGCCGTCGCCGAACTCGGCAATGTTGAGATACACCTCGAGAATGCGGCGCTTGTCCCAGAAGGTTTCGATCAGGATCGTGTAGCCGGCTTCGACTCCCTTGCGGAACCAGGTGCGCCCCGGCCACAGGAAAAGATTCTTCGCCACCTGCTGTGAGATGGTGCTCGCGCCGCGCACGTGCCCCCTGCGACGGTGACGCTGCTCCAGCGCTTTCTCGATGGATTCGAAATCGAAGCCTTCGTGCTCCAGAAACTTCTGGTCTTCGGATGCCATCACCGCAAGTTGAACGTTGCGCGAGATGTGATCGAGACCGACCCAGTCGTACTGGATGTGCACGCGCCTCGACGGCACGAACATTCCTTCGGCGCGGCGCTCGAGCATGAACGCCGACGTGGGCGGATTGATCCAGCGCAGGGCGAAGACAGGGATGACCGTGACCAGTGCCGTGATGATGACGATCCACGCGGCAATCTTCCCCGCGAGCCGGAGGCGTCGCCACGAGCGTCCGGGCGGTTGTGTCTCGATCGGCGTTTCCGGAATCGTCTCGGTCACAACACTCGTTCCTTCGGAATGGCGACGACATCAAAGTGAGGCCAACGGTTGAAATCCTCGGACGCAATCGTTTCGCCGACAGGTTGCGGACCGCCGGCGTAGCGATGCAGCACGTAACCCGGCCGCGCCAGCTCGTTGTGAAGTGTCAGACGTTCGCCGCGGTCCAGCTTCTTGTGCACTTCCGAGATCAGCACGGGACGGAGCTCATCGATCAATGCGCGCATCGAGTGCAGCACGGCCGCGTCGTACCCTTCCGCGTCAGTCTTGACAAGCGCCAGACGCGACAGGCGATCGGGTATGCGCGTGCGCAGCTCGTGCTCGAGGTTGCGCCCTGTGACGCGCAGCGCGTAACGATGTCCGTGACTCTGGTTGTGGAGGCGCGAGAGGTAGCCGCCGTTACCGAAGGATGCATCCCAGTAGTGAAACTCGAACTCGCCGTCGTTCTCGGTGGCCGCGATGTTGAGCGGCAGCAGCGCCGCGGCGCGCCCGGCGTTCAGCCGCGCATTCACTTCGAGTACGCGAAACACGTGTGGATTGGGCTCGACCGCAACCACCAGCCCGGAAGGTCCGCACGCGAAAGCCATGGGCACGGTGGTATCGCCGGTATGTGCCCCCACATCGATGGCCACGTCGCCATCGCGCAGGAACGCGCGCCAGCCATCGACATCGTGCTGCGTGATCGTCTTCGGTTTCTCGAACGGGTGCAGCCACTGCGCGTACTCGATGGCACCGTCGCGCTCGAGCGCAAAGCGCCTCACCTCGTGGCCGTAGGTGCGAAACGTCCGCTTGTCGCGGTGGCGCTGAATTTTGCGGGTGAGGGCGCCGAGCATGTGCTACTTGGTCCAACCGCTCTTCGCCAGTTCCTTGACGACCGACCGCGTGTAGCTTTCGACGTCGTCGCGCAGCTTGCCGGTCTTGCCGGTCGATGAGCGCACGGCCCACACCAGCTTTTCGCTGCTCAAGTCGAACAGGTTGGCTTCCACGAGTGCGAAGTTCTGCCGTTCGTTGTACGCCGTGCTCATCATCGCACCGTAGCTCATGTTGTAGTACGAGCCCCACTGGTAGTAGCCCTGCGGCATGTAGTAGGCATTGCCGAGCGTCTGCGTCTCCTTGAAATCTTCGCCCAGCGGGCGCGCGGTGAGCGCCATGCTGTATCCCTGCGTGCGCAGCACCGACACCAGCGAATCGGGATTTGTCGACGGGCCGGCCTCGATGAACGAGTACGACGCGGTCGCGTCATTGCCGCGATCGCGCAGCGACTTGGCGAAGGTGTCCTCGAACACGCGCTTCGCCACCGCATCCGTGGTGAGTCCCACCACCGCGATCTTCCCCGCCGGCCTGGGCTCCACGTTGGGATCCTTCCACTGGTCCGAAATCTCCGTGCCGCCACACGCCCCGAGCCCTGCCAGCAATGCCAGCACGGCGATCCATCGCACCTGTTTCATCGAATGCCTCCGTAAGTCTCAAGCCTTGCAAGGTCCGGCCGAATGGCCTATATTAGTTGCCCGCGAGGTTTCGCGCAATGAAGGCCGGCCGACCGGCCTTCTTCCATATTGATCCGGACACAGACTCGAATCCGGCCCACGGCCGAGGGACTCCCTGACATGCAGCAGAAGCGACGCAAAGACGTACGTAACATCGCCATCATTGCCCACGTCGACCACGGCAAGACCACGCTTGTCGACGCCCTGCTCAAGCAGACAGGAGCCCACGCCTTCAAGGAAGGCGAGGTCATGATCCTCGATTCCAATCCCATCGAGAAAGAGCGCGGGATCACGATCTTCTCCAAGAACGCGTCGATCAAGTACAAGGACCTCACCATCAATATTGTCGACACGCCCGGTCACGCGGATTTCGGCAGCGAAGTGGAGCGCATCCTGCGCATGGTGGACGGCGTGCTGCTCCTGGTGGATGCCTTCGACGGCCCCATGCCGCAGACCAAGTTCGTGCTGAAGAAATCGCTCGAGCTGCACCTGAAGCCCATCGTCGTCGTCAACAAGATCGACCGGCCCAACTCGCGCCCGGACGAAGTGGCGAGCCTCACCTTCGATCTGTTCGGCGAGCTCAACGCCACCGACGAGCAGCTCGACTTCCCCATCGTGTACGCGTCGGGCAAGATGGGGTGGGCGACACTTGATCTGGACGAGCCCAAACAGGACATGAAGGCGCTGCTCGAGACCATCGTGCACCGCGTGCTGCCGCCCATCGCGGATGCGGATCACCCGTTCCAGATGCTGGTGACCATGCTCGACTACGATTCGTACATGGGTCGCGTCGGAAGCGGACGTATCTACCACGGCGCCGTGAAGCTGGGCGACCAGGTCGTCCTCATCAAACGCGACGGTGCGCAGAGCCGCTCCAAGGTGACGCGCATCCTGCGCTACGTGGGCTTGAAGCGCGCCGAGGTGCCGAACGCGATCGCCGGCGACATCATTTCGATTGCGGGCATCGAGGACGTTCACGTGGGCGATACGCTCGCGTCGCCCGAGCGGCCCGAAGCACTTCCGATCATCAAGGTCGATGAGCCCACCATCTCGATGTTCTTCTCCCACAGCACGAGCCCGCTTTCGGGCGTCGACGGCGGGCGTTTTCTCACCTCGCGTCACATTCGCGAACGTCTCGAGCACGAAGCCATGATCAATGTCGGCATCAAAGTCGAGGACGCCGACGGCGGCGAGCGCTTCAAAGTGAGCGGCCGCGGCGAGCTTCACCTCGCCATTCTGATCGAGACCATGCGCCGCGAGGGCTACGAGCTTGAAGTCTCGCGCCCACGCGTGATCCTGAAGGAAGTCGACGAGGAACTGCTGGAACCTGTCGAGGAAGTGGTCGTCGAAGTGGACCCCGGCTACCAGGGCGCCGTCATCGACGCGCTCGGAAAGCGCAAGGGCGAGATGCGCTCGATGAACCACAGCGCCGTCGGCACCATCCGCATGGAGTTCATCATTGCCACACGCGCGTTGATCGGCTTCCGCGGCGAGTTCCTCACCATGACGCGCGGCACCGGCGTCATGTATCAGAACTTCTATGAGTACCAGCCCTACAAGGGTGAGATGCCGTCGCGCAACGCGGGGGTCCAGATCGCTCTCCATCCCGGCAACGCCGTCGCGTATGCGCTCTGGAGTCTCCAGGAGCGCGGTGAGATATTCCTGCGGCCCGGTGAGCCCGTCTATCACGGACAGATCATCGGCGTGAACAACAAGGGCGCCGACCTGGTCGTGAACGCGATCAAGGAAAAGAAGCTCACCAACATGCGCTCATCCGGCGCCGACGACGCCATTCAGCTGATCCCGCCGCGCGAGATGACACTCGAGTTCGCGCTCGAGTTCATCGAAGACGACGAGCTCGTCGAAGTGACGCCCAAGTCGATCCGCCTGCGCAAAAAGATACTGAACGACCAGGAGCGCAAGGTCGCAGCGAAGAAGCCGGCCGCGGTCTAGCGCAGTCCCCAGCGTGCACGCACACGCTTTTCGACGGCGCCGAAGACAAGCTTGTCGGTGATGAGGCCGATG
>Ga0157284_10000115_pt1 | contig 11851 bp, 13 predicted proteins | sample NitcycUS059202B1_FD_108392 | JGI IMG/M metagenome (GOLD analysis project Ga0157284, IMG submission 108392) | Soil microbial communities from Arlington Agricultural Research Station in Wisconsin, USA - Nitrogen cycling UWRJ-S059-202B-1 | ecosystem: Environmental > Terrestrial > Soil >... | reverse complement strand
TGGGGCGGGTGCGGGCGCAGCTGCGGCGCCGCGAGCTCGACCGGGCGCCGCTCTCCCAGGCGGTGAAAATCGAGTCCGGCCCGGTCTCGATCGACCTCGTCCGCCACGTCGCCACCGTCCGCGGCGTCCCCGTCAACCTCACCCGCTCGGAGTTCCAGCTGCTGCGGCTCCTGGTCGCCCGCCCGGGGGAGGTTTTCTCCCGCGCCCAGATCATGGAGGAGCTCTGGCAGACCGAGTTCGACGGCGACGAGCGCGCCTGCGACGTGCACATCTCCAACCTGCGCCAGAAGGTCGAGCGCGACCCTCAGAAGCCGGAGCTGGTTTTGACGGTGCGCGGCGTTGGCTATAAGTACAACCCAGACGCCAACTAGGAGAGGGGCCCTATGCCACTGGTACCGATGGTCGTCGAGCAGACTGCTCGCGGCGAGCGCTCATTCGACATCTATAGCCGCCTGCTCGCGCAGCGGATCATCTTCCTCGGCGAGCCGGTCACCGAGGACCTCGCCAACCTGATCATCGCCCAGCTGCTGCACCTGGAGGCCGAGGACCCCGACAAGGACGTCAGCCTCTACATCAACTCGCCCGGCGGCTCCGCCTACGCGGGGTTGGCGATCTACGACACGATGCAGTTCGTCAAGCCCGACGTGCAGACGATCTGTTACGGGATCGCGATGTCGGCCGGGTCGCTGATCCTCACCGGCGGCGCCGCCGGCAAACGGATGGCGCTGCCGAACAGCCGCATCCTCATTCACCAGCCGAGCGGCGGCTTCGAAGGCCAGTCGAGCGACATCGAGATCCACGCCAAAGAGATCCTCGCCCTGCGCGAGCGGCTCGACCAGATCTACGTCAAGCACACCGGCCAGTCGGCGGAGCAGATCCACACCGACATGGAACGCGACAAATTCTTCCAGCCGCAGCAGGCGGTCGAGTACGGCCTGATCGACCGGGTGATCGAGTCGCACGAGTTCCAGGGCGGGGCCGCAACCGGCAGCAACGGCTCGGCGCCGTAGGTATGGGGCGAGGGTCGGGAGGCCCTCTCCAGACGCAGCTCGCCAATGGCTCGTGCTGAGTGTCTGGAGAGGGCCTCCCGACCCTCGCTAGAGCCGGCGCCAGGCCCAGACGCCGGCGACAGCCGCGGCGCCGCCGGAAATAACCCCGCCGAGGCCCGCCGCGCGGGTCTCAGGGTTGCGAGCCGAGCTGCCGAGGGCGACGGCGTCGGCTGCGTCGCAGGCGCTGGAGAGGAGGATCGCCGTCCGTAGCACCGCGGGGTCGTTGCGGGTGGCCAGCGTCAGTGCCCCGATCGCGATGTCCCGGCCGCCGCCGAGCTTCGCCAGCGCTTTGCCTTGGGCGTCGGTTTCGCCGAAGCGCAGCGCCCGCAGCGCCGGCCGGGTCGCAAAGAAAATCCCCAGGCCCATCGCCAGCCGGCCGCCGCCGATCAGCAGGGCGATCTGGCGGGCTTTGCGGTCGGGCTCGGAGCGGCGCAGCATCTCCCCATCCTTACCCACCTCGCCCGATCTTCATGATTGGGGAGTGGCAGAGGGCGACACGATCCTGCGGCTGGCGCGCCGCTTCGAGGCGACGCTGCTGGGCGAGGAGGTGACGGCGTCGGCTCCGAACCCGCGCGGCAAGGCGGCGGGGATCGAACGGCTCAGCGGGCGCATCCTCGAAGACGTCTGGGCCCACGGCAAGCACCTCGTGCTCGGTTTCGGCGAGGTTTCGCTGCACAGCCACCTGGGGATGAGCGGCGGCTGGCACTTCTATCGGCCCGGGTCCCGCTGGCGACGCCCCCGCTCCTCGGCCTGGGCGGTCCTCTCCGGCGGCGGCTGGGACGCCGTCCAATTCGGCGGTCCGACGTTGCAGCTGGGGCCGACGGCCCGCGTGCGGCGAAACCCCCAGCTGACGCGCCTCGGTCCCGACATCCTCGCCGAGGACTTCGACCCCGACGCGGTCATCCCGGCGATGCGCGCCGATCCGACCCGCGGGCTCGGCGATGCCCTCCTCGACCAGCACCTGGTCGCCGGCATCGGCAACATCTTCAAGAGCGAGGCCTGTTACGCGGCTCGGGTCGATCCCTGGCGGCCGATTGGCGACCTAAGCGACGAGGAGCTGCGGCAGGTGCTCGCCGCCGCCCGCGAGCAGATGCTGAGCGCGGTCGAGCGCGGCAACCGCCACCAGTTCCGGATCTACAAACGCCGCCAAAGCGTCTGCTCCTCCTGTCGCGGCCCGGTCTCCTCGCGCGGCCAGGGCGACGCCAACCGCACGACTTACTGGTGTCCGCGGTGCCAAAGCTGAGGCGGCGGCGGGCCAGGTCGCCCGCCCCCAGGCGCCGGCCCCGCTCCTACTACCTGGTTGCGGGGATCGACCTGGCCGAGGAGATGGACCGCCTGCGGGCGCTGCCGGTCTTCGCCGACGGCCCACTCGCCGAGCGGCGGCCGGAGCTGAAGGTGCGCCGGGCCAGCCGCAAACCAAACCGCCTCGGGTTCGCTGTCCCCGCCGAGTTCCGTCTCTCGGTCACCGCTTATCCCGAAATCCGCCCTGGCGACGTCCTCGAGACCCTGCTCCACGAGCTTGTCCACCTCCACGTCGGCCGCGCCAAGGAAGCCCACGGCTGGCACGGCCCCACCTTCAAGCGCGTGCTCAGCCAGGCGATGCGAGAGGCCTACGGCATCGCGATCCCCACCCCGCGAGCCACCCTCCACGGCCCGTACGCGCAAGCCCTTGAGACGAAATTCCGCGAGACCGCAGAAATACGTCCTGACGACGCATTTTTGCGGTCTCGCGCTTAACCCTCGGCTTCTTCTTCCTCCCACCGCCGGCGCTCGCGCAGGCGGTGGACGAGGAGGACGAGGATCACGACGAGGGCCGGGGCGAAGACCGGCAACGCCACCAGGGCGCTGTGGTGGGCGAGCGGCAGGATCACCTGCCGCCGCCGTGTTGGAAGCTGGCGAGGCCGCGGAGGCGCATCCGCATCCGCCGACGCGCCGGCCGTAGCCCCACCGCCAGCCGGTGCAGCGCCCAGGCCAGGAGGGTCAGCAGCGAGAGAGCGATTCCGGCCACCGCTGAGTAGGCGAGGGTGACGACGATCGGGTTGCCGCTCTTCGCCTCCCGCTGCAGCAGCTCGTGCTCGTCGCCGAAGGAGCGGGTGAAGTGGGACGGGGCCGGCACTTCGCCGACCGGGATCGCCTCGTCGCGCGGCAGATAGATCGGCAGCGCGGTCAGCGAGTTGCCGTCGTGGAGGCGGATCATCGCCTTCCAGTTGCCGTGGATGGGGATCGGCTCGGTGCTGCGGTAGACGCCGGGCGCGGTCCGCTCCAGCGGGGCGACGACGAGGCCGCCGCCCTGCCAGGCGGTGACGTCGAACCACTCCGCATCCGCGGCGGCGTCAGGCGGGTCCATACGCACGATGGCTTCGACCTCGCGGTCCGCCGTGCCGCCGACGTCGCGCAGCGCGACCTGGGCGCTGACGCCCTCCTGGGTCGGCGTGTAGAGGCCGTAGGCGACCAGCGCAGCGAGGACGGCGGCGCTGCAGAGCGCGGCGCGGCGCAGCTGTGGCGAGCGGGAAAGGGGGATCGGCGAGAGGTGGGTGCCGATCCAGGCGCCGATCGTGGCGCCGGCAATCGCCGCGGCGAAACCGACGATCGCCGCTTCCGGGAAGGCGGCCTCGTTCCAGGGCAATGGCATCCACAGCTGCGACCAACCCCACTCGGCGGCGAGGCCGACGGTGCCGATCCCGACCCCCGCGGCGAGGCCGAAGCGCAGCGGCTTCTGGGTCGAGACCGCAAGCGCGACGGCCTCGACCACGACCGCCTCGACCACGTAGAGCGGGAAGTGGGGCATGGTCTGGCCCAGCACCGGCCCGATCATCAGCGCTAGGCCGCCGCGCAAAAGGATGAAGAAGCCGGCCGCGCCCAGCGCCGCTCCCGGTCCGGCGTAGACCCGCGCCAGCACCAGGCCGACGCCGGCGGCCAGCATCAGCAGCATCGGCTGGAAGATCAGCTGGAACTGGGGGACGCCGAAGTCGAACTCGGCCTGGAAGGTCGAGAGGCCCAGCATCAGGCCACCGGTGAGGGCGATCGCGCGGGCCATTCTCGTGTGCAGGAGCTCCTCGATCGGGGTCTCGGCGCTGGCGTTCGCGCGCGTCCCCTCGACCGCGAGGACGGCGATCCCGACCAGGGTCATCGCGGCGCCGCCGATCAGCATCAGGTGGGTCGGGCCCCAGAGCGTCACGTCCTGGCCGAAGAGCCGGTGCCAGACGTCGTCGAGGGGGAACCCGATCAGCGAGAAGGCGCCGCAGGCGCAGATCAATACGCCGCCGAGCGGCGCCCACCAGTCGCGGCCCATCCGGATCGCGACCGTGCTCGGCCGCCCTTTCGGCAGCACCATCGCGAAGAAGCCGGCGCTGAAGATGCCGAAGAGGCCGAGGAGGATGAAGTAGTGGGCCGGGTTGGCGAGCGGGCCGGCGTCGCGGCCGTTGTCGATGTGCAGGGAGATGTCCCAGTACATCCCGAAGAGGGCGGTGAGCAGCGAGACCGTGGCGACAGCCGAGGGAAAGGCGACCCAGCCGGGGAATCCCGAGCTGCGTTCGCCGAAGTCCGCGAGGCGCTGCAGCACCTTCACCCGGCCGGTGCGGTGACCGAGGCCGAGGAAGAGGAGCGCGCAGGTGACGATCGTCGCGGCCGCGGTGGCGATCACGATCTGGCCGATCTCGGCGCCTCCGGCGGGAGGGGAGGCCGCGGCGAGAAGCGTTCCGTCGAGGTTCATTGGAAGTCCTTGGTGAGAAGGGTGGATTGCATAAAGCTTGTTCCCTCATAAACGTTACCTCAAACGAGGTTACATTCCAATGTAGACTCTCAACATGGCGAAAAAACCCGCTGCCACCGCCGATTCCGCCACCGCGGAGGCAAACCTCACCGTCGAGCAGCTCGCCTACGAGACCGGGATGTCGGTGCGGAACATCCGCAACCACCAGTCCCGCGGGCTGCTGCCGCCGCCCGACGTGCGAGCCCGGGTCGGCTACTACGGCCCCGAGCACGTCGCCCGCCTGCGCCTGATCCAGGAGATGCAGGCGGAGGGCTTCAAGCTGAGCGCGATCTCGCGCCTGATCGGCGAGCACGGGGAGGACGCCGACCGCTTCGTCGGCCTGCGCCAGGCCGTCACCGCCCCCTTCGCGACCGAGTCGCCCGAGGTCTACAGCCGCGCGGAGCTGGTCGAGAAGTTCGGCACCGACGACGACAAGCTGATCGAGAAAGCGAAAAAGCTCGGCCTCCTCGTCGACCTGGGCGAAGACCGCTACGAAGCCCCGAGCCCGGCCCTGATCCGCGCTGCCGAGGAAGTGACGGCGATGGGCATCGAGCTCCCCGCCGCCCTCGCCGCGATCGAGAAACTGAGCCGCAACGCCCAGTCCTCGGCCCGCACCTTCGTCGACCTCTTCGTCGAGAAGGTCTGGAAGCCCTTCGACGACGCCGGCCGCCCCGAGGAGGGCTGGGAGGAGATCATCGCCGCGATCGGCCGCCTCCGCCCCCTCGCCTTCGACGCCCTCAACGCCACCTTCCGCCTCACCCTCACCACCGAAATCGAGAAAGCCTTCGGCGAAGTCCTCGAACGGCGCCAGAAGAGGAAATAGGGCGCCGAACTATCCTGACTCCATGAATCCCCAGCAAAGACTCGCGGAAGCAGCTGACCGGGCCAAGCGGGCGGAAGCGCACGGAGACGACGGTCTCGCAGCCCGGGAATGGCGGTCGTACCGGCTCATTCGCGATGCTGCTCGCGACCCCGAGGAGCTGCTCGCGGAAGGGATTGCCTTTTCGGCCCAGGCAATTGAGCTCGCCGCAGCCAGTCGGTTCTAAGGCTGTCCCTCAGTTGTCCCTCAATAACGTGAATCGTCGAGGGTCCAAGGGAGAGGGCTAGAAAAGGCTTTGTAAAGCCCTTTCTAGAGCCGACGACCGGACTTGAACCGGTGACCCCTTCATTACGAATGAAGTGCTCTACCAACTGAGCTACGCCGGCGGGCTCGGGGAATTGTAGAGAGGGAGCGGGATTCGGTTCCGTCGCGGCTGCGGGGGATGATCTGGGGGTGGCAGCGGAGCGGGCGGTCAGGCAGCGGCGGGAGAACGAGGTCGAGTTCGGGCGCATCGTCGCCTTCAGCGATGGGGTCTTCTCGATCGCGATCACGCTGCTGGTGCTCAACCTCGGGATCGACAAGGGGCTGACCGAGGGGCAGATCGACAACGCGCTTTGGGACCAGCGCGATCTCTTCTTCGCCTACGCGATCAGCTTCGCGGTGATCGGCCGCTTCTGGCTCGTGCACCACCGCTTCTTCTCCGAAGTCAGGGCCTTCGATGGACGGCTGATCGCGCTCAACCTCGTCTACCTCGGCGCGATCGTCCTGATCCCCTTCGGCAGCGAGCTGCTGGGCGAGTACGGGGGGACGACGACGGCCGTCGTCTTCTACTCGGTCAACCTCGCCGCGGTCGTCCTGCTCGGGCTGCTGATGCACGTCGACGCCCGCCGCCGCGAGCTGACCAGGATCGACGACCGCACCCACCGCGAAACCCAGATTCGCAGCACCTATATCGCCGGCACCTTCCTGCTCTCGGTCCCGATCGCCTACTTCGCCCCCGACGTCGCGCCCTACCTCTGGCTGGTGCTGTTCGTCGATCCCTCGGCGCGCCTCGCGCGCCGCGGCTCAGGGGCGGACGGTGAAGGCGATTGACTGGCCCGGTTTCGAGCAGGAGACTGACCAGCCGCGGTCGACGACCACCGCCTGGCAGCGGTAGGCGCCGACCGAGCAGCCCCAGCGCGAAGCTCCCGCCGGATGCCGGCAGTCTGGCTCGTGTTCCCACTCGGCTCGCACCGCCCGCGTCGTGGCGGCAGCGCTTTCAGGGGTCGTGCTCGAGCCAGTCGTCTCGTCATCCGACCCGCCGCAGCCGCTCAGCAGCGCGACGACGGCGACGATCGCAAGCCGGGTGGCAATCCGCATGCGGGGGAACCTACTCGGCGGTCCCGTCCTCATGCGGCATCTTCCCGCAGATCGGGCACTCCGGCTCCGGCGTCACCAGCTCCCGTTTGACCTCCATCGTCCGCAGGTCGGTGATGTGGGCGACGCCTTGGCTTGCTGGTCGACTGAGGCCGGTGAGCAGGTGCATGATCTCCATCGCGACCTGGCCGCCGATCAGCCCGCAGGCGGGGCCCAGCGTCGCCGCCGGGCTCGGCTGCGCCCGCCGCTGTTCGATCGCAACGTCGAAGAGCGGGTAATCGCGCCGGTAGCCGATCTCCTGGCAGACGAAGCAGCCCGTCTTCCCGGGCACGTAGAGGGGCCCCACCCTGGCGACGGGCGGGAAGTGGCTCATCGTGATGTACGGGATCCCGGCCTTGAAGCAGGCGGAGTTGCACCAGCGCTCGATTTCGTGCGCCGGCCAGTCGGCGGCGTCGATGACGACGTCGGCGCCGTCGATGAACTCGGCGATGTCCTCTTCGCCCTCCAGTCGGCGGGCGGCGGTGGTGATCTTCATCATCGAGTTGAAGGCTCGCAGGCGCGCCGCCGCGCACTCGACCTTGAGCAGGCCGACGTCGGCCTCGGTGTAGAGGATCTGCCGGTTGAGGTTGCTGACCTCGACCCGGTCGCCGTCGATCAGCCACATCTCGCCGACGCCGGTGCAGGCGAGCGCCCAGGCCGACCAGCCGCCGAGGCCGCCGACCCCCAGCACCGCCACCCTCGCCTCGCGCAGCCGCTCCTGGCACTGCGAGGGGGTGATCTCGCCGCTGCCGATGTCGCTGAAGTAGCGCAGCTGGCGGTCGAACCGCTCCAGCTCGGCGGCGGGCACGAGTTCGTCGTCGGCGGCGTCCTCGACCACCTCCAGCTCCTTCAGCTGCGCCATCAGGTCGTCCACCTCGTCGGCCCCGAACTCCTTCCGCAACTGCTCCAGCGTGCGTTCGCCGTTGACGGCGGCGAGCAGCCGCCGTTCCTCCGCGTCGGGCTGCTCGATGCGGATGTCGTTGTCGGCGCTCGGACGCAGGAGGTAGATGTCCCCGTCCGGAGTCTCGATCTCCTCAGTAGTCCGTTTGATCCGTGGCCTGCGCAAGTCCCCTTCCCCTCCCCCTAGATAGCTCCATAGCGCAGTAGAGACCGGTTCAACAGTCGGGAGAGTTTCTAAACAAGCAGAGTACGAGCGCGTTCGAAGATCGCGTCGGTCATCGGCACGGTCAGCTTGCCGGTGAAGGTGTTCTGCTGGCTCGGGTGGTAGCAGCCGAGGAGTCGCCAGCGGCCGACCTCCGTCTCCGCCTCGTGGCCGAACTTCGGCCGCGGCCGCGGCACCTCTTCCCCGAGCGCTTTGGCGGCGCGAAGGAAGCCGTCCCAGCCGAAGGAGCCGAGGGCGACGAAGACCTGGCAGCGCTCAAGCAGCTCCAGCTCGCGCCGCAGGTAGGGGAGGCAGGTGTCGCGCTCCTGCGGCGTCGGCTTGTTGGCCGGCGGAGCGCAGCGGACGGTGGCGGTGATGAAGGCGTCGCGCAGCTCCAGCCCGTCGCCGCGCCACTCCGAATGGGGCTGGTTGGCGAACCCGGTCCGGTGCAGAGAGGCGTAGAGCCAGTCGCCGGAGCGGTCGCCGGTGAACATCCGGCCGGTGCGGTTGGCGCCGTGGGCGGCGGGGGCGAGACCGACGATCCCCAGCCGGGCGTCGGGGTCGCCGAAGCCGGAGACGGGACGCGCCCAGTACTCCTGGCCGCGGAAACGGCGCGGCGGATTGGCCGCCTGGTCCTCGCGCCACTCGACCAGCCGCGGGCAAAGGCGGCAGTTGTGGATCTCCTCGGCCAGGGCCGCGAGGGCGCCGGCACGGTCGGAGCTCATAGGCTTGGCCTCGACTTCATGCCACCGAACCGAATCATGCGCGGCTCGATCATGCGCCGCGCCTTCGCCCTCGTGGCGATCGCGCTGGCGCTCGCCGCCGGGCTGAGCGCTTGCGGGAGCGGCAGCGAGGACTCCGCGATCGACCCCGAGGCCGACGCCCGCGTTCTCAACGAGGTTCTCGGCCGCCAACTGGCGGCGGTCGAGGCCTACGGCGAAGCGCTGCCGCTGCTGCGGGGGGCCGACCTCGCCACCGCCCGCCGCTTCCGCGGCCAGGAACAGGAACACGTCGACGCGACGACGAAGGCGCTGCGCGGGCTCGAAGGGAAGGCCGATCCACCCTCGGAAACGATCGAGGCCGGCGACCCGAGAAGCGCCGAAGACGCCTGGCGCTTCCTCTACGAGCTCGAAAGCGCGACGATCGACGACGAGCTCAGCGCCGTCGCCAAGCTGACGATTGCCTGGCCGCGGCCGCTGCTCGCGTCGATGGCGGCGAACCAGGCGCAGCGGCTGGTCCTGATCCGCCGCGCTCTTGGCGCAAACGCGGCGGAAACGGTGCCGGAGGCGTTCGAGACCGGGGAAACGGCCGCTCCAGCGGAGATGATGAACCCATGACCGCTCCCCTTTACGCCCTCGGCCGCTTCTGCTCCCGCCACCACTACCCCGTGATCGGGGCCTGGATCGTGCTCGCGATCGCGCTGCTCGCGATCGGCCACTCCGCCGGCAGCAAGACCAGCGAAAACCTGACCCTGCCCGGCACCGACTCGACCAAGGCGACCGAACTGCTCGAAGACGACCTGCCCGAACAGGCCTACGGCAGCAACCCGCTGACGATCGAAGCGCCGGCGGGGAAGAAGCTGACCGATCCGCAATACGCATCCGCGGTGGCGGAAACGGCGAAGCGGCTGGACGCGATCAAAGAGGTCAACTCCGCGGTCAGCCCGCTCAGTCCCCAGGGAGCGGCCTTCCTCAGCAAGGACAAGTCGATCGGCTACTTCCCGGTCGTCCTCTCGATCGGGCCGGGCGAAATCGACGAAGAAGAAGCCAAACGGATCCTCGACGCCGCCGGGCCGGCGAAAGCCGCGGGGCTGGAGCCGGCGATCGGCAGCTACGTCGGCCAGCAGCTCTCGAAGCCCGCGACCGAGACCAGCGAGGCGATCGGCCTCGCCGCCGCGGTGATCATCCTCCTCTTCGCCTTCGGCACTGCGACGGCGATGATGCTGCCGATCGTCTCCGCGGTGCTCGGCCTCGCCTGCGCGCTCTCGATCATCCGCCTGCTCGAGCACGTGCTCGAGGTGCCGGGGGTCGCCTCGACGCTGGCCACGATGATCGGCCTCGGCGTCGGCATCGACTACGCCCTCTTCATCGTCACCCGCCACAAACTGCAGCTGGCCGACGGGATGGAGCTGCGCGAGTCGATCGCGCGGGCGACCGCGACCGCCGGCGGCGCCGTCGTCTTCGCCGGCTTCACGGTCGTGATCGCGCTTTGCTCGCTCGCCTTTGCCGGGATTCCGCTCGTCTCGACCCTCGGCTTCACCGCGGCCGTCGCGGTGGTGGTCGCGGTCAGCGCCGCGACGACGCTGCTGCCGGCGATGCTCGGCGCTCTCGGCCCCCACATCAACTCGCTGCGGGTCAAGCTCGGCAAGACCCACCCCGACGACAAGGAGCCGCACGGCTGGCGGCGCTGGGCGGAGTGGGTCAGCCTCCGCCCCTGGAGCGCGACGGTGGTGGCGCTGCTGATCCTGATCGTCCTGGCGCTGCCGATCTTCCAGCTCGAGCTGGGCCAGAACGACATCAGCGCCCTGCCGAAGGAAACGACCTCGCGCCAGGCCTACGACTCGCTCAACAAGGGCTTCGGGCCGGGCGTCAACGGGCCGCTGCTGATCGCCTCCGAATTCTCCTCGCCGCAGGAAGCCAAGCAGGTGCTGCCGAAGCTGGAGAAAGCGGTCGGGGGCGCCCCCGACGTCGCTGAGGTCTCCGAACCGACCCTCGACAAAGCAGGGACGGCCGCGGTCTTCACGGTGATCTCGAAATCGGAGCCGTGGGCGGACGAGACCGTCGACCTGGTCGAAGACCTGCGCGCCGAAACCATTCCGGAGGTGCTGGAAGGGACGAAGGGCAGCTCCTACGTCGGCGGCCAGACCGCCGGCTACATCGACCTCGCGAGCCAGATCAGCGAAAAGCTGCCGTTGATGATCGCGATCGTCGTCGCCCTCAGCTTCATCGTCCTCCTCGTCGCCTTCCGTTCGCTCCTGGTCCCGGTCAAGGCGGCGGCGATGAACCTGCTCTCGGTCGCGGCCGCCTACGGCGTCGTCACCGCGGTCTTCCAGCTCGGCTGGGGCTCCTCGCTGATCGGGCTCGACCACGCGATCCCGATCGTCAGCTTCGTGCCGCTGCTGATGTTCGCGATCCTCTTCGGTCTCTCGATGGACTACGAGGTCTTCCTGCTGACGCAGATGCGCGAGCACTTCGAGGAGTTAGGCGACGAGCGGCGGGCGGTGGTCGAAGGGCTGGCGAACACCGGCCGGGTGATCACCTCGGCGGCCGCGATCATGGTCTGCGTGTTCACCAGCTTCGTCCTCAGCGGCAACCCGGTGGTGAAGGAGTTCGGCGTCGGCCTCGCGGTGGCGATTGCGATCGACTCGACCCTGGTGCGATGCCTGCTGGTGCCGGCGGTGATGGTCCTGCTCGGCAAGCGCGCCTGGTGGCTGCCGGGCTGGATGGACCGCTTGCTGCCGAAGGTCAGCATCGAGGGCGAGGAGTACTTCGCGAAGAAGGACGCCGCGGGTGTTCCCGCTCAATCTGCCTAACGCGCTAACCCTCCTTCGCATCCTCGCCGTGCCGGTGGTGGTCGTCGCCCTCCTGGGCGAGACCTCCAACGGCGACACCCTCGCCGCCGCCGTCTTCGCCCTGGCGGCGGCGACCGACGGCCTCGACGGCTACTTCGCCCGCTCCCGCGGCTCGGTCACCACCTTCGGCAAGCTGATGGACCCGCTCGCCGACAAGCTGCTG
>Ga0157284_10000114_pt1 | contig 11904 bp, 11 predicted proteins | sample NitcycUS059202B1_FD_108392 | JGI IMG/M metagenome (GOLD analysis project Ga0157284, IMG submission 108392) | Soil microbial communities from Arlington Agricultural Research Station in Wisconsin, USA - Nitrogen cycling UWRJ-S059-202B-1 | ecosystem: Environmental > Terrestrial > Soil >... | reverse complement strand
CGCCGATCAGCGGCCCCACCGCGACAGCGCCGCCGACAGTCGCGCCCCAGACGCCGAAGGCCGTCGCCCGGTCTTTGCCGTGGAACTCCTGGCCGATCAGCGCCAACGAGGTGGCGAACATGCCGGCGCCACCGATCCCCTGCAGCCCCCGCGCCAGGTTCAGCAGCGTCGGGTTCTCGGCGATCCCGCAGAGGAACGAGGCAAGGGTGAAGACGCCGAACCCGATCGTGAACACCCGGCGCCGGCCGAGTCGGTCGCCCAACGACCCCGCCGTGAGCAGGAAGGCCGCCAGCATCAGCGAGTAGGCGTCAACCACCCACTGCAGGCTGGAGAGGCTGGCGTCGAGTTCCCGCTGGATGTCCGGCAGGGCGACGTTGACCACCGTCACGTCGAGCAACAGCATGAAGGTGGCGATCGAGACCAGCAGCAGGGTCCACCACTTCCGTTCCATGGCGGAAGACCCTAAAGAAGAAGGCGAGCGGGCTTGTGCGGGTCCGCTCTAGACGGCCAAGTGGCCGAACTTCTCGCGGATCCGCTGGTAGAAGCTCGTGCCGGGAAGCTGGGCGAGCCGGCTAACGGAGTCGAGGAAGCGGACTTCGAGCGACGCTCCGGCTGCGAGGTCGGCAATCTTGCCGCCGTCGACCGCGACCTCGACCGGCTCCCGCTCGGGGGCGTTGACGACGTGGAGGACGTCTCCCGGCGCGACGACCAGCGCCCGCGCGGTCAGCGAGTGCGGCGAGATGTAGCTGACGACGTATCCCTTCACCCCCCAGGCGAGGATCGGGCCCTGGTTGGCGAGGTTGTAGCCGGTCGACCCGGCCGGAGTGGCGGCGACGAGGCCGTCGCAGCGGACGTGCCCCACCTCCTCGCCGGCGATCCGGTAGCTGAGCTCGGCGACGCGGTCGTGCGGACGCCGGGCGAGGGTGATGTCGTTCAGCCCCACCTGCTCTTTGCCGTCGACCTTCACCTCCAGGCCCGGCAGGTGGATGGTCTCGATCTCGCCGGCAAGGGCGCGGCGGATCCCCTCGGCCGCTTCGTCGCGCTCGACCGCGGCGAGGAAGCCGACGGTGCCGAAGTTGACGCCGAAGACCGGCACTTCGGTATGGGCGTAGCGGCGCAGCGCGTGGAGGATCGAGCCGTCGCCGCCGAGGACGAGGCAGATGTCCGGGACGGTGTGTTCGGCGGTGACGTCGACCCCCTCGCCGGCCGGCCCGTGCTTCTCCACCTCCTGCTCGGTCGCCGCCAGCCGCCAGCCCATCTCGTGGGCGACCTCGGCGGCGACCGCGACGGCTTCGGAGGCGCTGGGCGGGTGCGAGTGGGTGATCAGGGCAGCGGTCTTCACTCGTCCCCCTCGACGGCGAGGATCGCCGCGTCCAGATCCTCGACCTCCGGGCCACTCCCGCCGCACCAGACGAAAGTCTCGCGGTTGCCCTTCGGGCCCGGCAGGCCGGAGGAGGCAAAGCCGCGGATCGGCCGGCCGAGGTCGCGGGCTGCCACGGCGACATCGTGGATCGCCTCGCGTCGATCGGCGGCGGCGCGAACCACACCGCGCCCCACCCGCTCCCTGCCGAGCTCGAACTGCGGCTTCACCATCGCCAGCACTTCGCCCCGCGGCTCCAGGCACCGCACCACCGCCGGCAGGACCTTGGTCAGGGAGATGAAGGAAACGTCGATCGTCGCCAGCGACGGAGCGAAGGGCAGATCGGCGGGCTCCATCGCCCGCGCGTTGAGGCGCTCGATCACGTGCACGCGGGGATCTTCCCGCAGGCACACGTCGAGCTGCCCGTAGGCGACGTCGGCGGCAACGACCCGGGCCGCGCCGCGCTGCAGGAGGCAGTCGGTGAAGCCGCCGGTGGAGGCGCCGACGTCGAGACAGTCGCGACCGGCGACGTCGATCCCCAGCGCCTCGAGCGCGTTCTCCAGCTTGGTCCCGCCGCGGGAGACGTAGCGCGGCCCCTCGTCGACGATCAGGTTCGCGTCCGGCTCGACCAACTGGCTCGGCCGCAGCGCCACCGGGCCGTCCTGCCCGATCCGCACTTCCCCCGCCCGCACGGCACCCGCCGCCGCCGAGCGCGAGGGAAAGATCCCGCGGTCGGCCAAAACCGCGTCTATCCGGGACTTCTTCACGGCGCCAACGCTACCGAGCCCCCCTGCACCTGGCCTTTTATTCGAAGTTCAGAATGAGATGCGACATTCAGATCGACTGCTTACCGAATTTGATCTGGTCTTCCAGAGCAAATCGGGTAGAGAGGCCGCAGTATCCGTCATTTGCAGCATCTCTGTGACCCCACTCACACACAAGTCGCACATACGTTCGTACGCTGGTCAAGGATTCGCAAGAGGAAACCGATCAAGGAGCACGACCAAGACTTCAAGGTTGATCCCCGCGTCGACATATCGCCTCGGTGCTTCCCACACCGACGCACTCGACACAAACCGGGCTCACCTACCTCCCACGGATCCACACATATATAGAGATACATATCTCTCCTCCCTGTAGTAACCCCAGAAGCGCCCCGGCTCCCCCGCCGGGGCGTTTTCTGTTGTTCACAAAAGAAAGTTGATCTGAGTACGGCGGAGTTCTATGGTCTCCCCTGCACTCAGCGAGTTGTCGGTAGGGTGGCTGTCTGCGACCAATCGAAATTCCTAAAGAGGGAGAAGCAAATGGAGAGCAGCAGCGCCGCCGGAAGAGACCGGCGCCGGATTGACGAACGGCAGCCGACGGGATGGACCGTCTTCGCCGGCGTCCTCCTGTTCATCGTCGGGTCACTCGACGCACTCTGGGGTCTGGCGGGGATCCTCAACGACGAAATTGTCGTCGTTGGCGGTCAGGGCGTGATCATCGCCGACGTCACGACCTGGGGTTGGATCCACTTCATCCTCGGCTCGATCGTCGCCAGCACCGGCCTCGGCCTCTTCGCCGGCGCCCAGTGGGCGCGCCTCGCGGCGATCTTCTTCGTCTCGATCAACGCCGTCGCCCAGATCGTCTGGTTCCCCGCCGCGCCGCTGTGGGCGTTCCTGATGATCATCCTCGACGTCACGATCATCTACCAGCTAACCGCGCGCTGGGAGGAATAAATGCTGATTGCCGACATCAGCTTCGGGGAAGCGCTCCTGCTCGTCCTCGAGTTCTTCCTCTTCGTCGCCTGGCTCTGGATCCTCTTCGCGATCATCTCGGACCTCTTCCGCGATCACGAAATCTCCGGATGGGGGAAGGCCGCCTGGGTCCTCTTCCTGCTGATCCTGCCGTTCCTCGGGGCGCTCGTCTACCTGATCGCCCGCGGCGACGGGATGCGCGACCGCACGATCAAAGCGCAGGAGGACGCAAAAGGGCAACTCGACGCCTACATCCGTCAGCAGGCCCACAGCTCCCCTGCTGACGAGCTGCACAAGCTGAACGAGCTGAAGGAGAAAGGCGCCCTCTCGCCCGAGGAGTTCGAGCGGGCGAAGGCCAAGCTCCTGACCTGAGGCTTCAGTCCAGCTGGTCGCGGCTCCGCTTCGCGACCAGCTGGTCGAAGTCCTTTTCGTTCTGGTCCGCGTAGGCCTCGGCGAAGGTGGCAATGGCCGAGTCGAACGCTTCCCCGCCGCCCAGGTAGGAGGCGATGCCGATGCGGTCGCCCGAGCGGGCATGTGCCCGAGCCAGGGTTTCGCCACACAGCGCCCCATAGGCGGCGAGGTCGCGCGGTGCCATCCGCGAGACGTCCGCCGACCCCTTGCCGTCCCACAGCTGACGCACGTAGAAGCAGCGCTCCTCGCCGTCGACACCCTCGGCGCTGACCCAGCCGAGGAAGACATCGCTCGCCGCCTGCATCAACCACTGCCCCTCAACCACCCGGCGCCCGTGGTGCTCGTACCGGCTGGCCCCGAGATGGGGCTCCAGCACCGACGCCTGCGCTTCCTTCGCCTGCAGGAAGAGGGGGTCGTCTTCGTCCCGGCCGAGCAGCAGCACGATCCAGGCCCGGGTTCCGACGCTCCCCACCCCCACCACCTTGCGAGCGGCGTGGACGTAGCGGTAGGAGGAGACGAGGTGCCGCCGGTCGTCGGCGAGTGACTCCCTGTACGCGGCGAGCACCGCCTGCAGCTGCCGCTCCCCCGCCTCGGCGTCCGTCAGCTCCTCCAAGGGGGTGATCAAGGGGGGATCGCCGACGATCCTCAGCTCCCCGTCGACGACGCGGCTCAGCTTGCCCAGCGCGCGGCGACTGTCCTTGGCCTGCGCCTTCGCCAGGTTGCGCCGCAGGCGCTTGTAGCGGCCCTTGCTCATCTGCGAGCGCAGCGCCTCGACCGCCGGCTCGACGTCGAGCCGGGAATACCAGACGTCGATGTTCCGCATCTTCGCGAAGCCGCGCATCGCGGTGCGGTATGCACGCACGGTGGCAAGGGTCGTCTCGCGCCGCTCCCGCTCGTCGAAGCCACGCTCCCTGCCGGCGATCGCGACGCTGGCGGCCAGCCGCTTGACGTCCCACTCGAACGGACCGGGGCAGGTCTCGTCGAAGTCGTTGCAGTCGAAGACGAGGCGGCGATCGGGGGCGGCGAAAACCCCGAAGTTCGAGAGATGGGCATCGCCGCAGAGCTGGACGACGAACTCGGTGCTGGGCGTTCGCGCCAGGTCGGCGGCCATCACCGCCGCCGCACCCCGGTAGAAGGCGAAGGCGGAGGCCGACATCCGCTCGTAGCGAAGCGGGGTCAGCTCGGACAGCCGGCTCTCGTCCTGCCGAGCGAGGATCTCTAGGGGATCGCGCGAGCCGACATTCAGCTCTGCGTGGGCCGAACGGGGATGGTCAGCTCGCGCGGCCTTGCCGGTCCCCTCTTGTTTCTTCAGGGACTCATCGCCATTGCGCAAGAAATACTCCTTTGATAGAAGATTCTTATATATGGAGTGATTTTTGCTCCATTTTGCCGCGGAGGGATCCGCGGCGTACCCATACAAGGAGAAAGGACCAGTCAATGAGAAGGCTACTTCTAGCCGTGGTTGCGCTTGTCGCCGTTTTGGCGCCCGCTTCCTCGGCCTCGGCAGCACCGTTCCACCCGACCGGGGAATACGCGCAGTTCAACTACTGCCCCCTCGGCATCAGCACGTTGAACTCGTGCTTCCGGGCGGAAACCAGTTCGGGCTTCATCAAAATGGGGAACAAAACCGTTCCGATCAAAAACCCGGTGATCCTGCAGGGAGGGCTCGAATACGACACGCTTGAGGAAACCCTCCCGCTGATCGCGGCGCAGGATGGCAACACCTTGACGAAATCAGCACAGCCGGTTCCCGGCGGTTTGACTGGGATCGTGGCCCCAAGCTGGTGGCCGCAGCTCCTCAAGGACCTGTTCAACGAAACGATCAACAACGGGTTCACCGGCGTCACCGCCACGATGGAGCTCGCTGGCCCTGCCAGCGCGGTGAAAATCAATTCGTTTGCGGTGTTCACGCAGACGGGCACCGCCCTGTCGATGCCCGTGAAAGTAAAGCTGAGCAACCCGTTCCTGGGGAGTAACTGCTACATCGGGTCCAACTCGAACCCGATCAAACTCAACCTGACGAGCGGGACTACCTCGCCGCCCCCTCCGAACACGCCGATCACCGGCTCGGGCGGGTCGTTCGACCAGAACGAAGCGTTGACGATCCTGACGATTACAAACAGCAAACTCGTCGACAACGCGTTTGCGGCTCCCGGCGCCAACGGCTGCGGCGGGATCCTGTTCTCGTGGGCCGTCGACCCGTTCGTGAACTCGATCGTCGGTGTCCCGTCGGCTGCGGGAACCAACACCGCTGTGCTCGAAAACTCGCGAGTCGAGCTCTCCGACCCGGCAGCGGTTCGCGCCAGCGAATAGCCGTCGAGACGGCAGATCAGCCGAAACGAAAGAGCGCCCGCAATGCGGGCGCTCTTTTTCGTTGCGCAGCTCGAGAACAGCAACTCGTCTGCGGACGCGCCTCGCGCCCCGACCTGGAAGGCGGGCGCGAGAGATCCGATTCCCCAAGCGGATCCACACATATAGAGCGCGCCTCTCCTCCCCTCGGTGTTTTCCCCCAGAAGCGCTTGGCTATTGCCTGCTTCTTCACCGGAGAGACTGCCGCAGGCTAATGGATTGCGCCAATTGAATCAATCGTCAAAATTGATTAGTGGCGGTTTCCGTCAGCGTAGCGACGCTCAGGTGAGCGCCGGCTGCGCGCTGGGCAGTGAGCTGAGCACGCGATCGGCGACCGACTCCCCCGTGAGGCCGACCTCGGCCCGCAGCAGCGCCGGCTTGCCGTGGGTGACGTAGGCGTCGGGGAGCCCAACCCGCAGCACCCGCGCCCGCTCGCCGGGCGCCTCGGCGAAGGCGTCTTCGAGGTGCTCGAGCACCGCCGAGCCGAACCCGCCGGGCAGGACGTTCTCCTCGATCGTCACCACCAGCTCGTGCTCGCGCGCGAGGCGCTCGGCCAGCTCTCCGTCGATCGGCTTGGCGAAGCGCGCGTCGGCGACCGTCGGCTTCAGCCCGTGCTTCTCGAGGATCCCGGCCGCTTCGCGGGCGACGGTGACGCCGTAGCCGTAGCCGAGCAGCGCCACCCGCTCTCCTTCGGCGAGGACCTCTCCCCTGCCGATCGGCAGCAGCTCCGGCTTCGCCGGCAGCTCGGCCCCGTCCGCCGCGCCGCGCGGGTAGCGCAGCGCCGCCGGGCCGTCGTGGGCGATCGCGGTGTGCAGCATGTGGACCAGCATCGCCTCGTCGCGGGGCGCCATCACCACCACGTTCGGGATCGGCCGGAAGTAGGAGACGTCGAAGGCGCCGTGGTGGGTCGGCCCGTCGTCGCCGACCAGCCCGGCCCGGTCCATCGCGAAGGCGACGTCGAGGTCCTGCAGGCAGACGTCGTGGACGATCTGGTCGAAGGCGCGCTGGAGGAAGGTCGAGTAGATAGCGCAGACCGGCTTCGCCCCCTGCAGCGCCAAGCCGCTGGCGAGCAGAACCGCGTTCTGCTCGGCGATGCCGACGTCGTAGTACTGCTCGGGCAGCTCGTCGCAGAGCTTCTGCAGGCCGGTCCCCCCCGCCATCGCCGCGGTGATCCCAATCACCCGCTCGTCGGCCCTTGCCTCGGCGACCATCGCATCGGCGAAGACCTTCGTGTACTGCGGCGGCGAACCGGCGGCCGGCGGCTTCTCCAGCACCTCGATCCCCTCCGGCGAGTCCGTTTCGGTCACCGGGACCGGTTTCGGCTCGTCCGCCACCACCGGCTGGCCGCCGACGATCGACTTCGGCTTCGCCGCGTGCCACTCCTCCATCGACTCCAGCCCGCCTTCTTCGGCCGGCGCGAAGCCCTTGCCCTTGACGGTGTGGACGTGGACGACGACCGGGCGGTCGGCTTCGAAGGCCTCGCGCAGCGCCTCGCGCAGGGCGTGGACGTCGTGGCCGTCGATCACCCCCATGTAGGCGAGATCGAGCTCCTCGAAGAAGAGGCCGGGTGCCCAGTAGGCCTTGATCGCCGACTTGATCTCCGGGCCCAGGCGCTCGATCCGTTTGCCGAGGCCGAGCGGCAGCTTCGTCAACCGGTCCTCGACCCCCTCCCGGGCGTGCCAGAGGCGCGGGTTGAGGCGGATCCGGTTGAAATAGCGCGAGAGGGCGCCGACGTTGGGTGAGATCGACATCCCGTTGTCGTTGAGGACGATCACGATCGGCGTCTGCAAGCCGCCCGCGGCGTGCAGGGCCTCGTAAGCGACGCCGCCGGTGAGGGCGCCGTCGCCGATCACCGCCGCCACCTTGCCGTCGGTCCCGATCCCCTTGCGCATCGCCTCCTTCAACCCGACCGCGTAGCCGATCGAGGTCGAGGCGTGGCCGGCGCCCATGATGTCGTGCTCGGACTCCGGGATCGAGCAGAACGGCGCCAGGCCGTCGTACTGGCGGATCGTCGGCAGCCGCTCGCGGCGGCCGGTGAGGACCTTGTGCGGGTAGGCCTGATGGCCGACGTCCCAGAGAACCTTGTCGCGGGGCGAGTCGAGCAGGCTGTGGAGGGCGACGGCGAGCTCGCAGGTGCCGAGGTTGGCGCCGAAGTGGCCGCCGATCTCACCGATCGTGTCGATGATGTAGGTGCGCATCTCCTGCGCGACCTGCTGCAGCTGCTCGTCGTCGAGGCCGTGCAGATCCTCGGGGGCGTCGATCCCCGGCAGCAGCGGCTCTCTCGTCTCGTCCTCGGTGCCCTGGGTGGGGGGCTGTTCGCTCATTCGTTCCTCGTGAAGATGTAGTCGGCCACGCGCCTCAGATCGTCCGTCTCGCCGCCTGCCTCGGACAGCGCCGCCGTCGCCTTCGCGTGCGACTCGGCGGCAAGTTCGCGGGCTCGATCGAGCCCGAAAAGGCTGACGTAGGTGAGTTTGCCATGTCTCTCGTCGCTTCCATGTGGCTTGCCGAGCTGCTCGTCTGACTCGGTCACGTCGAGGATGTCGTCGACGATCTGGAACAACACGCCCAACTCCTCGGCGAAACGGCGATAGGGCATTGTCTCAGGTTCCGAGGCGCCCTCGAGTAGAAGGATCACGTTGACGCTGGCGGCGATCAACCGGCCGGTCTTCAGCGCGTGCAGGGCGCGCAGGCCCTCGGCGTCGGTCTCGGCCCCGATCACGTCGACGTACTGGCCGCCGACCATGCCGTCGACCCCGGTCGCCGCGGCCAGCTCGCGCAGCGCCGCCAGCACCCGCGCCGGCTCGCCAGGCTGCTCGCAAAAGAGGCGCACCGCCTCGGCGAAGAGGCCGTCGCCGGCGAGGATCGCCACGTCCTCGCCGAACTTGACGTGTGCGGTCGGCAGGCCCCGGCGCAGCTCGTCGTCGTCCATTGCCGGCAGGTCGTCGTGGATCAACGAGTAGGTGTGGATCAGCTCGATCGCGCAGGCGACCGGGAGGAAGCGCTCGGGATCGGCGCCGAGCGCGCGGGCGGTCGCGAGCGCGAGCACGGGCCGCACCCGCTTGCCGCCGGCCAGCAGCGAGTACCGCATCGCCTCCTCCAGCCCGACCGTGGCGTCGGCGGCCGAGAAGCTCAGGTTCGCGAGGGCGTCGTCGACGAGCCCGCGCAGATCGTCGGGGTAGCTCAACCTACTCGGCGCTCGCCTGCTGCCGCGCCTCGCGGTTGGCCTCCTCGACCGCCTCGGCCGAGAGGTCGGCGGCCTCCGCCGCAAGCTGCGCGGCAACCTCGTCGCCGACCTCCTCAGACTGCAGCTGCGCGGTGATCTGGCGCAGGCGCTCGGAGATCTCCCGCAGGCGGACGCTCATTTGGCCGGTTCCCGCTCGCGCGCCACCGCGCCGAGGATGCCGTTGACGAACTTCGGCGCCTCCGCCCCGCAGTACTCCTTGGCGATCTCCACGGCCTCGTTGATCGCCACCTCGGCCGGGGTGTCGCTGAATTCCATCTCGTAGAGGGCGGTCCGCATCACGTTCATGTCGAGCGGCGCGATCCGGTCGACCGTCCACCCCTTGGCGTGGGCGGCGATCACGTCGTCCAGCTCTTCCCGGTGCGTGTCGACCCCCTCGGCCAGCTCCCGCGTCAGCGGCCGCGCCTCGCCCAACAGCTCCTCCAGCGGCCGCCCGGTCACGTCGCGCTGGTAGTTGACGAAGACGGCGTCCCGCCGCTGGTCGGATCTGCGCATAGGGACATTGTTCCAGCGCGGGTCGGCGGCCCGTTAGGCGCGGGAGACGTACTCGCCGCTGCGGGTGTCGACCCGGACCGTTTCGCCCTCCTCGATGAAGAGCGGCACCTGGACGACCACGCCGGACTCCAGCGTCGCCGGCTTGTTGCCGCCGCCGGAGGCGGTGTCGCCTTTGAGGCCGGGGTCGGTCTGGGTGACCTTCATCTCGATCGCGCTGGGGACCTGGACATCGCTCGGCTGCTCGTCGACGAAGAGCACGTCGACCTCGGCGTTCGGCAGCACCCACTGCATCGAGTCCCCGAGCTGCTCCTTGGGGATTTCGATCTGGTCGTAGTCCTGCGAGTCCATGAACACCGCGGCCTCGCCCGAGTCGTAGAGGTACTGCATCTTCTTCGATTCGGTCCGGACCGGGCGGAACTTCTCCCCCGCCCTGAAGGTTTTGTCGATCACCGACCCGTCCTCGATCCGCCGCAGCTTCGTCCGCACGAAGGCCCCGCCCTTCCCCGGCTTCACGTGCTGGAACTCGATGATCTTCCAGATCTTCCCGTCGATCTCGATATGGGTCCCGTTCTTGAACTGATTCGTCGAAATAGTCACGGCGGCGAATCCTAGAGGCTGCCCTCAGGCGAGGCGGCTAGCCGCCGGACGGCTTCCTCGGGGTCGCGGAAGACCTCGCCGCGGACGAAGCGGCCTTCGCCGACGTCCCAGATCCAGGCGACCGGCATGTCGCGGATGCCGAGCTGGCGGCTGCGGGCGTAGACGCGGCCGCGGACCAGGAGGGAGCGGCCGTGGTTCTCGACCACCTTGGGGGTGATCAGCAGCTCGTCCCAGGCGCGCTCGACGTCGAGCAGGTACTCGTGCAGGCCCTCGGGACCGGTGTAGGGAGCGTCGCGGCCGATCTGCTCGGCGGTGCCGATCGGGAAGAAGGCCATCTGCTCGTCGCAGACGGCGACGACCTCCTCGGGGTCGCGGCGGTTGAAGGCGGCGTAGAGGCGCTCGACCAGCTCGACCTCCGCCTCCGAGGCGGGCGCGACGTCGGCGGAGGCGGGCGCGACGGCGATGATCGCCGCGTCGTCGTCGAGCTCGCCGCCGGTGAACTCGTGCAGGGCGCCCTCGATCCGCTGCGCCCCCAGCGCCGGGCTGCTGACCCCGGCGAGGACGGCGCGGAGGCGCTCCTCGCCGAAGCGGTCCTCGCCGCCGACGGCGTCGGTGACGCCGTCGGTGACGATCACCAGCTGCTGATGGCGGTCGACGGCGGTCGCCTTCATCGTCCAGGCCTCGTCGGGGAAGGCGCCGAGCACGGGAGCCGGTTTGCAGGCCTCGCTGACCGAGTCGCCGTCGATCAGCAACGGCGGCGGGTGCCCGGCGACCGCGAGCCGGACCGGGTCGCGCGGGTCTTCGGACATCGTCATCGCCGCGACGCTGCAGAGCGAGGTGCCGCGGCGGGCGAGCAGCTCGCGGTTGAGGGTCCGCAGTGCGACCACCGGGTCGCCGGTGATCGCGGCGGCGGTCCGCAGCGTGTAGCGGGCGTGGGCGGTGACCGCCGCGGCCTGGGCGCCGCGGCCGGTGACGTCGCCGACCACCACCATCCAGCCGCCGGCGATCCGGAAGGCGTCGTAGAAGTCGCCGCCGATCTCGTTCTCGGCCCCGGCGGGCCGGTACATCGCCGCCACCGACCAGCCGGGGATGTGCGGCAGCGGCGGCGGCAGCAGGCCGCGCTGCAGGGTCTCGGCGATCTCGGCGCGTTCGCGCTCGCTGCGCGCCAGATCGGAGAAGAGGCCGGCGTTGTCGAGGGCGAGAGCCACCCGACCGGCGAGGACGGTGACGAAGTTGACGTCGGAGGCGTCGAAGCGCCGCCCGGACGGGCCGACGCTGATCGTCAGCACCCCCGTCGGCCGGCCGCGGGCCCGCAGCTCGACAGTCACCCCCGAGCGAGTGCCGAGGCTGCGGAGGAACTCGAAGTCCTCCTCGTCCTCGGCGAACTCGCGCAGGTCCTCGTCGGTCCGCAGGTCGAAGAGGAGCGGCTCCTGGCGCTCGCGGGTGGCGTCGTTCGCGACCTGCGCCTGCAGCCGCGGCCCCCGCTCCATCAGGCGGGCCTCGATCGCCTCGGCGTCGGGTCCGTCGACCCGCAGCGCCGCGCGCCGGACGCGGTCGCCCTCGATCAGGTCGATCGCGCAGATGTCGCCCATCTCCGGGACGACGATCGCGGCGATCGCCTCCAGCGTCTCGTCCAGCGAGCTGCCCATGTCGGCGACGCGGGAGATGTCGTCGAGCATGCGGAAGCGGCGGTTGACCCGGCGCACCTTTTTCGT
>Ga0157284_10000113_pt1 | contig 11961 bp, 11 predicted proteins | sample NitcycUS059202B1_FD_108392 | JGI IMG/M metagenome (GOLD analysis project Ga0157284, IMG submission 108392) | Soil microbial communities from Arlington Agricultural Research Station in Wisconsin, USA - Nitrogen cycling UWRJ-S059-202B-1 | ecosystem: Environmental > Terrestrial > Soil >... | reverse complement strand
TGAAGACCGAGAACCCGGAGCGGGTCGTGGGAGTGGGGGGCTGCTGGGCCCAGTCGGTGAAGGACGAGGTCTTCGAGCGCTTCCCGTTCGTCGACGTCGCCTTCGGCCCCGGTCAGATCCACAAGCTCGCCGAGTTCCTCAACAGCGACTCGATCACCGCCCAGGGCTACTTCGAGTTCGAGGACTTCTCCGGTCACCTGCCGACCCGGCGCGAGCGCGAGTTCCAGGGCTGGCTGCAGATCTCCCAGGGCTGCAACTGCGTCTGCTCCTACTGCATCGTCCCCTCGACCCGGGGGCGGGAGGTGAGCCGCGATCCCGCGGAGCTGATCGCCGAGGCCGAAGGCCTGGCCATTGACGGGGTGCGCGAGGTGACGCTGCTCGGGCAGAACGTCAACAGCTACGGCCGCGACCTGCCGCTGGAGAAGCGGATCGGGTTCTCCGACCTCCTGCGGCGCGTGGACGCGATCGAGGGGATCGAGCGGATCCGCTACACCAGCCCCCACCCGAAGGACATGAAGGAGGACGTGATTCGCGCCCACGCCGAGTTGCCGGCGCTCTGCGAGCAGATCCACCTGCCGCTGCAGTCGGGCTCCAGCGCCGTCCTCAAACGGATGCGCCGCACCTACAACCGCGACCGCTACATGGACCGGGTGGCGTTGATCCGCGAGCACGTGCCCGACTGCGCGATTACGACCGACATCATCGTCGGCTTCCCCGGCGAGACCGATCGCGACTTCGAGGAGACCCTGGAAGTGGCGGAGGAGGTCGGCTACGACGGCGCCTTCACCTTCATCTTCTCGCCTCGCCGCGAAACCGAGGCGGCGACGATGGACGGGCAGCTGCCGCACCCGGTCAAGGTCGAGCGGCTGGAACGGCTGGTCGAGGTGGTCCAGCGGCGCGCGGCCGAGCGGGCGCAGCGGTTCGTGGGGCGGACGATGGAGGTGCTGGTCGAAGGGACCAGTCGGACGGATGAAACCAAGCTGCGGGGGCGGACGCGGCACGGGAAGGTTGTGAACTTCGATGGGGTTGCCGGAGCCGGTGAGCTCGTTGACGTGGAGATCACCTCTGCTACTTCGCAGACGTTGGGTGGGGTGTCGGTGAAGCCTCTCACTCAACTTTTTCGGTGATTGTCGAGCGCCTTCCGAGGGCCGCGCGCCGAAAAAGTACAAGCCGTTCCGAGGCTTCACCGACACCCTCATGAATGTGATCGCGATATTTGGGCCTACCGGGGTGGGGAAGACCGGTGTTGCGGTCCAGCTGGCGGAATCGCTGCGAAACCAGGGCGAAGACCCTGTTGCGATCAACTGCGATGCGCTGCAGGTCTACGAAGGGCTGGAGATCCTGACGGGAGCAGCGACCGCGGAGGAGCAGGAGAAGCTGGAGCATCGGCTGCTCTCGTTTGTTCCGATCACCTCGGACTTCTCGATCGGGGACTACATGCCTCTTGCCCATCGGGAGATCGACGAGGCACTGGGGAGCAGGCGGGTTCCGATTGTGGTGGGGGGGACGGGGCTTTACCTGCGGGCGGCGCTGGCGGAGCTTTCGCTGGAGAAGGTGCCGCCGGAATCGGAGGAGTCGGAGCTGTGGTCGCCCGAGACGCGGCATCCGACGACGGTCTTTGGGCTCGATATGGACCGCGAGCAGCTCTATGAGCGGATAAACGCTCGGACGGAGGCGATCGTCGCCGCGGGAGCGGTTGAGGAGGCCAGTCGAGCCGATCAGCTCGGCCCGGGCCGCACGGCTCGCAAAGCGCTCGGTTTCGACGAGCTCCTCGCCGGCGATATCGAGGCGATGAAGAAGCGTTCCCGCAACTACGCGAGGCGCCAGCTCACCTGGATGCGGAAAATTCCGAACCTCCAGTTGATCGATCGCACCGGGCTGAAGGACGAGGAGGTCGCCGAGCGAATAGCCGCAATAGGGTGGCCCGAATGAGATTCGAGAAGTGGCAGGCGCTGGGCAACGATTACCTGATCTTCGAGCAGGAGCGGCTGCCGTGGGAGCTGACGGCAACGCGGGTCGAGTGGCTCTGCGACCAGCACTTCGGCGTCGGCTCTGACGGGGTGCTGCTGCTCTCGCGCAGCGACGACCCTGAGTTCGTTGCCGAGCTGCGGATCTTCAACCCCGATGGCTCCGAAGCCGAGCTTTCCGGCAACGGCGCCCGCGAGGCGATCCTTTACCTGCGCCGCAACGGCTGGACGGACGCGGACGAGTTCGCGATCTCGACCGTCGCCGGCCCGATCCGGCCGACGATCACCGGTGAGCTGACCTGCTCTGTCGCGATGGGGCGGGCGTCCACGACCTCGAAGGACTTTCCCTCAGGCCCGGGGGACGGGCGCGGCACGCTTGAGGCCGGCGGGCGCAGCTGGGAGTTCCAGCACGTCTCGATCGGCAACCCGCAGTGCGCGATCGTCGTCCCCGCCGAAGAACTGGACGGGCTCGACCTCGGCGCGATCGGGCCGGGAATCGAAGGCAACAGCTTGTTCCCCAACCGCACCAACGTCAGCTTCCTCGCGGTCGAGGGCGACCGGGTGCGGGCGCGGATCTTCGAGCGCGGGGTGGGGGAGACGCTCTCCTCCGGCACCGGCGCCAGCGGCGCCGCCGTCACCGCCTTCCTCCGCGGCGCCCCGAATCAGCTGGTGGTCGAGCTGGAAGGGGGGGAGCTGCAGGTCGAGATCTCCCCAGACCTCGACGTCCGTCTCGACGGCTGGGCCGAGCCGGTCTTCGCCGGCGAGCTCTCGCCGGAGCTGGTCCAGGCGCTCGCCGAGCTGGACGGCGAGTGAGCGGCCGGATCGCGTAGATTCCCGCGCCCATGGGCATCGCCACCCCGTCCAAACGCCTGGAGGCCATCCCTCCGTACAAGTTCCAGGAACTCGAGCAGCAGATCGCCGACAAGCGCGCTGCCGGGATCGACGTGATCAGCCTCGGGATCGGCGATCCGGACGAACCGACCTACCCGCACGTTGTCAAGGCGATGCAGGAGGCGGTCGAGAACCCCGCCTACCACCGGTACCCGAGCAACCGCGGCCGCGACGAGTTCCGGGGGGCCTTCGCCGAGTTCTACGACCGCCGTTTCGGGGTCGAGATCGATCCCAAGACCGAGGTGATCCCGGCGATCGGCGCCAAGGAGTGCATCTACAGCCTCTGCTTGGCCTTCCTCGACCCCGGCGACGTCGCCCTCGCCTCCGACCCCGGCTACCCGGTCTACACCGGCGGCCCGATCCTCGCCGGCGCCAAGGCCGAGCTGCTGCCGCTGGTGCCCGAGCTGGGCTTCGCCCCCGACCTCAGCGCGGTCCCCGCCGACGTCGCCGCCAAGGCGCGGCTGATGTTCGTCAACTACCCGAACAACCCCACCGGCGCGATCGTCCCCGACGGCTTCTTCGAGATGGTCGTCTCCTTCGCCAAGGAGCACGAGATCCTCGTCGTCCACGACAACGCCTACTCGGAGACGACCTACGACGGCTACGTCGCCCCCAGCTTCCTTGCCACGCCCGGCGCCAAGGAGGTCGGCGTCGAGGTCTTCTCGCTCTCCAAGGGCTACAACATGACCGGCTGGCGCTGCGCCGCGATCCTCGGCAACGCCGAGGCGATCCAGGCCTACTGGCGACTGAAGACCAACGTCGACTCCGGCCTCTTCGAGGCGATCCAGATGGCCGGCGTCGCCGCCCTCGAGGGCCCGGGCGGGCCGCTGGAGCGGATGAACGAGACCTACGCCCGCCGTCGCGACCTCGTCGTCTCCGCGCTCGACCAGATCGGCGTCCAGGTCAGCTCCCCGAAGGGGACGATCTACGTCTGGGCGCCGGTCCCCGAGGGCCACACCTCGACCTCCTTCTGCGAGCTGGTGCTCGAGGAGGCCGCCGTCGTCATCTCACCCGGCTCGATGTACGGGCCCAGCGGCGAGGGCTTCTTCCGCATCGCCCTGACCGCCCCCGACGAGCGGATCGAAGAGGCCGTCGAGCGCATGCGCGAGCACATAAAAGCACCTACGGCTTAAACCGTTTCGCGCTCGGCCTTCTTGCGCCAGTAGCGGTCGAGGCCGCTCCACTGGTAGGCGGTGGGGACCGCTTGCAGCAGCTCGTCGACGGTGTCGCCTTCGATTCCTTCCTCGGCGAGCGCGCGCCGGATCCGAGCCTCGTTGCCGGCGTCGTACTGCGGCTTCTCCATCTGCCGCGCCAGCCCGGCCTCCTCGCGCAGTTTCGCCTTCACCGCCTCGATGTGGCGGGGCACGTCGTCCTCGATGGCGCCAAAGTGGGTGAGGGCGAGGCGCTGCGGATTCCAGGCGGCGACCCTGTCCAGCGATTCTTCCCAGACCTCGATGTCGATGTCGGGCGGGGGAGTGGGGGGCACGACCATGTTCGAGGGGGGGATCCGGCAGGCGGCGACGTCGCCGACGAAGGCGGTGCCGCTGTCGGCGTGGAAGTAACAGACATGATGGGAGGCGTGGCCAGGGGTGTAAGCAACCTCCATCCCCAAAACCGTCTCGCCGCCCTTCAGGGCGCGCACGTTCCCCTCAGGCACCGGCAGAATCTCCCCCCACAAGTAATTCAATTTGTCCCCATAGAGCCGCTCAGCGCTAGCCAGCAGCTTCGAGGGATCAACCAAATGCGGCGCCCCGCGCTCATGCACATAGACCTCGAGCTCCGGCCACCGCCGCACCAGCGCCCCCGTCGCCGCCGCGTGATCAAGGTGGATATGCGTCAGCAACACCGCCCGCGGCTGCTCACCCCCAATCGCCTCCAGCACCGTGGAGAGCGAAGACTCCGGCCCCGGATCAACGAGGATCCCATCAACCTCCCAGCACCCAATCACGTGGGGCCGCCCCAGATGCATCACGTCGATAACGCGCACCCGCGACTCTCCCTACGCAACCGGAGCTGGAAACCGCTCGTCGGCCTCCAGCGTCTGCCTCAAACCCTCTTCCATCCCCCGCGGCGAATACCCAAGCTCCCGCTCGGCCTTCTCATAACTGGCCCAAAAGGTGACCCCGTCAGCCGAAGAAATCAGCTCGCGCAGGTTCGGCGGCTGCCCCATCACCTTCCCGACCAGCGGCCCGATCGGAATCATCGCCTTCATCAGCCCGGTCGGCAGCGTCCGCTTCGGTGCCTTGCGCCCACTAACCCGAGCGACCGTCTCGATCGCCTCCCGCATCGTCGTCACCGGGCCGCTGATCACGTAGGTCTCGCCGAGCTCGCCCTTGTCGAGGGCGAGAAGGATGCCGCCGGCGATGTCCTCGACGTGGGTCATGCAGATCCCCAGCTCGGGGAACGGCATCAGCGGCAGCTTGCCCGCGAAGAACTGCTCCAGGAGGTCGGCGACCTGGGAGGTGTCGTCGGGGCCGTAGACGCCGCCGGGCTGGACGATGATCGCCGGCAGGTCGCGCTCGTCGATCAACCGCTGGACGACCTTGTGGGCCTCCAGCTTGGTCTCCTCGTAGTAGGAGGTGAAGTCGGTCTCGGGGTTCTTGTAAGACTCGTCGACGACCTTGTTGTGGGTGTTGCCGAAGATGCCGACGGTGGAGACGTAGACGATCCGCGGGACCTTCTCCTCCAGCGCCGCCGCCATCACCCGCTCGGTGCCGGCGACGTTGGCGTCCCACATCGCCGGGCGCTGCTTGGCCGGGATTCCGACCTCGTACATCGCCGCGGCGTGGATGACGGCGTCGCAGCCCTGCATCCCCTTGCGGATCGCGCCTTCGTCGCCGAGGTCGCCGGCGACCAGCTCGCAGCCGAGCTCGGTCAGCTTCGCCGCCTTCCCGGGGCTGCGGACGAGGCAGGCGACCCCGTCGCCGCGCTGGCGCAGCTGTCGCGCGACCTCGCCGCCGATGAAGCCGGTGCCGCCGGTGAGGAAGACCTTCACGGCAGGGACACTATCCGGCTTGGGGCGGCCCGTACAATTCCTTTGAGTGCAAGGTTCGGAGAACGGCAACAGTCGCAGGGCGCGCCAGCGCGCGCTGGCGATCGGCATCGTCGACGGCCGGACCGAGGGGGAGCCGCTCAGCGAGCTGCGCGAGCTGCTCTTGACTGCTGGCGTTGCCACCGTCGGCACCGCCACCCAGCAGCGTCCGCAGCCCGATCCCGACCGCTACTTCGGCCGTGGCCGCCTCGACGAGCTGAAGCGGGAAATCGCCGCCGCCGGCGCCAACCTGGTCGCCTGCGACGACGAGCTGGCGCCGCGGCAGGAGCGCAACCTGGAGGCGGCGCTGGGGGTGCCGGTGATCGACCGCACCGCCGTCATCCTCGATATCTTCGCCGACCACGCCCACTCGGCCGAGGGCAAGCTGCAGGTCGAGCTGGCCCAGCTCGAATACAACATGGCCCGCATGCGGGGGCTCTGGACCCACCTTGAGCGCCTCGGCGCCGGGCGTATGGACGGCGGCATCGGCACCAGGGGCCCGGGTGAGAGCCAGATCGAGACCGACCGCCGCCTTGCCCGTAACCGGATTTCCGCCCTGCGGCGGCGCCTGCGCGAGACCGAAAAGAACCGCGGCGTCATGCGCGCCCGCCGCGAGAGCTCCTCGCTGCCGCGCGTCGCCCTTGCCGGCTACACGAACGCCGGCAAGTCGACGCTGCTGAACGCGCTGACCGGGGCAGAGGTCGAGGTACGCGACCGCCTCTTCCACACCCTCGACCCGACCACCCGCACCTTCGAGCTCTCCGGCCGCGACTACCTGCTGACCGACACCGTCGGCTTCATCGAAAAGCTGCCGCACCAGCTGGTCGAGGCCTTCAAGGCGACCTTGGAGGAGACGGTCCTCGCCGACCTGATCCTCCACGTCGTCGACGTCTCGGCGCCGGAGGAGCGGCGGCTGGCCGACATGCAAGCGGTCGACGAGGTGCTGGAGGAGATCGGGGCGGGGGAGAAGCCGCGGCTGCTGGTCTTCAACAAGGTCGACCTGCTGAGCGACGAGGAGCGAGCGGAGGCCGAGCTCGACCATCCCGAGGCGGCGCTGATCTCGGCCCAGGAGGGGGAGGGGCTGGAGGTGCTGCGCGGGCGGATCGAGGCGGCCTTCGAGGAGACGCTGACCGAGGTCGAGTTGCTGATCCCGTACTCCGAGGGCGGGCGGCTGCACGAGCTGCACGAGGTCGCGGGGGACCTGGAGCGGACCGAGCGCGAGGACGGCGTTCTCGTGCATGCCAAAGTGCCTTCGGCTGAGATGCACCGGTTCAGCGATCTAGCCGTGGTGTAGGGGTTCGGGGAGGGGGTCTCCGGACAACAGCGGGGAGGGTCCGGAGACCCCCTCCCCGAACCCCTATAGGCTGGCCGCGCGTGCAGCTCCCTTTCCTCAAGCTGAAAGACGAGGCGGTCTTGCCGAAGCGTGCCCATGAGGGGGATGCTGGGTTGGATCTTTATGCGTGTGAGGCGGCGCATATTGGGCCGGGGGAGCGGTGGAGTGTTGGGACTGGGGTGGGGGTTGAGATTCCGGAGGGGCATGCGGGGTTGGTGGTGCCGCGGTCGGGGTTGGCTCGCGACCATGGGATTGCGCTGGTCAATGCGCCGGGCGTAATTGACTCCGGCTATCGGGGTGAACTGCGGGTGCTGCTTTTGAACACCGATCCCGCCGAGACCTTCAGAGTCGAACCGGGCGATCGCATCGCCCAGCTGCTGGTGATGCCGATCGCGCTGGCGGAGCCGGTTGAAGCGGCGGCGCTCACCGATTCCGTTCGTGGCGAGGGCGGTTTCGGGTCCAGCGGCCGCTAGCGGCTCTCGGCTGCCTTCCGCGCCGATTCGTGGGCGGCGGCCTCCAGCTCGTCGGGTAGCGGCTCCAGCTCGGGGCGGGTGCCATAGCGGCGCTCCAGCGCCAGGGCGATCAGGTGGTCGGCGAGCCAGGCGTTCTTCGGCAGCAGCGGGCCGTGCAGGTAGGTGCCGACCACGTTGTCGCGCTTGACGCCCTCGAAGCCGTCGCGGTTGTTGTTGCCGTGGCCGGAGACGACCTTGCCGAGCGGTTGGGCGCCCGAGCCGAGGTAGGTGCGGCCGCCGTGGTTCTCGAAGCCGGCGATCAGCCGCGGGCCGCCGCCGAGGTCGGCCTCGATCGCGACGTTGCCGATCAGCCGCGGCCCTGGCTCGCGCACCGTCTCCAGGTCGGCGATCCCCAGCCCCGGCAGCTTCTCCTCGCCGAGCTGGTAGCTGTGGCCGAGCAGCTGGTAGCCACCGCAGACCGCGAGAAGGACGGCGCCGTCGTCGGCCGCCGCGGCGATCGCCGCCTGCTTCGTCGCGACCATGTCGGCGGCGACCGCGCGCTGGTCGCGATCCTGGCCGCCGCCGATGTAGAAGAGGTCGTGGGCGGCCGGGTCGACGGGACCGCCGGGGCCGGCGCCGTCGTGGACGAAGCCGATCCCGCGCCACTCGCAGCGCCGCTGCAGGAAGAGGATGTTGCCGCGGTCGGCGTAGATGTTCATCTGCTCGGGATAGAGGCTGAGGACGCGCAGCTCCATCACTCGCTCCTTTCCAGGAGGACGACGAGGGAGCCGACGTGGAGGTCGGTGGGCGAGATCTCGCGCCGGCCGGCGGGGAGGAGGCCGAAGGGGGCCGCCTCCGCCTCCAGCGTCGTGGCGCTGAAGGTCGCGATCCGCACCTCGTTCGGTTCCTCGCTCAGGGCCCCCTGCGGCGAGACCGTCTGCCGCAGTCGGCGGACGACGATTTCCCCAGGCCCGATCGCCGCCTCGGTCGCCAGGCTCGAGTAGACCCAGCCCTCGACCTCGCGGACGTCGGGGAGGGGAGGGGGCGCCCCGTCGGGCTCGGGCATCGCCTCGATGATCGCGGCGGCGAGAATGCCGCCGGGGCGCAGTGCCGCGGCGATGCAGCGCAGGGATTCGGATCGCTCGGCGGGGTCGGCGAGCAGTTGCAGCAGATAGGTAGGGGCGAGGATGAGGGAGGCAGGCGATTCGAGCTCGAAGTCGCGAGCGTCGGCGAGGAGCGGCTCCACAAGCGCTTCCGCTTCCTGCCCCACTCCGCTGTGGCGGAAATCGGAGGCGCGCTCCCGAAGGACCGCGAGCAGCTCCGGGTCGCTGTCGAGACCGATCACCTGGTGCCCACGGCGTGCCAGGTGGAGGGCGACACGACCGGTCCCGCAGCCGAGCTCCAGCACCGGGCTGCCGCAGCGCTCGGCCAGCTCCTCCCAGAGCGGCAGATCGGCCGCATAGCTGCCGCACTCGACGTCGTGCCAGATCGCCTCGGCCGACGGGGCGCTCATCGCCAGAACTCCTGGGCGAGGCCGCGGTCGGCGAGCAGCTTGCGCAGTTCGAGCAGGGCGGTGTAGGTGGGGAGGGCGAAGAGGCGGCCCTCGGCGCCCGCGACCGCGGCGTCGAGCGAGGCTTCGATGCCCGGCACCACCTCGATCGCCTCCTCCGGCCAGCCGGCGTACTTGAGGCGCAGGGCCATCTCCGGCGCCCGCGTCCCCGAGCAGACGACGCGGCGGACGGCGCCGGCCAGCAGCTCGAAGTCGGCGTCCCAGATCCAGGAGACGTCGCGGCCGTCGGCGATGCGGTCGTTGAGGGCGATCCAGAGGTCGATCGGGCCGCGCTCGCGACCCTCCAGCATCAGCGTTCGCAGCACCTCGTTGGCGCCGGCCGGGTTCTTGATCAAGAGGATCGAGACCGGGACGTCGTCGACCGGGATCGTCTCGACCCGGCCGAAAGCGGCGCGCATCTCGCCGAGGGCGGCGGCGATCCGCTCCGGGGCGACCCCGAGCCGCAGGCCCGCCGTGATCGCGGCCAGCGCGTTGTAGACGTTGTAGAGGCCAGGGAGCGGCAGCTCCAGCTCGATCTCTCCCGACGGGGTTCGAACCCGCGTCCGCGACCCGTCCATCCCCCGCAGCTCGATCGCCGTCGCCGCCACCTCCGGCCGCGGCCGCTCGGCGCCGCAGTTGGGGCAGGAGTAGTGCCCAAGGTGGCCGACGAAGGCACGCTCGTAGGCGTAGGGATGGCCGCAGCGGCGGCAGTGCTTGGCGTCGAAGGCGTGCTGCAGCTCCGGCAGCGCCTGCGAGGGATCCTCGATCCCGAAGTAGAGGGCGCCCTCGCGCCGCGCCCCCTCCCGGTCGCGGCCGAGGTCGGCGATCAGCGGGTCGTCGGCGTTGAGCGCGAACTCGGTCCGCCCGGTCCGCGTCGCCACCGTCTTTGCCCACTCGTCGGCCAGCGCCTCCATCTCGCCGTAGCGATCGAGCTGGTCGCGGAAGAGGTTGCCGAGGACGATCAGCGACGGCTCCAGCTGTTCGGTCACGCGCGGCAGCCAGGCCTCGTCGACCTCGAAGAGCCCCTCGCTGCCCTGCTGCTCCAGCAGCGCCGTCGCCACCCCCCAGGTCATGTTGGAGCCGGCGCGGTTGTGGACCGGGTGGCGGCCGTCGGCGCCGAGGATGCCGGCGATCATCCCGGCCGTGGTCGTCTTGCCGTTGGTGGCGCTGACGATCGTCCTGCTGCCGTCGAGGCCGGCGCCGAGGCGGGCGATCGCCTCCGAGTCGAGGCGCAGCAGCACCCGTCCCGGCAGCGTCGTACCGCCGCCGCGCCCGCTGCGCCGGCTGGCGGCGCCGACCGCCCGCGAGAGCGCCACCTTGGCGCTGAAGAGGCCGGACCGGGGGTGTCCGTTCGCGGCCATCTCAGCTCTCCGCGCCGTCGGGGACGAGGATCGAGAGGCAGCGCGGCAGCACCCGCAGCGAGACCGGCAGGTCGGTGAGGTGGTCGCCGTCGGCGTAGACCGGGAAGGGCCGGCTAGCGTCGAGCTCGAGCCGCGGCGTGCGAAACGTGCTGACCTCGTCCTTGCCGAGGTGCGCGCCCTTGAGCACGTCCTTGAGGCCGCGCAGTAAACGCAGCTTGCCGACCTCTTCGATCGCGACCACGTCGAACTGGCCGTCGTCGATCTCCGCCTTAGGGGCGATGTACATGCCGCCGCCGTAGACGCTGTTGTTGGCGACGTCGACGAAGTAGCCGGTGATCCGTTTTCGTTCGTCGCCGACGGCGATCGTGAAGCGGGCCGAGCGCCAGCCGATCAGGGTGCGGACCATCGAGTAGGCGTAGACGAGGTTGCCCCGGATGAAGTGGGTTTCGTTGGCGAGGCGGTTGCATTCGGAGTCGAAGCCGACGCTGACGATGCCGAGGAAGCGCTTGCCGTTGGCCTCGCCGACGTCGATCCGCCGGCTGCAGCCGGCGAGGACGACGTCGACCGCGGCCTCGGGCTCCTCGGGGATGCCGAGCGCCCGCGCCAGGTCGTTGCCGCGGCCGCCGGGGATCAGGCCGAGGGGGGTCTCCGAGCCGGCCATCGCACCGCCGACGGCGCCGATCAAGCCGTCGCCGCTTATGACGACCGGCAGCTCGCCGAGCTCGATCGCCTGCAGCGCCAGCTCGACCCCGTGTTCGAGGCTGCGGGTCCGCTCGACCCGGAAGACGGCGCGGCGGGCGTCCAGCGCCGCCTCCACCCGCGGCAAGAGCTTCAGCGCCTTCCCCCCGGCCGAAGAGGGGTTGACGAGCAGGGTCAGGGGCGTCCCGGCGATCTCCACAGGCGCCCAGCCTAGAGGGAGCCGCCAACGGGTCCGCCGCCGCGCAGGCGGGAGACAGCGAAGCTGCCGTCGCCGGCCGCTTCGGCCCAGATCGGCTCGAACCCGAGGCGCGAGAGCCGGCGGCGGTAGAGGGCGCCGGCGAGGCCCGCCGAGACCTCGGGCCGATCGCTGATGGCGATGGCGAGGAAGCCGCCGGGACGGAGGACGCGGGCCGCCTCGGCGGCGGCGGGGCGGGCGTCGAGCGCCGCCAGGAGGTCGAACTGGTCGTCCGGGAAAGGGAGGGAGCGGCGGCCGCCCTGCTTGAAGGCGACCCGGCCCTCGGGATCAAGGCCGACCCGGTCGGTGGCTGCCTTGATCGCCGCCGCCGAGCGATCGACCCCGCGGACGCGGGCGCTTGGGAACTCGCGGGCGAGGAAGAGCGCTCCGGCGCCCTCGCCGCATTCGACCTCGAGAATCCGCTCGGGGCTGCCGACGTGGAG
>Ga0157284_10000112_pt1 | contig 11961 bp, 10 predicted proteins | sample NitcycUS059202B1_FD_108392 | JGI IMG/M metagenome (GOLD analysis project Ga0157284, IMG submission 108392) | Soil microbial communities from Arlington Agricultural Research Station in Wisconsin, USA - Nitrogen cycling UWRJ-S059-202B-1 | ecosystem: Environmental > Terrestrial > Soil >... | reverse complement strand
CTTCCGTTCGGCGGCGTCACCCCCGAGCAGATGGACACCTTCGCCAGCGTCGTCGAGCAATACGCGCCGCTGAACAAGGGTCACATCACCACCCGCCAGAACATCCAGATCCATCACGTGCCGCTGCGCGACACCGAGCTGCTGCTGCGGGAGATCGCCGAGGCCGGCCTCTCCTCCCGCGAGGGCTGCGGCAACACCATCCGCAACGTCACCGGCGACCCCTGGGCCGGCGTCGCCGCGGACGAGATCTTCGACCCGACCGCTTACGGCACCGCCTATGTCCGCTACTTCGTCCGCCACCCGACGACGCAGCTGATGCCGCGCAAGATCAAGACCGCCTTCGACGGTTCCAACTCCAACCGCTCGATCACCGAAATCCACGACATCGCCTTCCTCGCCCGCGAACGGGACGGGGTCAAGGGGTTTGAGGTCCAGGTCGGCGGCGGCACCTCGATCATGGCCCGCGTCGCCCCGACCCTCTACGACTTCGTCGAGGCCGACAACGGCGACTACCTCAAGGTCGCCGAGGCCGTCTTCCGCATCTTCGACCGCCAGGAGTGGCTGCGCGTCAACCGCGCCCGCGCCCGGATCAAGGTTCTCGTCGACAAGATCGGCATGGACGCCTTCCGCGACCTCGTCGACGAGGAGCTCGCCGGCAGCTGGGTCGAGGAGCGCGAATTCGGCCCCGAGCTGGTCGAGCGCCTCAGCTTCGCCGTCGACGAGGAGGCCAACGCGCCGGAGCCGCCGCTCCAGCCGTCCTCCCCGAACGGCGACCGCACCGAGTTCGAGCGCTTCCTCGCCGGCAACGTGCAGGCACAGCGCCAGGAGGGCTTCAACACGGTCGAGGTGAAGATCACCCGCGGCGACCTCACCCCGGAGCAGTTCCGCGGCCTCGCCCAGATCATGCGCGAGTTCACCGGCGGCGCCGCCCGCAGCACCGTGCAGCAGAACTTCGTCCTCCGCTGGGTGCGCGACGAGGCGCTCTACGACGTCTGGGAGCGGCTCAACGAGCTCGGCCTCGGCGAGGCCGGCGCCCGCGAGATCACCGACACGGTGAGCTGCCCCGGCACCGACAGCTGCAAACTCGGGATCACCTCCTCGATGGGCCTCAACCGGGCGATCAAGGAGCGGGTCACCTCGATGCAGATCAGCGACGAGCTGACCAAGCGCATCCACATCAAAATGAGCGGCTGCCCGAATGGCTGCAGCCAGCACCACATCGCCAACATCGGCTTCTACGGCGCCTCGCTGAAAGTCAACGGCCGCCAGATGCCGGCCTACATCCCGCACATCGGCGGCAACTTCGAAGGCGGCCCGGTTGCCTTCGGCAAGCGGCTGAAATCGCGCCTGCCGGCGAAACGGGTCCCCGAGGCCGTCGAGCGCTGGGTGCGGATGTACGAGTCCGACCGCAACGAGGGCGAGGAGTTCAACGCCTTCGCCGAGCGGGTCGGCGCCGAGCCCTTCGAAGCAATCGTCAAAGACCTCACCCTCCCGGCCGAGTTCAGCCTGGAGACGATGGAGCAGTTCATCGACTGGAACCGCTCGAGCCCGTACGAGGTCGTGCGCGGAGAGGGGGAGTGCGCGATCTGAGTCGCGCATCCGCGATGAAGCCGCCTCCCGTCACCCTCTCCGGCACCGTGCCTACACCGGCCGACCTCGACCACGAGGAGATCGCCGCCAGGCTGGAGGACGCGAGCGCCCAGGAGGCGCTCGAGTGGATGTTCGAGAACTTCGGCAGCGACCACTACATCGCCTGCTCGTTCCAGAAAACGAGCAGCGTCACCGCCCACCTGGCGAGCACGATCAACCCCGAGGCGCGCTTCTTCTACCTCGACACCGAGGTCCTCTTCGAGGAGAGCTACGAGACCCGCGACCGCCTCGCCGAGGCGCTTGGGATCGAGTTCGACCGCTTCCACAACCTCACCCTGGAGGAGCAGGAGGCCGAGCACGGTCCGGAGCTGTGGAACCGCGACCCCGACGCCTGCTGCGGCATCCGCAAGGTCGAGCCGATGCGCCGAGCCCTCTCTTCCGTAGACTGCTGGGTCGCCGGTGTCCGCCGGGCAGACTCCAGCTCCCGAGCCAAGACCCCGAAGTTCGGCTGGGACAAGCGCTTCAACCTCTGGAAGCTGAACCCCCTCGCGGATTGGACCGAGCGCGACGTTTGGAACTACATCCGTGAGCACCACCTCCCGTACAACCCGCTTCACGATCGCGGCTACCCGTCGATCGGATGCACCCACTGCACCCAGCCGGTCGAACCGGGTGGGGATCTGCGCGCAGGTCGCTGGACGGGCCTGGCAAAGACCGAGTGCGGGATCAACTAGCGGCGACCGGCAAGCCGCCCCCTACGTCCTTTCCTAAGACCCTTCCCCCAACCCCCAAGGTGAGATGAGCGAGACGATGGCTGAGTTGTCCCTGACCCTTTCCGAGCGCCACACGGCGGACTTCGAGATGATCGGCAACGGCGGTTTCGCGCCGCTGACCGGCTTCCAGGGGTCCGCCGACTGGGAGCGCGTCTGCAACGAAATGCGGACCGCCGACGGCGATTACTGGCCGATCCCGATCACGCTGGCGAGCGACCTCGAGTGCGAGGTCGGCGACGTCGTCGAGCTCTCCTCCGACGAAGGCAAGAAGCTGGGCCGCCTCACCGTCGAGGAGATCTGGGAGCGCGACGTCAAGCGCGAGGCCGAGCAGGTCTACGGGACCACCGACGAGGCCCACCCGGGCGTCGCCGCGATCTACGAGGAGGGCAACCGCATGCTGGCCGGCCCGATCGAGGTCGACGCGCTGCCCGACCACGACGAGGCCTTCCTGCGCCGCTACAAGACGCCGGCCGAGCACAAGGCCGACTTCGAGGCGCGCGGCTGGAAGAAGATCGTCGCCTTCCAGACCCGCAACCCGATCCACCGCGCCCACGAGTACCTGACCAAGGCCGCGCTGGAGACCTGCGACGGGCTCTTCATCCACCCGCTGATCGGCAAGACCAAGGCCGGCGACATCCCCGCCGAGGTGCGGATGCGCTGCTACGAGGTGCTGATGGAGAACTACTACCCGGAGGACCGCGTGGTGCTCGGGGTGAAGCCGGCGAAGATGCACTACGCCGGCCCGCGCGAGGCGGTCCTGCACGCGATCGTCCGCCGCAACTACGGCGCCACCCATTTCATCGTCGGCCGCGACCACGCCGGCGCCGGCGACTACTACGGCACCTACGACGCGCAGAAGATCTTCGACACGATCGACATCGAGGAGCTCGGGATCGAGCCGTTGATGTTCGAGCACACCTTCTGGTGCAACGAGTGCGAGGGTCTGGCCTCGAACAAGACCTGCCCCCACGACCAAGACGCGCGCCTGTTCCTTTCCGGGACCAAGGTCCGGGAAATGCTTGGCAACGGCGAACGGCCGCCGCACGAGTTCTCGCGCGACGAGGTCGCCGACATCCTGATCGACGCTTACAAGGAGGACTGAAAAGCATGGCTGGTGAGAAGGGCTTCACCCTCTGGTTCACCGGGCTCTCCGGGTCCGGCAAGACGACGATTTCCCGCCTCTTGGAGGGCCACCTGCTCGAGCGCGGCTCGAAGCTGGAGATCCTCGACGGCGACGTCGTCCGCGAAAACCTCTCGAAGGGGCTCGGCTTCTCGAAGGAGGACCGCGACACCAACATCCGCCGCATCGCCTTCGTCGCCGACCTGCTCAGCCGCAACGGCGTGCCGGTGATCACCGCCGCGATCTCTCCCTACAAGGAGATCCGCAACGAGGCGCGCGAGCTGATGGGCGACCGCTTCGTCGAGGTCTTCGTCAAGGCCTCGGTCGAGACCTGTGCCGAGCGCGACGTCAAGGGCCTCTACGAGAAAGCCTTCAAGGGCGAGATCAAGGAATTCACCGGCGTCTCCGACCCCTACGAGGAGCCGGACAACCCGGAGTTCGTCTGCGACACCGAGAACGAGACCCCCGAGGAATCGGCCGACAAGCTGCTGGCCTACCTCGAGCAGCGGGGCCTGATCCCGGCCAAGGAGGCCGCGGCGGCCTAACGCCGGACCTCACCGCAGTCTTCGAGGGGAGGGGCGAATGCCCCTCCCCTCTCTCATTCCGCGAGGCGTTCGAGGACCTCGCGATCCTCTTCGAGGCGTTTCTTCAGACGCTTTTGGAAGTCTTTGTCGGCGCGCCGCGCGGTGATGTGGTTCTCAATCGCCTGGCGCACCGCCTCTGATACGGGCATGTCGTCCGCCCGAGCCACAGCCGCAAGCTCGGCGGCCTGCTCCTCTGGAAGCCGAATGCTCATCGCCTTGGGGGCCATGAGGACTTTCTCCTTATTCGCATTATTGGCCGATACCTCGCTAATAGTAACCGCATTTAAAGTATAATTCCACTAAGTATCTTGAATTCTTGATACCGTGGTATCAAGATGAACCGGCTTGGGCTGGGGGACCTGCTACTGATCGCCGAGGCCATCCTCGACACTTCCACCGAGCGCTTGGCCCGGATGACGTCCGTGCCGAGCGCCGAGTCCGCGCTCGCCGCTCCCTACGCCAGCTTCGGCGGGGTCGACTTCTATCCCGATCCGGTGGTGCAGGCAGCGATCTGCTGCTCACGGATCATCCGCAACTCGCCCTTTCCCGACGGCAACAAGCGGATCGCCTACGAGTGCATGCGGGAGATGCTGTACCGGAGCGACCTGCCCTGGCCGCGTCCCAGCGAGGACGCGATCGACTTCGCCGAAACCGTGAAGGCGCTTGCCTCCAGGACGCTGAGCGAGGAGGAATTCGTCGCCTGGGTCCGCTCCCGGGTGGCGCTCGGGGAACGCCTGCGCGGACGTCCCGCGGGGGAGGCTACGGTCTAGCCGGCACCCGCGGTTCCCCGAGCCCGTAGGTGTCGTAGGCGCCGAACTCGGCGAAGGTCTTGTGGGTGGGGCCGTGGTAGTCGGAGCTGGCGGTGGGGACGAGGTCGAGCTCGGCGCAGAGCTCGAGCAGGTGTTCGGTCTGCTCCTTGGAGTGGGTGGGGTAGTAGGTCTCGACGCCGTCGGCCCCGAGGGAGCGGATCAGGTCGTCGACCTCGTTCGGCGCGGAGATGTCCCAGTAGGGGTGGGCGATGACGGCGATGCCCCCGGCTTCGCGGATCAGCTCGATCGCCTGCTCGGCGGTCGGCCAGCGGCGGGGGACGAAGGCCTTGGCGCCGGGCACCAGGTACTCCTCGAAGAAGGGGCCGAGGTCGCCGGTCGCGCCGGCGGCGCGGGCAATGTGGGGGCGGCCGATCGAGAGCGCGTCGCCGGCTTCGCGGACCGCGTCCTCCAGGTGCAGGTCGAAGCCGTGTTCGCGCAGCTTCGCGACGATCTCACCGGCCCGGGTGACCCGCTCGTGCTGGGCCCGCTCGCAGGCCGGCGCGATCTTCGCGAGGTCCACCCAGTACCCGCAGATGTGCAGGTCTTCCGCGTACTCGTGGACGCAGGACATCTCGATCGCCGGCACCAGCTCGATCCCCAGCTTCTCCGCCGCCGCCTGCGCCTCGCCCACCCCGGCGATCGCGTCGTGGTCGGTCAGCGCCAAGGTCGTGACGCCTGCCTCGGCAGCTTTCGCCACCACATCGGCCGGCGCCAGCTGGCCGTCGGAGACCGTCGAATGACTCTGCAGCTCAATCAGCATCGGCCGCGCAGCCTAGCTGGCGGCGAAAGCCCTAGATGTTGTACGGAACAATTAATTCGGCAGTAGGCGAACAAATGGTAATTTTGTTCGGTACATTTAGCTTGTGTCTCAGCCAAACAAAGTGCCCAAGCCCCGACGCGGGAGGCCGCCACGGGCGGCCGTCTACGAACGACTGAAAGTTCAGATCGCGGAGCTCCGTGAGCGGTTGGGCGGCCTCCCCTCCCCGGACGAGGCAGAGGGGATTTGGCGCGGCATCTGGCTAGAGGAGGCCCATCACTCGACGGCGATCGAGGGAAACACTCTCGTCCTCAAGCAGGTCGAGCAGCTCCTCGACGAGGGGCGGGCGGTCGGCAACAAAGAGCTGAGCGAATATCTCGAGGTCCGCGGCTACGCCGACGCGGCGGGCTGGGTCTACGGGCAAGGGATCAAGCCGGATGGCTGGAGCGGCGGCAGGTTGATCACCCTGGGGGAGGTTCGAGAGGTCCACTCGCTTGCGATGACCCCCGTCTGGGAGGTCGCGCCGCATCCACAGGCGACGTCGAAGGAGCGTCCCGGCTCCTTTCGAGACCACGACATCGAACCGTTCCCGGGTGGGATGCGGCCGCCCGATTGGACCCAGGTGCCGATGCTCATGCGGGACTGGATCGGCGATGCGCAGTCATTGCGCAAGGTCGAGGGGCACGATCTTCCCGAAGCCCTCGCTGACCTACACGCGAGGTTCGAGCAAGTCCACCCGTTCCTCGACGGGAACGGGCGCGCCGGCCGGCTTATCCTCAACCTGCTTCTGATCCGGGTCGGCTACCCGCCGGCGATCATCTACAAAGGCGAACGCCCCCGCTACCTGGCGGCGCTTCGACGCGCCGATCAGGGCGATCTCGGCCCGCTGGGGGAGTTCCTGGCGCGGGCGATCTTGGACAACCTCCACAAGTTCGTCGTCCCCGCGATCGCCGGCCCCGCGCGTCTCGTCCCGCTCCCTGCGCTGGCAACCGAAAGGCTTTCGGCGAATGCGCTGCGTGTAGCCGCCACCCGGGGGAGGTTGAAGGCGGCGAAGGCAGCCGACGGGACCTGGCGCAGCTCGACCGCCTGGGTCGAGGAGTACGAAGCGAGCCGTTACAAGCGCGAATAGGGCGCAGCGGAGCCAGCGCTCCCCTCTGCCGCCGACCTAAATAGACTGCCGCGTCCGTGTTCCAGAAGGTCCTCATAGCCAACCGCGGCGAGATCGCGATTCGGGTCGCCCGCACGCTGAAGGAGATGGGCATCACCTCGGTCGCCGTCTACTCGGAGATCGATCGCGACGCCCCCCATGTGCGCGCGGCCGACGAGGCTTTCCTGATCGGCCCCGCGGTCCCGGCCGAGAGCTACCTGAACATCCCGAAGATCATCGAGACGGCCAAAGAGGCCGGCGCTGAAGGGATCCACCCGGGCTACGGCTTCCTCGCCGAGAACGCCGAGATGGCGCGGGCCTGCGACGAGGCTGGGATCACCTGGATCGGGCCGCCGCCGGAGGCGATCGAAGCGATGGGCTCGAAGACCCGGGCGCGGGAGATCATGGAGCAGGCCGGGGTGCCGATCGTCCCCGGCTCGACCGAGGTCGCCAAGGACCTGGAGGACGCGAAACGCCAGGCCGACGAAGCCGGCTACCCGGTTGCCTGCAAGGCCGCGGGCGGCGGCGGCGGCAAGGGCTTCCGGGTGGCGATGACGCCCGACGACCTGCAGGAGGCCTTCGAGGGCTCCGCCCGCGAAGGCGAGAAGTTCTTCTCCGACGACCGGGTCTACATCGAGCGCTACCTTGAGGACCCGCGCCACGTCGAGGTCCAGGTCCTGGCCGACGGGCACGGCAACGTGATCCACCTCGGCGAGCGCGACTGCTCGATCCAGCGCCGCCACCAGAAGGTGATCGAGGAGGCTCCCGGCCCGCACGTCGACGAAGAGATGCGGGAGCGGATCGGCAAGATCGCCACCGACGCGGCTGCCGCCGTCGGCTATCGCGGCGCCGGCACGATCGAGGGCATGCAGGTCGGCGACGAGTACTTCTTCCTCGAGATGAACACCCGCGTCCAGGTCGAGCACTGCGTGACCGAGATGGTCACCGGCATCGACATCGTCCGCGAGCAGATCCTCGTCGCCGCCGGCGAGCCGCTCTCGATCGCCCAGGAGGACGTCGAGCTGGAGGGCTGGTCGATCGAGTGCCGGATCAACGCCGAGGCGGCGCACAAGAAATTCGCCCCCGCCCCGGGCCCGATCGGCGACTCCTACCGCGAGCCGTCCGGCCCCGGCGTCCGCGTCGACTCCGGCGTCGAGGGCGGCTCCGAGGTGACGCCGATGTACGACCCGATGGTGGCCAAGCTGATCGTCTGGGACGTCGACCGCGAGAAGGCGACCCGGCGGATGCTGCGGGCGCTCTCCGAATACGACTCCGGCGGCCTCACCACCCTGATCCCCTTCCACGAAGCGATCCTCGCCACCGAGCAATGGGCGAAGGGGGAGACCTGCCGCGACCTGATGGAGGACAACGAGTGGCTGAAGTCGACGGCGCCGGCCGACGCGAAGCCGCCCGAGCCCTCCGAGGACGGCGGCGAGATGCTGACCCGCGACTACAAGGTCGAGGTCGGCGGCAAGCTCTTCGACGTCAAGGTGATCGGCGAGGCCCCCGCGGGCGGCGTCGCCGCCCCGGCCGCCGGCGGCGGTAAGAAACCGCCGAAACGCGAGCGCAAAGGCGGCAGCGGCCCCAGCGCCTCCAGCGAGGCCCTCCCCTCGCCGCTCCAGGGCACCGTCCTCAAAGTCGCCGTCGAGCAGGGCGCCGAGGTCTCCGAGGGCGACCTGATCTGCGTGATCGAGGCGATGAAGATGGAGAACGAGATCACCGCCCACCGCTCCGGCAAAGTCGAGGAGCTCCCCATCTCCGAAGGCGCCGCCGTCTCCAGCGGCGACACCCTCGCCGTCATCAAGTAACGCCGGCGTTTAGCCGCGGCGTTTGTGGTGCCGTTTTTCTTCGCGTTCCTTTTCTTTCTGCCGTTCTTCTTCCCGCCGCTGCTTGTCGACCTTGCGCTGCTGCTCGCGGGTGAGGGGGAATTTCGGGGTCACTTCCTGGCAGGTGCGGCCGACGCAGGTCTCGAGGCGGACGAGCTGGGCGTGGAGGAAGGCGCGGATCGGCGAGAGGTTGGGGACGCGGACGACGTTGTTGAGCTCGTAGGGGTCCTTGGTGATGTCGTAGAGCTCTTTCTCGCCGCTCGGCCACTCGATGTACTTGTAGGGGCCGAGGCGGATCCCGAGGTAGTCCTTCGGCGGCGCCACGATCGAGGCGCCGGCTTCGTCGCCGGTGTTGCGGCGGACGCGCTGGGCCGGCGGTTCGCCGTTGGCTTCGACGTCGGCGGTCTCGACGAAGGACTCGAAGAGGATCGGGCGGCGGCTGCGCAGGCTCGCGTCGCGCATGTACGGGACCAGCGAGCGGCCGTCGATCGATTTGTCGGCTTCGACCCCGGCCAGTTCGAGCACGGTCGGGGCGATGTCGATGTTCGCCGCCAGCTCCCCGGTCGCGGTGCCGGGCTTGATCCCCGGGCCGCGGATCAGCAGCGGCAGGTGGGTGGCCGGCTCGTAGGCGAGGAACTTGCCGCCGGTGAGGCGGTGCTCGCCGTAGAAGAAGCCGTTGTCGGAGGTGAAGATGATGTAGGTGTTGCGCAGCCGGTGCAGCCCGCCGAGGGTGTCGACGATGAGTTTCACCCCTTCGTCGACCGAACGCAGCGACTCCAGCGCCTTCTGGTAGTAGACGCGGTAGGTGTGGATGTCCAGCCCCGAGAGGTAGGGCGCTTCGCGGATGAACCGCGGCTTGTCGTTGACGTTGCCCTCGTTGAACCCTTCCGAGCGGCCGTGCGGGTAGGGGGCGCCGGTGAAGGTGCCGTAGTGGCGGGTCGCCGGCTCCGGCCCGGCGGGCCGCCGGAAGTCGCCGTGGGGGGCGGTGTAGTCGAGCTGCAGGTAGAAAGGCTGTTCGGGTGAGGTCTGGTTCAGCTCTTCCCAGGCGATCGTGTTGAACCTGTCCGTCTCGTAGAAGCAGGGTTTGCCTTCGAGCGGCGCACTGGGGCAGCCGAAGTCGTCGCGTTCGCCGTATTCGCGCGTGTCCCAGCTGCCGGGATCGCCGATGGGGCCATCGAGGACGCCGTTGTTGTTCAGCGTGTAGCCGTAGAAGTAGTGGTTGGTGTCGGCCCGCAGGACGCTGTGCCAGGCGCTCCACCCCGGCGGCACGTCTTTGCCTTCGTCGAACGGTTCGTCGCCGTAGCCGTTGAGGAACTTGCCGATGTGGATCGTCCGGTAGCCGGCTCCCTGCAGCCAGGTGGCGATGTTGTGGCTGTAGGCGCCGCGGGCTTTGAAGCCGGTGAAGCCTCCGTTCGGCGGCACGTTGCCGCGGACGTTGTGGTTGTGGGCGTAGCGGCCGGTGAGGAGGCTGACCCGCGAGGGGCAGCAGAGGGGGTAGGGGACGTAGTAGCGGTTGAAGGTGATGCCGCGGTTGGCGATCAGCGCGTGCGTGTAGGGCATAGCCTGCACGTCGATGCCGCCGACGTTGAAGCTGGCGTAGAGCTGGTCGAGGGTCTCGTCGTCGGTCTGGATGACGACGAAGCTCGGTTTCTGGAGGGCCGACGGCGTCGCCGCGCCGGCGTTCTGAAGGCCGGCGCTGACGAGGCTCGCGAGCAGCAGGCAGAGGCCCAGGGCGACGGCCAACCGCCCCCGTGCGGAGGCAGGCGAAGAACTGGTCTGTGGAGCGGAAATCTGCATCAGCGAGTGGCGGGGTGGCAGTACCCCCGAAACCGGCGCCTCACGCCTGAGTTGCGGCCTGAAAGCTAGAAGACGCTGAAGACGCTCAGGAGGCGCCGAGCTTTTTCACGGCTTCGCGAAAGTTTTTCACCGTCGCGCTGGGGGCTTTGCGCCCTTCCAGTTTCTCGCCGTGGCGGTTGACCCAGATAACCGGCACGTTCATTTTCAGCACCGGGGCGATGTCGGTCGCGTAGTTGGAGCCGATGTGGAGCCAGCCTTTCTTGCCGCCGATCCGCCGCGCGCACTCTTTGAAGTGGACGGGATCCGGCTTGTAGCTGCGCACCTGCTGGGCGGTGACGACGAGGTCGAGTTCGGTCCGCAGGTGGCGGCGGCTGATCCCCAGCAGTTTGTCGTCGATGTTGGAGACGATCCCGATCTCGTACTTCTTGCCGAGCCGGTCCATCGCCGCGTTGGCCTCGCGGAACGGCAGCCAGTAGGCGACGCTGTTGGGCAGGAACTGGGCGCGGGAGGGCTCGACTTCCCAGCCGATCTCGCCGGCGACTTTGACGATCGTGCGGCGCAGGACCTCGGCGTAGAGCTCATACGAGCCAGCCATGATCTCCGCCTGCACTTCCATGAAGCGTTCGAGGAAGGGCCCCTCTTCGAAGCTGAAACCGTCTTTGGACGCCTCTTTCTTGCAGGCCTCGACGATGCCTTTCTCCCAGTCGATGAGGGTGCCGTAGCAGTCGGTGGTCACCCATTTGATGTTTTTGAGACTGGGCAGGGCCATGAGCGAGCGCGGCATTATGTCATTCGGATAGTGTGCCGCGCGCGCCGCCCCCGGCGCGGCTCTTTCACATGGACCTCCTCGAGTACCAGGGCAAGCAGCTGTTCGCCAAGCACGGCATCGCCGTGCCCAGCGGCGAGGTCGCCGATACGGTCGACGACGCCGTCGCCGCGGCGGAGAAGATCGGCTACCCGTGCGCGATCAAGGCCCAGGTCCTGATCGGAGGCCGCGGCAAGGCGGGCGGGATCAAGATCGCCCAGAACACCGAGGAGGCGCGCGAGCACGCCGACGCGATCCTCGGCATGGACATCGTCGGCCCGCACGGGGAGGGGCCGTTCCGCGTCGACCAGGTCTGGATCGAGGGGGGCTCCGACATCGCCGAGGAGTACTACGCCTCGGTCATCCTCGACCGCGGCGAGAAGAAGCTGCTGGCGATGGTCTCGGCCAAGGGCGGGATGGACATCGAGGCGGTCGCCGCCGAGGACCCCGACGCCCTGGTCAAACGGCACATCGACCCGAGCGGGTTCGACGCCGCCGACGCCCGCGCGATCGTCGCCGACGCCGGCCTCGCCGAGGACGCGCTCGACGAGGCCGCCGAGGTGCTGGTCAAGCTCGAGGAGGTGGCGCGCGAGGAGGACGCGACCCTGATCGAGGTCAACCCGCTGATCGTCACCGCCGGCCGCGAGGTCGTCGCCCTCGACTCGAAGGTGACGATCGACGGCAACTCGCTCTTCCGCCACCAGGACCTGGCCGAGATCGCCGACACCGTCGACGACCCGCAGGAGCAGATGG
>Ga0157284_10000111_pt1 | contig 11964 bp, 10 predicted proteins | sample NitcycUS059202B1_FD_108392 | JGI IMG/M metagenome (GOLD analysis project Ga0157284, IMG submission 108392) | Soil microbial communities from Arlington Agricultural Research Station in Wisconsin, USA - Nitrogen cycling UWRJ-S059-202B-1 | ecosystem: Environmental > Terrestrial > Soil >... | reverse complement strand
TTTTTTCTGAGGATGGTGTTGAGCTTGGAGCGAACAAAGAAGGGTCAGTAGTTGCAAAGTTGCCAATGCCCCCCGGTTGCTTGCCGACGCTCTGGAAAAATGATGAAAGATTCAGGAAAGGGTATCTCGAAAAATTCCCTGGTTATTACCTGACAGGTGATGGTGGTCATAAAGACGATGATGGGTATTTCTATATCATGGGTCGCATTGATGATGTGATAAATGTTGCAGGTCACCGCTTAAGCACGGGGCAAATGGAAGAACTGGTGGCCATGCATGATTCGGTAGCGGAATGTGCTGTGGTAGGAATAGCAGATGAGTTAAGAGGGCAACGCCCTGTTGCCCTGGTTTTATTGAAAGATGGCACGCTTATCGAAGAAACTAAGCTGGAAGAAGAACTGGTTGGTTTGATCAGGGAAAAAATTGGTGCTGTTGCTTATTTTAAAAATGCAACGGTTGTGAAAAGATTACCTAAAACAAGATCCGGCAAAATTCTTCGTAAGATCATCTGCAATATTGCAGATGGTGTTGAATATGCTATTCCTTCTACGATCGACGATCCGCTTATTTTAACTGAGATATCAGAAAAATTAAAAGAAAGGAAAATTGGGGAGGCGTTTCAGTAAGGTGGTAACACGTGAATCGTCAAACGTTAAACAAGTTAAAGAAACCTCAGATTTACGTCTCACGTTTTCGAAAGCTTAATAATATCCCTCACTTCAAGAACCTTTTTCTCGTATCCATTTGTGGTAGCATTGATCATGGCATCGCCAATTTGTTTTAATGTAACAATACTTTGCGGGGCAATAGTATTAATGATCGGTAACATCCAGCTAAGCCATTTATAAAGTGGGAGAGTGTGCTTTAATCCTTTTGTTGATTTAATAATGCCCGGTCTGAAATTATAAACCTGTCTGAAAGGAAGCTTCATCAAATCAGATTCGGTTTTACCCTTCACTCGTTGCCACATCATTCTTCCTGTTTCATTCGTTCCTCTTCCTGATATATAACAAAAAGTCATTTCAGGATTTAATTTGCTTAAAGTCGTTGCAAAGTGCATCGTCAGGTCATAAGTCACTTTAGTAAACTCCGGTTCTTTTTTACCAACTGAACTTGTGCCCAGGCAAAAGAAACAGGCATCATAGCCTTCGAGTTGATCTTCGATCGATGAAAGATTATACATATCTGCATGAACGATCTCTTTTAATTTAGGATGAGTGTAGCCACAACTTCTTCTTCCTATTACTAATATTTCTTCCACATCATTATGTTGCAGGCATTCATATAATACACCTTCGCCTACCATGCCTGATGCCCCGGTTATGATCGCTTTAATTCTCATAAAAAATTATTAATGTGTTATGATAAAAACGCTTTCTTAAATTTCGGTGGCACCCTGTTCTTCGAAACCTGCTCATAAGCGTAAGCAATGCTTAGTAAAACTGGCTCACTATAAGCCGGCCCGAAAAATGAAATGCCAACTGGCAGTTCATACACCATGCCGCCCGGAACAGAAATATGCGGATACCCGGAAGCAGCAGCTGGCTGTGTCAAAAAAACATCACCCCAGCGATCCCCATAGATCATATCAATACTGCATGCTGGTCCCATAGTAAGACCACAGATCGCATCTAATTTATTTTGTTTGATCACTTCGTCAATGATCTGCTTTGTGCCCACATGACTTTTTTGCAACGCTTCCTTATATTCTTTACTATTCAGATCATCTTTTTTATCCGATGCCTCCAATGTCTCCTGTTTAAAATAAGGCATGGCTTTATCCTCATTCGTTTTATTAAAGTCAATTACATCTTTGAGCGATTTTACTTTTGCATTCGCAGCTGCCAGGTATTTATTTAGTCCAACTTTAAATTCATATTTCATTACTTCGAATTCAGCATCACCTAATTTGCTGATCTTATCGAAGTATTCGATCTCAATTATCTCCGCACCTTGTTGTTTAAGCAACTCAACCGCTTTTTTTATTAATGCATGCATGTATTGGTTATCTCCCTGTGGTTTTTTATCAATACCGATACGTTTTCCTTTCAATCCATTTGCATCTAAAAACTTTGTATAATCTGGATGGGCTTTGCCATCACTTTCTTTTGTTAATGCATCAGCATCATCAACACCTGTCATTGCGCCTAAAAGTATTGCTACGTCTTTTACTGTTCTTCCCATTGGTCCTGCAGTATCCTGTGTGGAAGAAATAGGAATGATACCTGAACGACTAACCAAACCAACAGTGGGCTTCAAACCAACAATGCCATTTACAGACGCAGGACAAGTAACGGAGCCATCAGTTTCTGTGCCCACCGCAACTGTACAAAGATTAGCGGCAACAGCGGTGCCAGACCCTGAACTCGAACCACAAGGATTATGATCCAGTATATAAGGACATTTGGTTTGTCCGCCGCGGCTACTCCATCCCGAACTCGAATGAGAAGAACGGAAATTCGCCCATTCACTCAAATTTGTTTTACCGATAATAACAGCGCCGGCTTCTCTTAATTTTTTTGCAACAAAAGAATCACTCGCTGCAATATGTCCTTCTAAAGCAAGTGACCCGGCTGTCGTCTGCATTTTATCTGCCGTATCGATATTGTCTTTTATTAAAACTGGAATGCCATGCAGTGGTCCTCTTGATTTACCCGATTTTCTTTCATCATCCATTGCTTTGGCAATGATCATTGCATCAGGATTTATTTCAATTACCGAATTAAGCATCGGACCTTTTTTATCAATTGCATCTATACGGTCAAGATATAATTTGGTTATCTGTTCGGAACTATATTTACCTGAAGCGATCTTCTCCTGCAATGAAGTAATATTTTCTTCATTCAGTTCAAAGTCAGGCATTGTATCGGCAGATACTCCCTCAACTTTCACAGGCTTATCAGTTGGGTTGCAGGAAGCAGCCAATACCGAACTAAGTCCCGCAGTAACCATGGTGCTACTGGCAATAAAATCTCTTCTTTTCATAATTGTTAGTTTGGGTACTAAAAATACAATGTATAGAAGCAAGCAGAAAATAAATATAGATTATGTTACCAGCTTTAGTATTTCATAGAATCGCCTGTTGCTACGCACAGTTTATCGCTCAGTAAGGCCGTTCCTCTTTACAAATCTTTTAAGTGAGCTGAACTAATCCAATACTTATACTGAGTTCTCCTTTAGAGACAGCGGCATATCTTTGCACACTATGAACATTGGCTTCGATGCAAAAAGGGCTTATCATAACGGAACAGGCTTAGGTCATTACAGCCGGACACTGATCCGTTCGCTTGCAGGATATTTTCCGCAACATCAATACTATCTTTTCAATCCAAAACCATCCGAACTGTTCAAGCTAAACAGTAAAAACATTCATGAAGTGCTGCCGGCAAAGCTGCTGCATAAAACTTTATCATCTGTTTGGAGAAGCGCATGGGTAAAAGACGATCTTGAAAAACTTGACATTGATATTTATCATGGACTCAGTAATGAAGTTCCACTTGATATACACAAGACCGATATCAGGTCTGTTGTTACCATTCACGATGTGATCTTTGAACGTTTTCCCGAACAATATTCCAAGATTGATGTCGAAATATATAAAAGAAAGTTCAGGTATGCCTGCGATCATGCAGATAAAGTGATCGCCATCAGTGAGCAAACAAAAAAAGATATAATGGAGTTTTATAAAACTCCCGAAAATAAAATAAGTGTTTGTTACCAGAGTTGTAATCCGGCATTTGGAGAAACTGTAAATGAAAAAGTAAAACAACAGGTAAAGGAAAAATATTCTTTACCTGATCATTTTTTTCTTTATGTCGGTTCGATCATTGAAAGAAAAAATCTGCTTGGTATTTGTAAGGCGGTTTACCTTTTACGAAATGAACTTACAATCCCACTTGTAGTGATAGGAGATGGAACTAAGTACAAACAGCAGGTAAAAGATTTTATAAAACAGAATGGTTTGGAAAAGCAGGTAATTTTTTTATCCGAAAACCCATTGGCAAAAGTCTCTTCTTCTTTTTTAAAGGCAGAAGATTTTCCGGCGATCTATCAATCAGCAATTGCCATGATCTATCCATCATTCTTTGAAGGTTTTGGTATCCCGGTATTGGAGGCATTGTGGAGCCGGTTACCAGTTATCACATCAAATGTTTCTTGTCTGCCTGAAGCAGGCGGCGATGGCGCATATTATGTAAATCCAAACAGTTCAGAAGAAATTGCGGAAGGAATGAAAACCCTATTTGCTGATGGATCATTTACTGAAGCATTGAAGGAAAAAGGCTGGCAACATGCGCAAACTTTTACACAACAGAAATGTGCAGCGGATGTGATGAAAGTTTATGAAAATTTGAAGGTAGCAGTTGAAAGTTGAAGGTTAAATCTTGAAAGAATGAAGATTTTTGAAAAAGATATAGATAAATGTTTGGAAACATTGAAAAGGGGAGGTTTGATACTTTATCCGACAGATACTGTTTGGGGAATAGGCTGTGATCCAACTAATAAAAACGCTGTAGAGAATATCTACAAATTAAAAAGACGCAACGACGAAAAAGCAATGATCGTGTTAGTGGCTGATGAAAAAGACATCATGCAACATGTAGCCGCCCCTGATCTTTCCTTATTTGATCATTTAGACAAGACGACAAAACCAACAACGGTGGTTTATGACGGAGCTTTAGGATTTGCTGAAAACCTTATTGCGAAGGATGGCTCAATTGCGATCCGGATCTGTAAAGATGATTTTTGCCGTCAGCTGATAAAAAGATTTAGAAAGCCGATCGTTTCTACTTCAGCAAATATTTCCGGAATGCCTGCTCCAAAAATATTCAAAGAGATCGCCGTTGAAATAAAAAACGGTGTTGATTATGTTGTGGAATACAAGCAGCAGGATGAAACTCCTGCTCAACCATCTTCACTTATAAAATGGAATAATGGGAATGTTACCATTCTTCGTCCATAGCCAATACATCAATTATCTTTGCCAGCGTCTATGGATATCAAATGCACAGAAAAGGAACTGTTTATTCTGAAGAAAATTGCCCACGCTGCTGAAGAGTTGGGTGTAGAGACCTATTTGATCGGTGGTTTTGTAAGAGATAAGATCATTGGCCGCAAGACTAAAGATGCAGATATTGTTTGCGTGGGAGATGGGATCGGGTTAGCAAAAGCGGTTGCAAAACGTTTCAAGCCCGAACCGAAGTTTAGCTATTTTAAAAATTTTGGCACTGCACATATTAAGGTTGATGATTTCGATCTGGAATTTGTTGGTGCCCGCAAAGAAAGTTATCATTATCATTCTCGTAAGCCGGATGTTAGTTCAGGAACATTAAAAGATGACCAGGACCGGCGTGATTTTACCATCAATGCATTGGCAATAAGTTTAAACGAAAAGGATCATGGCAAATTGATTGATCCGTTTGATGGAATAAATGATATTAAGAAAGGAATTATTAGAACTCCACTTGACCCCTTGCAGACTTTTAGTGATGATCCGCTTCGCATGATGCGTGCCATTCGGTTTGCTTCACAACTTGGATTTACAATTGAACAAAAAACTTTCCAGGCTATCAAAGATGAAGCTGATCGTATTTCAATTGTTTCGCAGGAAAGAATAACAGATGAACTTGTAAAAATTATTGATAGTCCAATACCTTCCATCGGGTTTGATCTTTTGTACCAGTCAGGATTGTTGCATATCATTTTCCCGCAAATGGTGGATCTTGCAGGCGCAGAATATAAAGATGGCATTGGTCATAAGGATAATTTTTATCATACACTAAAAGTACTGGATAATATATCGGAGAAAACTAGCGACACCTGGTTGCGATGGTCTGCGGTATTACACGATATTGCCAAGCCGGTAACAAAAAAATTTGAAGAAGGGCATGGCTGGACATTCCATGGTCATGAAGTTGTTGGTGGAAGAATGGTGCCAAAGATATTTACAAAGTTGAAACTGCCGCTCAATGAAAAAATGAAGTTTGTCCGTAAAATGGTGGAGCTGCATCTTCGTCCAATAAGTTTAACAAAAGAAAATATTACTGATTCTGCTATTCGCAGGTTGCTGTTTGATGCTGGCGAGGATTTTGATGCATTGATGATGCTTTGCGAAGCCGACATTACTTCTAAGAACAAATGGAAGGTGAAGAAGTTCATGGAAAACTTTCAGTTGGTGAGAAAGCGTTGCGAAGAAGTGGAACAGAAAGATCGTATTCGTAGCTGGCAGCCGCCGATCAATGGTGAGATGATCATGGAAATTTTTGGATTAAAGCCATCAAAACCTGTTGGCATCATTAAGGATGCCATAAAAGATGCTATACTCGATGGTGTGATTCCAAATAATTATGATGATGCATATGAATTCATGCTTACAAAAGCAAATGAATTAAATATAAAACCTGTAAAATCAGGATCCCGTTCCTGACAGATGTCGTGACTTAATTCATAAATCGTATTTTTGACAAATGGCAATATTAAAGTTTCGGATCTATTTTGAAGAAGACGATAGTGTTTATCGTGATGTGGCTATCCGGCACACGCAATCTTTTTTTGATTTGCATGAAACCATACTTAAAGCGTATGAATTTGATAATAAGCATAAGGCTACTTTTTTCCGCAGCAATGATCATTGGCAACGGGGAAGAGAGATATCGCTAGAGGTATATGAAAAAGATTATAAAGCTGCGCCATTGCTGATGAAGGATACTACGGTTGGCAGCGAAATAAAAAATCCTGGTCAGAAGTTTATTTATAATTATGACTTCAATAAAAATTGGAGTTTCCTGGTCGAATTAATCAATGTTTCAAAAGAAGAAAACCCAAAACTAAGTTATCCTGCTACCGTTCGCACGGAAGGAATAGCTCCCAGTCAATATGGTACTAAAGGACTACTGGGAGCAAAGTTTGCCGATGTGGAAGAAAAATATGATCTCACACAGGGCGCAGAAGGGTTTAGTGAAAAAAGTGATGAAGGAGAAGACCTGGGATTAACTGAAGAAGGGTCTGCAGAAGAAAGCGAAGAAGGGTCTGTAGATGAAGTATAAAAATTTAAAATGCTGAATACTCTCCGTAGGAGTCCTTTGGACAATTAATGCTCAATGTGCAGGTGTAATTACAACAGTGCGGGACAATGAGCATTGAATATTGAACATTGAAAACTGACCTTCCTTGAACTCTCCAAAGCAAAAAACTGTTATCATTATTTGCGGACCAACAGCTGTAGGTAAAACTTCTGTCGCTATCTTACTTGCCAAACATTTTCATAGTGAAATAATTTCTGCCGATAGCCGTCAATGTTTTAAGGAATTGAAGATTGGCGTAGCAAGACCATCCGATGAGGAATTAAAAGAAGTGCCACATCATTTTATTGCTTCACACCCGATAGCTATCGGGTCTTCGATTGAAAATATCAACGCTGCATTTTTTGAAAAGTATGCCTTGCAAATAGTAAATGAGCTTTTTAAAAATCATGATATAGTTATTATGGTGGGAGGCACGGGACTTTATATTAAAGCTTTTTGCGAGGGACTTGATAAAATTCCTGCTACAGATGAATCAGTAAGAAAAAGAATTATCGCCGGTTATGAAAGCAATGGATTGGAATGGCTACAGGATGAAGTGAGGAAAAAAGACCCTGCATTTTATAATACGGGAGAAATACAAAACCCGCAAAGGATGATGAGAGCCCTTGAGGTAATTGAGTCCACCGGTCAGTCAATACTTAGTTTTAGAAGAAATAAAAAAATAAAAAGAGATTTTAGAATAATTAAGATAGGATTGGAGCTTCCGAAAGAAGAACTACATACTAATATCAATTTAAGAGTTGATAAAATGATCAATGACGGGCTTGTTGAAGAAGTAAGATCATTGCAAGGTTACCGGGATGTTAATGCGCTACAGACAGTAGGTTATTCAGAAATATTTGAGCACCTTGATGAGAAGATGTCTTTGGAGGCTGCTATCGAAGAAATAAAAAGGAATACACGGCAATATGCCAAACGCCAACTAACATGGTTTAAAAAGGATAAAGAGATACACTGGATCAATGCAAGACAAAAAAGCGAGATCGTTAGCATGGCACAAAAATTGGTTCAAGGTGATTAAAAATAAACAGTTTATCAGATGAGAATATTTAATTTGTTCAGATCCCTGGCACTAATTGCTGGTTTATTGTTTCATAATTCCTGTAACGATAAGCCGGAAAGCAAAAAAGAAAAAGAAGCGGAGCCAACACCTGTTTCACTTCGCTCTACAGATTATGATCTATTGAAGCCTGTAAAAGGATGGGCTCTTTCAGATAGCCTTGCGGAAATATCAGGTATTGCATTTTTGAAAAATGAAAGATTAATAGCGATCGAGGATATACATCCGATCTTATATGAGTTCAGACTTGGTGACAGTACCGGGGCTATCATTAATAAACTTGAATTCAGGGAAACAGACAAAGAGAAATTTGATTTTGAAGATCTCGCTACGATCGGTGACACTGTGTATGCGTTATGGAGCCATGGCGCAATATTTAAAATAGTAAAGCAAAAAAAAGGAGCTACCTCTGAAAGAATGAAAACATGGCTGAAGAAAGAAAATAATACTGAAGGACTGGCCTATGATCCTTTGTCTGGCAATTTATTGGTTGCCTGTAAAGATGACGCAGGCCTGGAAGATGTGAAGAAATCGACAAGAGCAGTCTATGAATTTGATATAAAAGCCGACTCATTGAAGCCGGATCCATTTATGCTGATAAATAAAAGTGATTTTGAAAATGTAGCAGGAGAGAAGATCGATTTTTACCCGGCCGCTATTGCTGTTCATCCTGTTTCTCATGATATTTTTATCATCTCAACCAAGGATACAAAATGTATTGCACAGTTTACTCATGATGGGAAATTGAAGGCATTTGATTACCTGGAAAAAGAAATGCTGCCACAACCGGAAGGAATTTGCTTTGATCGCAAAGGCAATTTATATATCAGTACGCAAGCAAGACATGGTAAGTCGGCGCATATTTATGAGTTTGGTATGAAAAGTAATTAGATCATCTTAGAATTTAAACCGGGATCTCTTTTTCAAAACACACACTATTTGCTATTCCTGCATATTTTCCATAATTGGGGATACGTTTATATCCATTCTTTTCATATAGCCTGATCGCATCAGGTTGCCGCCAGCCCGTTTCCAGTATACATTTCTTATAGGATAATTCAGATGCCCATTTTTCTAATGCGATTAAAACTTTAGTCGCTATTCCTTTGCCTCTGCTTTGCCGCACAGTATACATTCTTTTAACTTCTGTGCTCGTTGGGGAATATTCTCTTATTGCACCGCAGCTGATTGGTTTATCATTTTCATAGGCAAGGATCACATGTTTGATCTTATCAGTTTTATTAAGCTGTGCATAAAAAACATGTTCATCTCCGTCTAATTCTGCCAATTCAGCATCAAGAAGTTTTACCAGGGCAATAAAGTCTTTATTGTCAGAGTTAGTTCTCATCAGCGTTATCATGAATTAATTCCCTTTTTATATTTACGAGTGTATTATTCCCATTGAGTACGTCTTTTGTTTTAAGTGCTGGCGTTTATGGGGCTTGTTATCAAAACTAATTAAACGTTTTCTTTTAAATATCTCTTTGCCAATAGTGCATTGGGAAGACCAATACAAATCATAAGAATTACAGCTCCGATGATTGCATTTATGACCGCTTCATTACCGATTATCGGTTTTGGAGTTATACGGGATAAATAAGGAAGAATTATGAATCTCATGGCCGACCAAACAAAAATCCCATATAAAATAGCAATTGGAACAGGATATTTTACCAATGAAGGGAATTGTTTTGCTAAAAAGAAAAAGAAGAATGTAAATGAGATTGCAATTATAAAATGAATGACCAGTCCGCAGGCGGCCAACAATGTTCCGTTTGAAAAAGTCTTTGGATCGAAAGCTCCACTTGCAACACCTTTTAACACTTGCAGGGGAGTGGTATTATTTCTAATGTATGCATGTATGCAGGCAGCAGTAATATCTAATGCACCTGCAATTAGGCCAGCAGTTAATGCACTGGCAAAAAATGACTTCCTCATAAAAGTGCTTTGGTTTGTATACCAGATAATAAATCCACGCCATTTGCTGCCGGGACCTTAAAATATTTCTATTTAGTTTTTCTTTGGTCTTAAAACTCTTACAGGTGCCGCAGGTTCTTTCTGCAAATTCACCGGGTTTTCCTTTAATAGTTTCATAGCTGTTTCCACGGCTTTCTCCAATTGCGGATCCCGACCTTCAATTACATCTTTCGGTGTCATCTCTACTTCAATATCAGGTGATACACCTACATTTTCAACATCCCATTTTCCTTCCAAATCAAAAAAACCACCGCGAGGTGCAGTAATGCCACCACCATCCATCAATTCAGGAACATCCCAAATACCAACAAGGCCGCCCCAGGTTTTTGTACCTACTAATGGACCAATTTTCATTTCTCTGAAAAGATAAGGGAGCATATCCCCACCAGACCCGGCCATTTCATTTATGATCATAACTTTTGGACCAACAATTCCAGTAAGTGGCTCTGTCCACGGCCGGCGATCGCCAGCAGCATTATTGAAATAACCCCGGAGTTTTCGATTGAGAATATCAACAAAATAATCAGCAATAAATCCACCGCCATTAAAACGTTCATCAATTACCACACCTGGTTTATCCTGCTGCGCAAAATAATAACGGTTGAAATTATCATAACCATCGCCACCTGTATCGGGCAGCCACACATAAGCAATTTCACCGTTCGACATTTGCCAAACTTTTCTTCGGTTACTTTCCACCCAATCAAATGTGCGAAGTGCATATTCATTATCTACAGGTACTACGGTTGATTGTCTTGCAGCGCTGCCATCTGCATTTTTACTTACACGCAATGCCACTTGTTTATTTGCTTTATTTTCAAATAAGCTATAAGGATTGGTAGTTGCAGTAAGATCAACGCCATCAACGCTGATGATATAGTCCCCTACATTTACATCAACACCGGGCATGCTTAACGGAGCCCTCAGGCCGGGATTCCAGTTTTCCCCATTGTAAATTTTTTTAATGCGAAATCTATTGTTTGCAATTTCCAGATCAGCACCAAGCAATCCAATGCGTACTGGTTCAATCCTTGGATTATCGCCCCCACCAACAAACGAATGACCGATGGAGACTTCACCACCTAAAATATCGAGCAGATAATTCAAATCATTGCGATGGGCAACATGATCAACCAATGGCGCATACGCCTGGTAAACTTTATTCCAATCAGCGCCATGAATATTTTTTACATAGAGATAATCCCGTTGAAAACGCCACGCTTCCCGGAAGATCTGTTTCCATTCTTTACGTGGTTCCACTTTTATTTGCACTGAAGCTGTATTCAAACTCCCATCTCCAATTTTTGCGGGATTGGCTGCATCTACTATTCCCCATACAGGGCCGGACTTGTATAAAAATTTTTTTCCATCAGCAGAAAAACTATAATAGTTTATGGGTGATAAATAAGGATCGGACTTACGTTCTTTCAGTTTGTATTTGTGCAATGTATATCCATCCTGGTTTGGCACAGCTTCGGCCACAAAAACCTCTCCTTCACTTCCTGTTCTCAGGTCTACATATTCTCTTGGAGGCATACTTAGTGAAAGTATTCGTTGGCTGATACCATCCAGGTCTATATGTACAGTAACTTTTGGTTTTTCCGCTTCTTCTTTTTTGGAATCTATATTTTTAGCTGTAGATTTTGTTTTTACAGAATCTTTTTTTTCTTCATCTTTCTTTTCTGCTTTTTCTTCATCACTTTCAGGAAGCAATGGGGATGCTTCGCCTTTTTTCAAAACAATTAAATAAACGGAACGACGTAGCGGTCTTTCAATTGAACTCATATCCAACCAACCGGAGCGGAGAGCATAATTAGTACTTGCCATAAAATATAAATATTTTCC
>Ga0157284_10000110_pt1 | contig 12026 bp, 9 predicted proteins | sample NitcycUS059202B1_FD_108392 | JGI IMG/M metagenome (GOLD analysis project Ga0157284, IMG submission 108392) | Soil microbial communities from Arlington Agricultural Research Station in Wisconsin, USA - Nitrogen cycling UWRJ-S059-202B-1 | ecosystem: Environmental > Terrestrial > Soil >... | reverse complement strand
CGAACCAGGAGCGGCAGGCGATCCAGTGGCGCCTTCAATGTGATTGTCTGACCACCGGCAAACCATTCACCGGTATAGAAATCACACCAGCCAATTCCGTTATCCGGCAGGTAAACATCACGTTCACGTTGTCCCTCATCCACCACGCTGGCTACCAGCAAATCACGCCCCATCAGGAAATCATCGGTTTCCGCAAAGGTGTTTTTGTCATGCTCGTGATCGAGGAATGTCGGGCGCAGCATGGGTTCATCATCTGCATGAGCCTGCCATAACAAGGTGTAGAAATACGGCAGCAGGCGGTATCGCAGACGGATGGCGTCGCGGATAAGCGGCGTGACCTGCGGATACATCCATGGCTCATTCACGGTGTGATCGTCATTCCAGGAGTGAATGGTGAAACGCGGATGCATCACGCCGTTTTGTACCCAGCGGACGAACAATTCGGCATCAGGCTTATCCCCTGAAAAACCGCCGACATCGTGCCCGACGTTGTACAAACCGGACAAACTCATACCGATGCCCATGCGCGTGTTGTAGCGCAGTGTCTGCCAGCTGGTGCGGTTATCGCCGCTCCAGGTTTGTACGTAACGCTGCATCCCGGCACAACCGGAACGTGAAATCAGATACGGACGGGTTTCCGGTGCAAAACTTTGCTGCGCTTCAAAAGACGCGCGCATCATCAGCAACGGCATCACCGGACGAATATGTTTGATGGCGATAGACTTGCCAAAACCGTGGCAACGCGCATCGCTGTCCCAGACTTCGTATTCGTTATTGTCGTTCCAGGTCGAGCCGATACCTTTTTCCAGCAACTGATGTTTCACGCCTTTTTGCCACCAGCGAATGGCAGAAGGATGGGTGAAATCGAGATGCGACCCTTCGTCATCCCAGAACACAGAGCGTTCCGGCACGTTGTCTTCGCTGTCGCGGATAAACAACCCCTGTTCCGCCACCTGCCCGTACTGCGGGTGATCCTGCAACAGACACGGTTTGATGTTAGCTGCGAGACGAATACCGGCGTCAAGAAACGCCTTCGACATCACTTCGGGTTCCGGCACTTTGTCGTAGTTCCAGTTAAAGACATAACGCTTGTTGCCGATCGACGTGTAACCCGATGAAAGCTGGAACGAATCGCACGGAATTTCATGTTGCTGACACAGCGTGATGAATTTCATCAGTTGCTGCTGGGCGTCCGGCGCATCAGTGTAATACATGGTCGAGCCGCTGTAACCGAGGCTCCATTTTGGGCCAAACGTGGTTTTGCCGGTCAGGCGCACCAGCTTTTTGGTGACTTCCAGTGACGTCGGGCCGATGAACAGGTAGTAATCCAGATCGCCCGCTTCAGCACTGAAACGGCGGTATGGCAGATGGTAATTATCCAGTTCATTGCCGAGATCTAACCAGACGTTGCTGAGATTGTCGTAGAACACGCCAAAACTCACTTCATTGCGGCGCGTCAGGGTAAACGGAATATGTTTGTACAGCGGATCGGTGCTGGCGGCGTTATAGCCCATCGCATCGAGATTACGCATTTCGAAGCGTCGACCGCTGCGGTTGAGGTCGCCGGCTTTTTCGCCCAGTCCGTACACGCCATCCTGCGCCTCACGCAGCTGATAGTGCGCCGATGCGTCATTTTTAACACCGAGCATATACGCGCCGGTTTTGCGATCTTTCACCAGCGGTTGCCAGGCACCGGCCTCATTTTTATATTCCCACTCGAGCCACAAAGGCTGATGTACCGTAACGCGCAGCGCGTCAGTGGTCATTGTCAGACAATCGTCGCACTGTTCCAGCTGATAGCCTGGTAAGGAAAAACCTTCGTTGCTCAGTCTGTCACGCCCTTCCCAGGGCACATCGTTCAGGGGCGCGATACTATTTTGGGGTGCGATGCTCCAGGTACGATCCAGCGCCAGTTCGCCATTGCGCTGAATGAACACACGAATTAAACCTTGTTCGAGCACGCGCAGAGAAAACAGATGTTTGCCATCAACGCGCAAATCCACACCTGCGTCATGCTGCCCGGCAAACTCCCAGTGTTTTAACGTCTTCATACACTCTCCCTTTTTGCCGGATTGCGGCGTTCAGCGATCAGGGCAATCAGGAAGACTGCGCCAATCAAATCAAAGAAACCCATCGCGATAAACAGCGGATTGAAACCCATTTTGTCGGCAACTGCGCCGATCAACAGTGAAAACAGGAAGCTGGCGATCCATGCGGAAGAACCGCGCATACCATTGACCGTCGCTACCTGATTTTTATCGAATGTCTCCACCACGACCGCGCTTAACATGCAGGAAATCACCTGATGACCGAATCCGCCGATGGAGATCAGGGCAATGGCTGCGTACGGGCTTTGTGTTACGGCGACCAACGCCAGCGAGAGCATCAGGAATGCGCCGGTAACAGAACTGGCGACAATGGAGTTGATGCGTGTGCAGCCAAAGACTTTCCGGTACAGCGTGGTGAGATATCCGCTGGCAATACTGCCCAGATCGGCGGCCAGGAACGGCAGCCAGGCAAACATCACGATGTGTTTTAAGTCCATCCCGCGTTCGTTGGCGAGATACAGCGGCACCCAGAAACTGAATACAGCCCATGCGGGTTCGGCCAGAAATGCCGGAATGGCGATACCGTAGAATTTCTTGTTTTTACAAACAATTTTCAGCGATTTGATAAACGGCAGACGCGTCTGTTGTGGCTCGTTATCGGAGCGGATCAGTGCCAGTTCCTCTTTACTTAAGTTCGGATGCGTTTCCGGTGAGTGGTAGAACTTCCACCACAACAGAACCCACAGCATCGACAGCACACCGCAGAACAGGAACGCTCCGCGCCAGCCAAATGACACATGCGCGACCAGAATAATCGGCGGCGCGAGCATGGCACCAATCGAGAAGCCTACGCCTGCCCAACCCGCAGCAACCGGACGCTCCTTACGCGGAAACCAGTCAGAAATCGCTTTGGCGTTTGCCGGTGTAGCGGCAGCTTCGGCGCTGCCCATAAAGAAGCGCAGTACGGCAAGCTGGATCCAGCTGCCCGCCCCCGCATGCATCATGCAAACCACTGCCCAGATTGAGGCGCAAATCAGAAAGCCCAGCTTCAGGCCAATCACGTCAATCAGCCAACCGCATAAAGGCTGGAAAATGGTGTATGCCGCCTGAAACGCCGCGACGATGTAAGAATATTGTTCAGTGGTCATGTTCAGGCTGGTTTTCAGTTCAGCCGCCAGCAGACCCAGAGAATTTCGCGTGACGTAGTTGACCGTCACACCAAGAAGAAACAGCGCCAGCATCCACCAGCGTAACGCTTTTATTTTCCTGCGTTCTGCAACCGCAGCCGTCCTGGTATTTATTTGAATTGTCATGTCCGCTCTCCCACCCGTCGGCCTGGCCGCAGATGATGTGTTATGTGAGGTACTTCTGCAGAGTAGGCAGCCGGATTTGTGAGTGAAACGTGATTTTTTGCAAAAGCTTTCACGCTATAACTGCGAAACAAAGTGAGAACAGATAAAGCTGAACCGACTCCCGCCTTTTTGCGGTGAAAAATTTTGCATGGACGATTTTGAAGGAGATCACAGTTTGAAAGGAAAGTTAAATATCCAGCAAATTGCCGACCAGACAGGGTTATCGATCAGCACCGTTTCACGGGTTCTGGCCGGTAAAAATAACACCAGCAGCAAGGCACGCGATCGCGTGCTGGAATGTGCAAAATCACAGGGCGTGCTTAATGAGCTTTCAACCGGCAGGCTGATGCTGAACAACATTGTGATTTTCGCCCCTGCCCGCGCCTTCGATGCGCGCAGTGATATTTTTTATTACAAGGTGATCCAGGGCATTCTGGCGACCATCGCCCGTCATGAAGTGCGTGTTCGCTACTGTGCGCTGGATGAAGAAAACGCCGACGCCGCACTGTTCATTGCCAAAATGACCGATCCGCAGACTGAAGCTATATTGCTGGTGGGTATAGACGATCCGCATATTCACCAGCTCGCTGCCGAGATCGGGAAACCGTGCGTATTACTTAACTGCTATGACCGCTTTATGCGTCATGACAGCGTGAGCCCCGATCATCAGACGACGGGTGATTTTGCCTGCGATTATCTGTTTTCACAGGGCCATACGCACATAGTGACCGTGCAGTGCCTGCGCCGCCATACGATGGAACTGCGTCTGACCGGTATCAAACAGGCATTTGCACGCCATCATCAGACGTTCTGCGACAAGCAGCATTTGATTAATACTTCCGGATTTGGCGCGCAGGAAAGTGAACGGGCGCTGCTGGAATATCTGGATGCGTTATCGCCGGATCAGCCCTTTCCTACCGCCATACTGGCCGGTGGCGATTTCATGGCGTCGGGTATTGTAGCCGCATTGTCGAAACGCGGTCTGTCCGTACCGGGCGATATCAGCATTATCAGCACCGATGGCTTTAACCTGGCGGAGATCCACGACGTTCCGCTGACCTCTGTGCATGTTCCGCGTGATGAACTGGGCGCAGAAGCGATTGCTTTACTTCAACGCCGTATGCTCCGACCTGACGCCCCCCAGACCACGCAGTTATTACAAGGAAAACTGGTGGTACGGGCTTCGGTCAGAAAAGCCTCAGGACGTGCCGTGACATCCCATCCGCATAAATTGTATGACCTGCAGCCGGACAGATAAATCTCAACTTTTGCGGACGCGACGCTGAGCAGGCCTATACTGACGTTGATGGCGAAACATTAGCCGTCTTTCAGTATCCGATGATCAGAACACCTTTCTTTCACCTGCGGGTGAGCCTTGATAAGGAGATTCACGATGAGTCATAGTTCAGCGAAGCGTTACAACAGCGTTATCCCGCCCTACATGCTTAACCGTATTATCGAACACGGATCAGAACCTCAGCGTCGTTGCGCGAAACAGACACTGGTGCATGTAAATACCCTGATGGCACAGCCATACGCCAAACCCCAGAAAATTGTGACCGCCAAAGCAGGTCAGGTTGAGCGTGATATTTACGATGCCAAAAATACCACCCAACTGCCGGGGGAATCGGTTCGTAAAGAAGGTCAGGCCAGTAACGGCGATGTCGCCGTGGATGAAGCTTATGATTATCTCGGCGTGACGTATGATTTCTTCTGGCAGGCCTACAAACGCAACTCGCTCGATGGCAAAGGGCTGGCGCTGCCCGGTACTGTTCACTACGACAAAGGTTATCAGAACGCCTTCTGGAACGGGCAACAGATGGTCTTTGGTGACGGCGACGGGGAAATCTTCAACCGGTTCACGATCGCCATTGATGTCGTGGGACACGAGCTTTCCCACGGTGTGACGGAATCTGAAGCCGGTCTGAACTATAACGGACAATCGGGTGCGCTCAATGAATCCCTGTCAGACGTGTTTGGCTCGCTGGTGAAGCAGTTCCATCTCAGGCAAACTGCCGATAAAGCTGACTGGATCATTGGTGAAGGCTTGCTGGCAAAAGGCATTCACGGCACCGGCCTGCGTTCAATGTCCCATCCCGGCACGGCCTATGACGATCCTTTACTCGGCAAAGATCCGCAGCCTGCCGACATGAAAGGCTATGTAAACACCCGCGACGATAACGGCGGTGTACATATCAATTCAGGGATCCCTAATCGCGCATTTTATCTGGCGGCCACTAAACTGGGGGGGAACGCCTGGGAGCGAGCGGGTTACGTCTGGTATGACACGGTCTGCGATAAATCCCTGTCGAAAGATGCTGACTTTGTCGCCTTCGCACAGCTAACGGTCAAAAACGCGGGCAAACGCTTTGACGATGCAGTTGCACAAGCGGTTCGTGAAGCCTGGGAGCAGGTTGGAGTGATGTAAATGAAACCTTTAGATTCGCTGGAAAGTAATACGGTAATTGAAATCTACCGTGAGGGAGGGGTCGCTTTTATCCCCAAACTCAGCGGACCGCGACGGGTTGAGCTTTCGGGCATGAGTGATGACAAACGGCGGGAAATTTGCCAGCTCATCAACAAAGCCTTGCCTTATGCTCAGGAAAAAGAAAACGCTGGTCGGGGTGACCAGCGTTATTTCCGTCTCGAAATTTATTACGCGTCGGCAGATCATTCCGCCAGTCTGGTGGTGATTATTCCCGAAACAGAGACTCCCGAAGAACTGGTGGAGTTATGGAAACAGGCCCCGCCCGATGATCACTCTTGCGAATAAGGCGAATACGTAAACGTTATCCATTTTTTAGAAATCATCCCGTGCCCGTTTTGGCAGAAATAATCCACCGCGCCGCAGGCTTTCAGTTCCTGCAACGGTTGCTGACAATCCGGGCATAATGCCGTTTGCTGATAATCGGTATGGCACGCATCACAATGAAAGTGACCGCTGACCCAGCTCATTGGCTGGCCGCAAGCCGGACAGAACGCATCCATCGTATTCCCCTCTAAATGACGCCCAGCGTCCGCAGTAAATACAGACCCAGCGCAGTCGTGAAAAATGATCCCAGCGTCGTGACGGCAATAATATTGGCCGCCAGCGTAGCATTACCGCCCATCGCACGGGTCATGACATAGCTACCCGCCGCCGTGGGTGTACAGGAAAAGAGAAATATAACGCCGAGCGCCGCGCCGCGAAAGCCAAACAGCCATGCGCCGAAGGTCATCAGCGCAGGCACGAATATCACGCGTGAAGCTGAAGACCAGGCCGCCACGTTTGAGCTGCGAAACATCGCTTTCCAGTCGAGGCTTGCTCCGGCACACAACATCGCCAGCGGCAAAGCCATACCTGAAATAAAATCACCGGTGCTGGCAATCGTCGCCGGCATCGGTAAATGGCTGTACTGAAACGCCAGCCCCAGCACCAGACCGATGATCAGCGGATTGGTGACGATGCCATGCATGATGGGTTTAAGGCCGATACGTTTGCCCTGCCCGCCTTTCAGGCTGCGGGTCAGCGTAATCACGGACAGCACGTTAAAGAGGATTACTGTGACCGCCAGATACATCGACCCCAGCGCGATACCCTCACTGCCAAACGCCAGCGAGGCATAGGCCAGCCCCGCAATACCGGTATTTGCACGAAATCCACCCTGCACGAAAATGCCGCGCTCACGGGGGTCTTTCACCAGTTTAATCGCCACCAGTTCCAGCAGCAGAAAGGTCACGACGGTACCAAGGCCACCATAAATGGCGAGCGGCAGATTAGAACCGGAGGAATCGTGCCCTTGCGCCACGCTGAAGAAAAGCAGGCAAGGCAGCGCAATATTGAACACCAGACGGCTGGCTTTTTCGTTAAAACTGTCATCCATCAGGCCAGTGCGGCGTAAAAACACGCCCAGCAGCAAGATCAATAAATTGGGAACCGTAACGCCAAACGCAAAACTCCAGGTCTGCCAGAACATCCAGCCAGCTCCTTGCGGGAAAATGAAGACAAAAAAATGGGGTACATTTTCATGCACCCCATTCGTTTAGGATTTGTTTTTCAGGTGCTGCATCAGACGTCGGCGCTTGCGCTGCTGGTGAGGAGAAAGCGAGTTTTTCTTGCCTTCATACGGATTCTCACCTTCTTTGAACTGAATGCGGATTGGAGTACCCATCACTTTCAGTGAACGGCGGAAATAGTTCATCAGATAGCGTTTGTAGGAATCAGCCAGATCTTTCACCTGGTTACCGTGGATAACCACGATTGGCGGGTTATAACCGCCGGCGTGGGCATATTTCAGCTTAACGCGACGACCGTTAACCAGCGGCGGCTGGTGATCGTCAGCGGCCATCTGCATGATACGGGTCAGTAAGGAAGTACTTACACGCGTGGTCGCACAGGTATACGCTTCGTTCACTGATTCAAACAGGTTACCTACGCCGCTGCCGTGCAGGGCAGAGATAAAGTGGATACGCGCGAAATCAACGAAACCAAGGCGCAGTTCCAGCTGATCTTTCACCTGCGCACGCGCTTCTTCGTTCATGCCGTCCCACTTGTTGACGACAATCACCAGTGAGCGCCCGCTGTTAAGAATGAAGCCTAACAGTGAGAGATCCTGATCGGAAATACCTTCGCGGGCATCGATGACCAGCATCACCACGTTGGCGTCTTCAATCGCCTGCAATGTTTTGATTACCGAGAATTTCTCAACGGTTTCAGTCACTTTTCCGCGCTTACGCACACCGGCGGTGTCAATCAGAACGTACTCACGCTCGTCACGCACCATCGGGATATAAATACTGTCACGGGTCGTGCCCGGCATGTCGTAAACCACGACACGTTCTTCGCCCAGAATACGGTTAGTCAGTGTGGACTTACCTACGTTCGGACGCCCCACGATAGCCAGTTTGATTGGCAGAGACTGCGGGTCGAAATCGTCTTCCACGTCTTCAGGGATTTCATCGCCGGTGCCTTCCTGCTCAGCCCAGTAAGCGGCATTCGCCTCTTCTTCGGTGAGTTCGACTTCTTCCGGTTTTTCGCCCACGAACGGGATCAGAACGTGTTCGATAAGCTGCGTGACACCACGACCGTGGGAAGCAGCGATAGCATAGACTTCGCCCAGACCCAGCGAGTAGAAATCGCCGGTGGCGCTGTCCGGATCCAGACCGTCCGTTTTGTTAGCGACCAGGAATGTGGCTTTCTCACGGCTGCGCAGGTGCTGAGCAATGCCCTGATCGGCAGGCATCAGACCCGCACGGGCATCGACCATGAACAGCACGATATCCGCTTCTTCGATAGCGAGCAGAGACTGCCCTGCCATGCGGGTTTCAACGCCGTCTTCGGTACCGTCGATACCGCCGGTATCCACGATGATGAATTCATTACCCTCAATTTCGGCACGACCATACTTGCGGTCACGCGTAAGCCCCGGGAAATCCGCAACCAGCGCGTCACGCGTTTTGGTTAAGCGGTTAAATAAAGTGGATTTACCCACATTCGGGCGCCCTACAAGCGCAACGACAGGTATCATTTTGAAGCCTCAGTTTTTTTAATATGGTGCAAAACGCAAATAGCTGGTCTGCAGAATTTCAATACAAACCACTATAATTCAAATTGTTACAGCGCAATCGGTTTAAACCCGTTACGCAGATTTCAGAATACGAAACGGCCCCTGAGCAATTCAGGAGCCGTTTTAAAGCCCGGGATCAACCGATCTCAGAGGCTGACGCAGGTCGCGGTATTAGCGGGTGAAGGAGTAAACTTCGCCACCTTTCGCCTGCACAACCAGCTTGTCACTGGCCACAATCGGTCCGCTCAGGAAGCCATCACTGTCGACTTTCTGCTGAGCCACAAAACGACCATCTGTGGTGTTAATCCAGTGCAGATAACCTTCGGAATCACCGACCACAATGTAACCATTATACAACACCGGGGCTGTCAGGTTACGGTGCAATAATTCACTCTGACGCCACACGCTGACACCGCCCTGGGTATCAAGTGCCATTACGCGGTCATCCTGGTCAACCATATAGATACGGCCGCCATCGACAATAATGTCGTTGACTGAACCTACATCGCGTTTCCACATGATCTGGCCAGAACGAAGATCCATCGCCACCAGGCTGCCGTTATAGGCCAGTGCATACACGATGCCATCAACGATAACCGGTGTGGTATCCACATCGCTCAGACGGTCAATTTCAGTTGTACCGGTAGTCTGAGAGATACGTTGTTGCCAGATCAGCTGACCTTCTTTCATCAGCACTGCGCTGACACGACCGTTGTCACCACCCACGATAGCCGCACCAAACGCCACGGCCGGAGCCGATTCGCCACGCAGGGAAAGCGTTGGCATATCGAGGTTAGCGGTCCACTGGATAGTACCATCGGACTCACTCAGCCCCTGCAACATACCGTTGCCGGTATGCACCAGAACCAGACCATCGCTGACGACAGGACGGGAAAGCGCTTCACCCGCAACTTTAGTCTGCCATGCCACGGTACCGTCAGAGGTGTTCAATGCGTACACCACGGCTTTCTCGCTACCGACATACACATGGCTACCGGAAACCGTCAGGCCGCCGGAAAGTTGTGCTGAAATATTGCTGGAGAAGAAGCCGGTCTTTTCAGACAGATTCACACTCCATTTTTCTTTACCGCTGTCAGCGTCCAGAGCTTTAACCACACCAAAACGATCGGCAGCATAAATTGTGTTGTCTTGCCAGGCCGGACGCAGGTTGGAGTAGAAATCGCCTACACCGTCGCCCACAGATTTGCTCCAGACTTTGGTCGGAGTAAACTGATTCTCAACTTTTGGCAGCGGAGACATTTTTACTACGTCTTCTTCGCTGTTAAACAATGAACAGCCACTCAGCAGGGCAACTGAAACCCATCCTACCAAGAGTGTTTTACGCAATTGCATCGGGGTTCCCCTTAGCTGGCTAAGTTGTTCAATTTCATACGCAGCATAGTTTGCAGCGTTTGAGAGGGTTTAGAATCGAGTCCTTTGCTGTAGGCTTCACGTGCACCTTTCGCATCGCCTTTCGCAAGCAGAACATCACCACGGATGCCTTGCTGCATAGCCGCCCAGCCTTCACCCTTCACGCCATCTAACGTTTTGAGTGCATCATCAAATTTGCCTTGCTGCATCTGGATACGAGCCAGACGTAAATTCACCAGCGAACGTAAATTATCTTCTTTAGCCTGACCTTGCGCCTGGACTAACTGCTTTTCAGCATTCGCGAAATCTTTGGTCTCAACGAAATGATCAGCCAGTTGCAGGGCAGCAAATACCCCGTAATTATTGTCATTACTCTGAGCAAACTTCTCGAGACTCGCCACGCCCTGCGCATTATTGCCAGTCATCGACTGATTAGCTTTCTGGAAAGACGCAGAAGCTTCCGTCAGGGCTGAGTCCTGCTGACTCTGCCAGAAACGCCAGCCGCCCAGGGCTGCAATACCCAGAACAACGCCGATGGCCAGCGCTTTACCATTTTCGGCAAAGAAGCGACGTACAGCATCAACCTGTTCATTCTCAGTGGTATAGACTTCCACAGTGTCCTTCTCCTTAACCCAACATCGAAGCCAGACGCGCGGCGATTTCGCTCTGCGCCAGCGTTTCTTGTGTTCCACTTTGCAGGTCTTTTACCACAACCTGCTGATTCGCAACTTCATCTTCGCCTAATACCAGTGCAATGCGCGCACCCCATTTATCTGCACGGGCGAATTGTTTTTTGAAGTTACCACCACCGTAGTTAGTCATTACTTTCAGCTCAGGCAGCGCATCACGCAATGTTTCCGCCAGCTGCATGGCCGCGCTTTGCGTACCTGCACCGGAAGAAATCACGTAGGCATCAACAGTTGCCGGTGCTTTGAAGTCCGGGTTTACGGCCTGAACCAGTAGTACCAGACGCTCAAGCCCCATCGCAAAACCGACGGCAGGCGTTGCACGGCCACCCAGTTGTTCGACCAGACCGTCGTAACGACCACCGGCACAAACGGTACCTTGCGAGCCTAAACTGTGAGTTACCCATTCGAACACAGTGCGGTTGTAATAATCCAGACCGCGCACAAGTCGCTGATTAACCGTATATGGGATACCAGACTGCTCTAAAAGTTCACACAGACCTGCAAAGTGTTCTCTTGATTCTTCATCAAGATAATCACCGAGCTCCGGTGCATCGTTTAATAACGCCTGAATATCCGGATTTTTTGAGTCCAGAACACGCAGCGGATTGCTGTACATGCGACGTTTGCAGTCTTCATCCAGCTTGTCTTTATGCTGTTCAAGGAAAGCCACCAGCGCGTCACGATAGTTGGCGCGAGCTTCCAGTGAACCGATAGAGTTCAGTTCCAGTGCGACGTGCTCGGAAATCCCAAGCGCACGCCACCAGCGGGCAGTCAGCAGAATTAATTCTGCATCAACGTCAGGCCCTTGCAGACCAAAGACTTCCACACCCAGCTGATTAAACTGACGATAGCGGCCTTTTTGCGGGCGCTCGTAGCGGAACATCGGACCGATGTACCACAGACGCTGTTCCTGATTGTACAGCAGACCATGTTCAATACCGGCGCGCACACAACCCGCCGTCCCTTCCGGACGCAGCGTCAGGCTTTCACCGTTGCGGTCTTCAAAGGTATACATTTCTT
>Ga0157284_10000108_pt1 | contig 12046 bp, 12 predicted proteins | sample NitcycUS059202B1_FD_108392 | JGI IMG/M metagenome (GOLD analysis project Ga0157284, IMG submission 108392) | Soil microbial communities from Arlington Agricultural Research Station in Wisconsin, USA - Nitrogen cycling UWRJ-S059-202B-1 | ecosystem: Environmental > Terrestrial > Soil >... | reverse complement strand
GGGATCGAGGGCTCGGGGATGTTCTCGCCCTTGACGATCGCCTCGTAGGCCTTGACGCGCCCGACCGTGTCGTCGGACTTGACCGTGAGCATCTCCTGCAGGGTGTAGGCGGCGCCGTATGCCTCCAGCGCCCAGACCTCCATCTCGCCGAAGCGCTGACCGCCGAACTGCGCCTTGCCGCCCAGCGGCTGCTGGGTGACGAGCGAGTACGGGCCGGTCGAGCGAGCGTGGATCTTGTCGTCGACCAGGTGCAGCAGCTTGAGGATGTACATGTAGCCAACCGTGACCTTGCCCTCGTAGGGCTCGCCGGTGCGGCCGTTGTACAGCTGCGCGGTGCCAGAGGCACGGGCGCCCGGGCGGGCGCTCTTGTCGACGCCGAGGTCGATCCCGCGCTCGGCGTTCTCCTCCTGCCAGGCCACGAGGGCGTCGTCGACGTCCTCGACGGTGGCGCCGTCGAAGACCTGCGTCGCCACGTAGACGCGGCCGTCGCCTTCGGAGTGAGCCTGTTTGTAGGCCTCGGAGCCGTCGTCGTACCAGCCGTTCGCCGCGACCCAACCGAGGTGGGTCTCGAGGATCTGGCCGATGTTCATCCGGCTCGGCACGCCGAGCGGGTTGAGGATGACGTCGACGGGGGTGCCGTCGGCCAGGTGAGGCATGTCCTCCTCGGGCACGATCTTCGAGATCACACCCTTGTTCCCGTGGCGGCCGGCGAGCTTGTCGCCCTCGGCGATCTTGCGCTTGGTCGCGACGTAGACGCGGACCAGGTCGTTGACGCCGGGCGGCAGGTCGTCGCCGTCGTCGCGGCTGAAGGTGAGGACGTCGATCACGACCCCGCCCTCGCCGTGCGGCACTTTCAGCGAGGTGTCGCGGACCTCGCGCGCCTTCTCCTTGAAGATCGCGCGGATCAGCTTCTCCTCGGCGGTCAGCTCGGTCTCGCCCTTCGGCGTCACCTTGCCGACCAGGAGGTCGCCGGAGACCACCTCGGCGCCGACGCGGACAATGCCGCGCTCGTCGAGGTTGCGCAGGCTCTCCTCGGAGCGGTTGGGGATGTCGCGGGTGATCTCCTCGTCGCCGAGCTTGGTCGTGCGGGCGTCGATCTCGTACTCCTCGATGTGGATGGAGGTGAGTTCGTCGTCCTTGACAAGGCGCTCGGAAAGGATGATCGCGTCCTCGAAGTTGTAGCCCTCCCAGGACATGAAGGCGACCAGGCAGTTCTTGCCGAGGGCGATCTCACCGCCGCCGGTGGAGGAGCCGTCGGCGAGCACGTCGCCCTGCTTCACCTGCTGGCCGCTCTTCACGATCGGCCGCTGGTGGATGATCGTCCCCTGGTTCGAGCGCATGAACTTGTGCAGCGGGTACTCGTCTTTCTTCGAACCGCTGCTGATGACGATTCGCTCGGCGTCGACGTGGCTGACTTCGCCGGCGTTCTCGGCGAGGACGACGTCACCGGTGTCGATCGCGGCGCGGCGCTCCATCCCGGTCCCGATCAGCGGCGGGTCCGGCTTCAGCAGCGGCACCGCCTGGCGCTGCATGTTCGAGCCCATCAGCGCCCGGTTGGCGTCGTCGTGCTCGAGGAAGGGAATCAGGGAGGTCGCCACCGACCAGATCTGCGACGGCGATACGTCCATCAGGTCGACTTCTTTAGGAGCGGCGGTCGCGTACTCCTGCTCGCCGGCCCGGACCAGCACCTGCGGCCCTTTCAGTTTTTTCGTTTTCGGATCGATCTCGGAGTTCGCCTGGGCGATGATCTTGTCCTCGTCCTGGGTCGCGTCGTAATGGACGATTTCGTCCTTGACGACGCCGTCCTCGACCACCCGGTAGGGGGTGGTGACGAAGCCGTGCTCGGAGATCTGCGCGTAGGAGGCGAGCGACCCGATCAGGCCGATGTTCGGTCCCTCCGGGGTCTCGATCGGGCACATCCGGCCGTAGTGGGTCGGGTGCACGTCGCGGACCTCGATCGGAGCCCGCTCACGGGTCAGACCGCCGGCGCCGAGCGCCGAGAGCCGCCGCCTGTGGGTGAGGCCGGCGAGCGAGTTGGTCTGGTCCATGAACTGCGAGAGCTGCGAGGAGCCGAAGAACTCCTTCATCGCCGCCACGACCGGGCGGATGTTGATGATCGTCTGCGGGGTGATCGCGTCGGAGTCCTCGGTGGTGAGGCGCTCGCGGACCACGCGCTCCATCCGGTAGAGGCCGATCCGGAAGGCCTCCTGGATCAGCTCGCCGACCGTGCGCAGACGGCGGTTGCCGAAGTGCTCGTACTCGTCGAGGTGGTCGTAGACCTGCTCGCGCGGGTAGGTGATCGCCTCCGCGGCATAGTCTTTGATCGGGTTCTCCTCGTCGATCTCCTCGGGGATCCCGAGCAGTTTCGGCAGGGTCACCAGCTCTTTGACGAGGGCGATGATGTCGTCGTGGGTGAGCACCCGCGTCTCGAGGTCGATGTCGAGGTCGAGGCGGGCGTTGAGCTTGTAGCGGCCGACCCGGGTGAGGTCGTAGCGCTTGGGGTCGAAGAAGAGCTGCTCCAGCAGCGCTTTGGCGGCGTCGACCGAGGGCGGCTCGCCCGGGCGCTGCTTTTTGAACAGCTCGATCAGGGCGCCCTCTTCGGTCTTGGTCGCTTCGGTGTCCGCCTCGATCGTGTGGCGGAGGTAGACCGAGTTGTCGAACATGTCGAGGAGCTGCTGGTCCTCGACGTAGCCCATCGCGCGCAGCAGGACCGTGACCGGGAGTTTCCGCTTACGGTCGATGCGGACGAAGACTTTGCCTTTTTTGTCGACTTCGAGCTCGAGCCAGGAGCCGCGGGCCGGCATCAGGTTGGCGATGAAGACCTGCTTTTCGGGGTCCTTCGGCGCCATCACGTAGGCGCCGGGGGAACGGACCAGCTGCGTCACGACGACGCGCTCGGTGCCGTTGATGATGAAGGTCCCGCGCTCGGTCATCCACGGGAAGTCGCCCATGAAGACGGCCTGCTCGCGGATCTCGCCGGTCTCCTTGTTCTGGAAGGCGACGGTCGCGGTCAGCGGCCGCGAGTAGGTCATGTCCTTCTCACGGCACTCCTCGATCGAGTGCGGCGGCTCCTCGAATTTGAAATCGCCGAAGACGATCTGGAGGTTCCCCGTGTAGTCCTCGATCGGGGATATGTCGTTGATCGTCTCCCTCAGCCCACCCGTTTTCGGATCCGTCAGTTCCTCGAAGGAACGACGCTGGATGTCGATCAGGTGTGGGACCTCGAGAGGGTTATCTAGGCGGGAAAAGCTCCTACGGGTTACGGGGGCAGCGTTAGAACGTGCCAAAGTCGGCGACTCCTCGGACGGTCAGAGGGACGTGGATACAGCGCAAATATGGGCAGGGGCACTCAAATGGCGCGCGACGGCGGAAAATAACACACCGCCGCCGGCGCCTTCAAGTTTGGCTTCCCGAGCGGGCTCGGAAAGGCCCGGTCGAACTCTCTAGGCGAGTTCGACCGTGGCCCCGGCCTCCTCCAGCTCAGCTTTGAGTTTGTCGGCCTCGTCGCGCTCGACGCCCTCTTTGATCGCTTTCGGAGCCTCGTCGACGAGCGCCTTGGCCTCTTTGAGGCCGAGACCGGTCGCCGAGCGGACCACCTTGATGACGGGGACTTTCTGCCCACCGACGTCTTTGAGGATGACGTCGACGGTCGAGGACTCTTCGCCGCCGCCCTCGTCGCCACCGCCGCCGCCACCACCGGCAGCGGGCGCCGCGGCCGCAACGGCCGTCGCGGAGACGCCGAACTCCTCCTCGAGCGCTTTGATCCGCTCGGAGAGCTCCAGCACCGAGATGCTTTTCAGCTCCTCGATCCAGTCCTCGGTTGAAGTTTTGGTTGCCATCAGTCGCTACCCCTCTTCCTCGTTTGAATCTTCAGTTGAGACAAGTCCTTGCTCGGCGATCTGGCCGAGCTGCAGCGCCAGGCCCTGGATCATCGAGCCGAGCCCGCGGACCAAACCGGTCAGCGGACTGGCGACGACGCCGGCCAGCTGCCCGTTCAGCACTTCGCGGCCGGGCAGTTTGGCGATCGATTTGAACGCGAGTTCGTCGAGCGAAGTCGCCTCCATGAAGCCGCCCTTGTAGGTGAGCACCTCGTGCTCTTTGTTGAAGGTCGTGATCGCCTTCGCGGCCTGAGCGGTGTCGCCGCGGACGAAGGTGAGCGCGGTCGGCCCGCTCAGCAGCTCGGCCAGCCGTTCCTCGCCGGCCTGGTCGGCGGCGATTTTCGTCAGGCGGTTCTTGACGATGCGGAAGCTGGCGTCGGCTTCGCGCAGTTTCGAGCGCAGCTCGGCTGCCTGGGGGACGCTGATGCCGCGGTAGTCGACGGCAAAGATCGCCTCAGATCCTTCGATCTCGGCGACGATCTCTTGTATGGCTGCTGACTTTTCCTCGCGGTTCATCGTCTCACCTGCACCGGGCTTCTGGGCAATGGCCCCGCCGATGGTCTGCGGTTAGCGGCGACGCAGTTTAAGCGGTCGCCAGCTCCTCTGCGGTCTCCTCCGTCGCGGGTGCAGCTTCGCGGTCGCCGGCTTTGGCGCCGGCGTCGACGCGGATGCCGGGGCCCATCGTCGTCGCCAGGGTGGCGGAGACGACGTATTTGCCCTTGGCCGAGGAAGGCTTGGCGCGGATGATCTCCTCGATCACGGCCAGGTAGTTCTCGAGCAGTTTGCTCTCGTCGAAGCTGGCTTTACCGATCGCCATGTGGACGATCGCCTGGCGGTCGGTGCGGTATTCGACTTTGCCGGACTTGGAGTCGTTGACCGCCTTCTCGACGTCGTCGGTGACGGTGCCGACCTTCGGGTTCGGCATCTTGCCCTGGGGGCCGAGCACGCGGCCGAGCTGGCCGACGGCTTTCATCATCTCCGGGGTGGAGATCGCGACGTCGAAGTCGGTCCAGCCCTCCTGGACTTTCTCGACCAGGTCCTGGCCGCCGACGACGTCCGCTCCGGCGGCCTCGGCGTCGCGGGCCTGCTGGCCCTGGGCGAAGACGGCGACGGTGACGTCCTTACCGAGCCCGTGCGGCAGCGCCAGGGTCCCGCGCAGCTGTTCGTCGGCGTGGCGGACGTTGACGCCGAGCAGGACGTGCAGCTCGACGGTCTCGTCGAACTTGGCGCTGGCGGTCTCCTTGATCAGCGCGATCGCCTCGGCCGGCGGGTAGGCGCGGTCGCGGTCGACTTTGTCGTACTGGGCGCGGAATCGTTTGCCGTGGGCCATCTGCAATCTCCTAGGCGACGTCGACGCCCATCGAGCGGGCGGTGCCGGCGATGATCTTCTTCGCGGCGTCGATGTCGTTGGCGTTGAGGTCGGGCATCTTCCGTTCGGCGATCTCCTGGATCTGCGCGTCGGAGATCGTCCCCACCTTGTTGACGTGCGGCTCGCCCGAGCCCTTCGGGATTTTGATCGCTTCCTTGATCAGGACCGCGGCCGGCGGCGTCTTCGTGATGAAGGTGAAGGAGCGATCCTCGTAGACGGTGATCTCGACCGGGATGATCGTCCCGCCTTCGCCCTGCGTCTGGGCGTTGAAGGCTTTGCAGAAGTCCATGATGTTGACGCCGTGCTGACCCAGGGCCGGGCCGACCGGCGGCGCCGGGTTGGCGTTGCCTGCCTGGATCTGCAGCTTGATGAGGGTGAGGACTTTCTTCGCCATAGCGGGTTCGGGAGGGTAGCGGTCTTCGCGACCTAAATCTTCTTCACTTGGTCGTAGCCCACCTCGACCGGGGTCTCGCGGCCGAAGATCGAGACCAGCACCTTGAGTTTCGCCGCGTCCTCGTTGATCTCGGCGATCTCGCCGGAGAAGTCGGAGAGCGGGCCGGAGATGACTTTGACCGATTCGCCGATCGCGAACTGGGCCTGGGTGCGCGGCCGCTCGGCGGTCTCGCGGTGGAGCAGGCGGTCGACCTCGGGTTTGGAGAGCGGCACCGGTTTGTTGCGCGAGCCGACGAAGCCGGTGACGCCGGGGGTGTTCTTGACCAGGCCCCAGGCGTCGTCGGTCATGTCCATGTTGACGAGGACGTAGCCGGGCATCGTCCGTTTCTCGGTCTGGACTTTCTGCCCGTCCTTCATCTCGGAGACCTGCTCGGTGGGGACGACGACCTGCCGCACGTTGCGGTTCTGGCTCATCGTCTGCACCCGGTGCTCGAGGTTGTGCTTGACCTTGTTCTCGTGCCCGGAATAGGTGTTGATCACGTACCAGCGATACATCGTCTGAGAAAGCCTTTGTTCGGGATCCCGCTTAGAGGATCTGCTTGATGAGCCAGTTGAAGAGCGCGTCGAGGGCACCGAGGTAGGCGGCCGCGACGGCGACGAAGAGGATGGTCACAGCGGTCGCCTGGATCAACGTCTCGCGATCCGGCCACTGGACTTTCTTCAGCTCCTGCCAACAGGATATGAGGAAGCCGATGAAACCGGAGCGCTGCCGTTCGGCTTTCGCCTGTTTCTGCTTCTTGGCGAGCTGCTGGCTCTCGCGCCGCTTCTGCTCCTCGCGCTTGCGCTTTTCCGCTTCCTTCAGCGCCCTCGCTTCGGCGCGGCGAGCGGAACGCGGCTTCGGCGCGTCGGGGGTCTCGAGCTGGGACTCGGGGGCGCCGGCGGCGATCCCCATCTCCACCGCCTCGACCTCGGCTACGTCACCGGAGACGCCGAGCTGGGTCTCCCGCTGAGCCTCGACCGGGCTCTCGTGCCCGGTTGAGCGTTTCTGCTCCTCAGCTTCCCGAGCCCGGCGCTCGGCCTTGCGCTGTGCGCGGGTCTTCGCCATTTGCGGCTACCGGGTCTCCTTGTGGGCGGTGTGGTGACCGCACCAGCGACAGTACTTGCGCATCTCGATCCGGTCCGGAGAGTTCCGCCGGGACTTATTGGTCTGGTAATTCCGCCGCTTGCACTCTTCGCAAGCCATCGTCACCGCGATGCGGACATCTCCGCGAGCCATCTTCTCCTCGTTCCGTGCCTGAAGTAGTCGTTACAGAAGAAAAACCCCGGGCCAAGGCGCGAGGCTGAGGCAAGGATAGCGCCATGCGGCGCCCAGGGACTGGTTGCCGCCGCCCGCTCAGGTAGTAGTTCACATGCCCTACTTAATTCTATGTAAAGTCGTTTTCAAGGTAATCCGATAGGGCAACAGAGGGCCACAGTGCGAGAGGCGATCGACAGCGGCGGTCTCTACGACAGGGACAGCTTCGTGGAAGCGATGGAAGAGCGGCTGCTCGACCCGCTCCACCGCGAACAGCCCGGGGCGCTGCTGCTGCTCGACATCGACTCCTTCCACATCGTCAACGACTCGCTCGGCCACGAGGCGGGCGATCGGCTGCTGGAGACGGTGGCGGAGACGCTGCGCTCGGAGTCGCGCATCGACGACCTGCCGGCGCGGATCTGCGCGGACGAATTCGGGCTGCTGCTGCCGCGGGCGACGCCCCAGCAGGCGATGGCCGCCGCCGAGCGGCTGATCGACCTGGTCCGCGAGCGCGGCAAGCCGGCGGTCGGGGCCAGCGTCGGGATCGCGACCTTCGGCGGCAGCGGCGAGGAAGTGACGGCGGAAGGGCTGATGATCACCGCCGACATCGCTCTCTGCGAAGCGAAGGAGGACGGCGGCGGGCGGGCCGTCGACGCCGCCAGCGGTCCCAACCTGAAACTGACCTGGGCCGACCGGATCCGCGAGGCGATCGACCGGGAGCGGATCGTCGTCTACGCGCAGCCGATCTTCGACCTGCGCAAGGAGTGCGTGGCACGGGAGGAGCTGCTGGTGCGGATGCTCGACGACAACGACGACGTGATCCCCCCCTCCTCCTTCCTGCCGACGGCGGAGCGGATGGGGCTGATCACCGAGATCGACCGGCTGGTGCTGTCGAAGGCGATCGAGTTGGCCGGGCGCTCGCAGCCGATCGCCGTCAACGTCAGCGGCGCCTCGCTCTCGGACCCGCGGCTGATCGCCGACGTGCGAGCGGCGATCGCCGACGGCCTCAACCCGGCCTGGCTCGACTTCGAGATCACCGAGACGGCGGCGATCTCCAATATGGACCACGCCCGCGCCTTCGCCCAGGCCGTGACCGGGATGGGCTGCGGCCTCGGCCTCGACGACTTCGGCACCGGCTTCAGCTCGTTCAGCTACCTGAAGGAACTGCCGGTCCAGCACCTGAAGATCGACATCGAGTTCATCCGCGAGCTCCCCTCCTCCCCCACCGACCAGCGCCTCGTCCAGGCCCTCGTCCAGTTCTCCAAAGCGTTCGGCCTGGAGACCGTCGCCGAGGGGATCGAGAACGCGGAGACGTTGGCGCTGGTCCGGGCCTTCGAGGTGGACTTCGCCCAGGGCTTCCACATCGGGCGGCCGTCGCTGGTCGACGACGGCCGTGCCGTCGCGGCCTGAAGCTCAGCGCAAGCTGATCACGGATACCGGCCGGTCGCCCGCAGCGTCAGCCCCACCAGCCGCGAGACCACCATCGCCACGTAGCCGAGCCCCGCGAGCTGCTCGATCATCACGAGGCTGCGCGCGAACGGCTTGATCGGCACGACGTCGCTGAGACCCGTGCTCGTCAGCGTCGTGAAGCTCAGGAACAGCAGCTCCATCCAGGTGCGCGCGTCGCGGGGGTCGACGGCCGCCGTGAAGCTCTGGGGCTCGATCGCCTGGCAGACGACGTATGCGTAGGCGAACGCCCAGGCCACGAGCGTGAAGGTCGCGCCGACGGCGTAGAGCTCGTCCCGGGTGATCTCGTGGTCCTCGAGCATGTAGAACAAAAGCGCGCCCCCGGCGTAGAAGTAGAGGACGGACTCGAACGCCGAGGAGTACGGCAGCAGCGCGTCGTCACCGGTGACCGCCTGCACGAGCAGCAGCACGGTCGCCGGCAGCGCCAGCAGCACGCTCACCCACGTCACCGCCGGGGAGCTGCGCACCGCCAGCACGACGAGGCCGAGGATCGCGATACCGAACACGCTGAAGACGGCGCGGCCGGCGGCGCCCTCTTCGAGAAACGGATAGAGGAGGATCGCCGCCAGCTGTGCGGCGAGGAGGACGGCCGAGGGCTGGCGTTTGGCGAACTCTCGCACTCCGCCCTCTTCGCCACCGTCGTGACGACCCCTACCGGGGGCCCTTGCAGCTGCCTCTTCTAATGCCTAGAGCCCGAGCGTTTTGGCGATGATGCCGCGCTGGATCTCGCTGGTGCCGCCGTAGATGGTGGAGACCAGGGAGGTGCGGACGAGGCGCTCCATGTCGTACTCGGAGGAGTAGCCGTAGCCGCCCATCATCTGCATCCCCTCGAGGGTCGTGCGCTTGGCGGCCTCGGTGACGAAGAGCTTCACCATCGAGGCCTGCTGGGGGAGCATCCGGTCGGGATCCTCGTCGACGAGGGTGGCGACCCAGTGCGTCATCAGCCGCGCCGCCTGCAGGTCGGTGGCGAGGTCGGCGATGCGGTGCTGGAGGGCCTGGAAGGAGCCGATCGGGCGGTCGAACTGGCGCCGTTCCTTGACGTAGAGGGTGAGGTCGTCGAAGGCGCGCTGGGCGATCCCCAGCATCGTCGCGGCGAGGATCAGGCGCTCGACGTTGAGCCCGGCCATCAGCTGCATCCAACCCTGGTCGACCTTGCCGAGGACGGCGTCGGCCGGGGCGGCGCAGTCGGTGAAATAGAGATGGTTGGTCTCGCGGCCGCCCATCGTCTCAATCGGGACCACCTCCATCCCCTCGGCGCCGCTAGGCACCCAGATCATCGTCATCCCCTCGTGCTTGCTGCCGGAGTTGTCGGTGCGGCAGACGACGAGCACGTGGTCGGAGATGTGGGCGTTGGAACAGAAGACCTTCTGGCCGTTGATGACGAAGCCGTCGTCAACGGCCTCGGCCTTGCAGGAGAGGGCGCCGACGTCGGAGCCAGCCTCGGGCTCGGTCATCGCGATCGCCTCGACCGCGCCGCCTGCGATCCCACCGAGGATCTCCTTTTTCTGCGCCTCGGTGCCGAAGCGCTGGGTGGCGCCGGCGACGATCAGCGTCGTCGCGTAGCCGCCGATCGGCGCCAGGCCCCGCGAGGTCTCCTCCATGAAGAGGCAGGCGTCGAGCATCGTCCCACCCGAGCCCCCGTACTGCTCCGGAATCGTCACCCCGAGCCACCCCAGCTCCGCCATCTGCTTGTAGATGTCGAAGTTGTGGTGCTCCCGGTAGCCCTCGGTCAGCCGCTCCCGCTGGTCCGGCGTCCCGCACTCCCGGTCGCAGAAGTCCCGGATCGCGTCGACGAAATCCTTCTGCTCGTCGGTAAAAGCGAAGTCCACGGCGGCAGCCTATAGCGACTGTGAGGCATTTGGCCGGCTGGCCAATGACGCTTTGGTGCGAGAAGCCCAGAGGACCGCCCAGCGCCGGCGCCGCAGGTCATAGGCCGCTGGCGCCGGTAGCCGGCGACCGCGGGAACGGACCGGGTGCGAAAGAAACTGCGAGGCCTTCGTCTCGTAGACAAACGTGCCCCCTGAGGCGAGAACACGGGCGATCTCACTGAGCGCAGCCTGCGGCCTGGCGATGTGGTAGAGCGTGCCGAAGTCGACGATCACATCGAAGGCTTCGTCGCCGAACGGTATCCGGCGTACGTCGCCACGGTGCAACTCCGCCTTGGTTCCATGCTCCCGCAGGTTGGCGGCAGCCTCCACCAGCAGCTCCTCGTCGATATCGAGACCTACCAGTCGCCGCGGGCTGCACAAGCGGTCCAGTACGGGCAAGGCGATCCCCCGCCCGCAGCCGACCTCGAGGATGCGAGCCCCGGTCGGCAATCCCATAGCCCGCACCAACGCCGGGATCTCCCACTGAGTCTGTCGATTGTTCCGCCCCTGCTCGTCAGGGAACGGCCGGTACTCGGTCAGGTCGAGCTTTTCCTTAGTCGTCATCGGTGCCTCCAGGTATCGTTTGTTGACCATCGGTCGATAACCGTACCAACGTTATAGACCATCGGTCAACAAGCCCCCCTGCCACCTGTCTATTGACCCCCTGAAATGCAGAAGCCCCGCCGAAGCGGGGCCATCTCAGAAAGCCCGGAACGAGACTCGAACTCGCGACCCCTTCCTTACCATTCACGGTTGCTGGGCGACAGCAACCCTGAGAAGCAAGGGATTAGCAGGGCCTTTAGATCACTTGCAGTGGATTGGGTAACCGCGTCGCGGGCCGGATAGGTCGGATATGCGGCGATTGAACCCGGTTTCTGCCACTCGGGAATGCGAGTGGCAGAATTGGAAGCCTGGCTTCAGCGGAGGTCTGCCGGCAGGAGGATCGACTCACCATGCCGCACACGGCACGCGCCGCACTGCGCAAAGCGACCCCCATCACGGTTGATGAGAGGACGGTCATGGGCTGCCTCGATCTCGAAAGCGAGCAGGACCGAAGCTTCGAGACGGCTTGGCGCGACCCGAAAGTCGCCGCGACCCGGCGCGGCGGTCTGCCCGGCACGATCGGTCATATCGCTGAGTCGGTCGTCGAGGTGATGCTCGCTGAACGAGGCTACGTGCCCTTGGCGCACCACCCCGGCCCAGGTCGCCACGGGGTTGATCTGGTGATGCTTCATCTCCCATCCGAGGTGGCCTTCGCGGTCGAGGTCAAGGGCACTCTGAAGAGCGGCCTCATTCCTCGCTTGACCCGGAGAGAGCTCGCCCAGATGAGCAGGGCCTGGGTCGACAAGCCCGACAACCCCGGAATGCACAACACCGCCCTGCGCAGCGAGGACGTCTACGGCGTGGTCGCGGTCGTCAATTTCGCCGACCTGGAGCTTCGCGTCGCCTTTACCAGCGACTTCGAGGCGTTCGAGCCGGCGACCGGTGATGACCTGACGAACCCCAATCGAAGTTGAGGTCTTCTGCATAAGTTCTCCCGTAGATCCAGGAGATACCAAGCCGAGTCGATCCTTAACACGCCAGTTTCTCAATGGGTGGACGAGGAGCCGAGTGGACGTTCGAAATGCCCGTGCGAGGTACGTGCGCTGGTTGCTGGTGACCAAGGACCTGTCGCCACACACGATCCGCGCCTATGACGGGGACCTCGCCACGTTCGAGCGGCACCTCAGACCTCACGCTCGGGTCAAGGAGATCGACCGGGGCACCCTCCTCTCCT
>Ga0157284_10000107_pt1 | contig 12076 bp, 10 predicted proteins | sample NitcycUS059202B1_FD_108392 | JGI IMG/M metagenome (GOLD analysis project Ga0157284, IMG submission 108392) | Soil microbial communities from Arlington Agricultural Research Station in Wisconsin, USA - Nitrogen cycling UWRJ-S059-202B-1 | ecosystem: Environmental > Terrestrial > Soil >... | reverse complement strand
GGCGTTGTCGCGCCAGCTCAGCTCCTCAAGGGCGAACCGGCGCGCTCCCGCGCCGAGCTTCGCCGCCAGCTCGCGGTCGGCGATCAGGTCTTCGACCCGCGCCATGATCTCGATTGCGTTGCCCTGCTCGAGCAAGAGTGCGTTCTCCCCGTGGGTGAGGTCGTGACCGATATTGCAGTGGGGCACGATAGTCGGGCGCCCCATCGCCAGGAACTCCGGCAGCTTCGAGGGCAGCCGGTAGCGGTTGAAGTCGTCGCAGGCGCCCGGCTGGACGAAGGCGTCGGCCAGCGCCAGGTAGTCGGGCACCTCGCGCCAGTCGATCCGGCCCAGCTCCAGCACCCCGTCGCTGACGGCGCGGAAGGCGCGCGGGTCGACGCCGCCGAACTCGCTGTGGCCGAGCCGCACCAGCCGCACCGGGTGGCCGCGCCGTCGCAGCAGTTGCACGGCGACGTAGAGGCTCATCATCTCGTGCTGATTCGCGTAGTGGATGGTGCCGTGGTAGACGAGGACGAACTCCTCCGGCCGCAGCCCCAGCTGCTCGCGCGTCTTCCGCGTCGGCCGCTCCGGGCTGAAGCGCTCGGTGTCGATCCCCGGCCGCGCCACATGGTGGGGCCGCTCGCCGAAGTTGAAGTCGTTCAGCTCCTCGGTGATCACGGTGACGCCGGCGGCGCCGCGGAGGAACTCCTCGTAGTGAGTGGGGTGGATCGTGTCCAGGGTGCTCATCCGGTCCTGGGCCCGCATCGGCAGCCGCTGCAGCTGCGGCAGGGTCATCCCGGTGATCGTTTCCAGCAGGTAGTTCTCGTTGTCCTCGAGGTGGACCACGTAGGGAACGCGCAGCTCCGAGGCCAGGCGCGTCGTCAGCCGGTTAACCCGCTCCCGTGGCGTCCAGCCGCAGACGATCGTCCCCTCGTGCGGAATCGCACCCTTCCTCATCCGCTCCTCCAGCGCCTCGTGGGAGATGCACTCGAAGTGGGGATGCCCGACCGCCTCGATCCGGCTCGGGTCGCCGACCCCCGCCAGCGTCACCTCCCAGCCCTGCTCGGTCAGCTCGTCGCCGAAGTGGAAGGCCTGGATCGCGCTGTTGACGTCGAGCGGCCCGTACATGACGAAGACGACCCGGTTCATCGCGACCTCATCGCTCCCACCGCCCGGTGGACCGGCTCCAGCCAGCCGGAGGGGACGTAGTCGGCCCGCTGGCGGGCGAAGCTGCGGTTGAAGTAGGGGTCGCCGGCGGCGAGCTGGTCGTACCAGGTGTCGACGAAGAGGGCGCGGTCGACGATGTCGCTGCCGGCCCGCCGCGCCGTCTCGCTGCGGTGGGTGACCACGGTCGCGGTGGCGGCGTAGACGCACTTGCGGCCGCTGCGGGCGAGCCGCTGGCAGAGGTCGAGGTCCTCGTACTCGCAGGCATACAGCTCCAGGAACCCGCCCTCGCGCTCGAAGTCTTCCCGCCGCACCAGCATGCACTCGGCGCTGAGGCCGGAGACCTCGCGCGAGCAGGGCAGGGCGCCGTAGTAGCCGTCGCCTTCGGCGTCGACCCCGGCCAGCATCGGCGCCGCCGGGTCGCGGAGGCCGATCGCCACCCCCGCCTGCTCGACCTTGCCGTCGGAGCGGGCCAGCTTCGGCCCGACCGCGGCGACGCCGGGCAGGGCGGCGTGGAGGACCAGCTGCGAGAGCCAGGCCGGGTCGACGATCTCGGTGTCGGGAGCGAGGAAGAGCAGGTACTCGCCCGAGGCTTCGGCGGCGCCCTTGTTGTGCGCCGCGGGGCGGCTGCCCTCCGCGACCACGATCGCTTCCAGGTCCGGGTAAGCGGTCCGCTCCAGCGAGCGCCGCAGCCGCTCCAGCTCGGGACTGCCCTCGCGGGCGCGGATGACGATGCTCACCCGCGGCTGCGGCGCCGCGCCGTTCGCCGGCACCAGCACCGCCCGGTGCGGGATCGCCGGGTGCGGCTCGGCCCGCGCCGGCAGCCCCAGCCGCTCCAGGTGCTGGGAGACCGCCCGCGCCTGCAGCTCCTCGACCCCGCTCTTCTGCTCGGTGCCGGCGGCGATGCTGCCCGGGATCGCCCGCCAGTGGTAGAGGATCTGCGGGATGTGGTGGATGCGGTCGGTCCGCTCGGAGACCCGCAGCATGAACTCGAAGTCCTGGATCTTGTCGAAGGCCGAGTCGAAGCCGCCCGCGGCTTTCGCCACCGCGGTGCGGACGACCAGCAGGTGGCCGATGTACATCGCCCCCAGCGCGTAAACCGGCGACCAGTCGGGCTTCAGGAAGGGGTCGGCGCGGACGCCGCCGATCGTCAGCTTGTCGGAGTCCGAGTAGACGACGTCGAGCTCGGGGTCCTCGGCCAGCGCCTGCGCGACCCGCAGCAGCGCGTCCGGGGTCAGCGTGTCGTCGTGGTCGAGGAAGCCGACGAACTCGCCCTGCACCAGCTCCATGCCGGCGTTGGTGGCGGCGGAGATGCCGGCGTTCTCGCGCCGCGGCAGGAAGCGGATCCGCGGGTCGGCGGCGTAGGAGCTCATCGTCTGTTCCAGCCGCACGTCTTCGGAGCCGTCGTCGACGACGATCAGCTCCCACTCCGGATAGTGCTGCGCCCGCACCGAGTCGACCGCCTCGCGCAGGTACTTGGGGTCGGTCTTGTAGGTCGGCATCACCAGCGAGATCAGCGGCCGCTGCGCCAGCGCTTCCAGTTCCTGCAGGGCCGCTTCGCGGCGCGCCCGCGGCGTCTGCAGGCGCAGCTGGCGACCGCGGCGGAGCAGGTTGCGGAGGCGGCGCAGGAAGGCGATAGCCCAGGCGGGGAGGATGCTTTTCATCAGGCGCAGGTCGCGTCGCATCAGCGTCCGAGCAGCTTTTTCAGGGTCGGCTTCAGCCCCCGCACGGGTCTGGTCAACCTCCAGCTGAGGCTCTCCTCGTAGGTGCGGGCGACCTCGGCGATCTCCTGTTCGAGCTCGCCGATGCGGTAGGTCTTGCGGACGAGCTCGCGGTGCAGCGCCTCGCGCTGCTCGCGAAGCGCCGCCAGCTCGTCCTGCGGCTGATCGGTGGCGGCGACCATGAACCCCGATCTTAGGTGGGATGAACGAGGTAGGGTTCCAGCCCGATGGAGGCCCTGAAGGGATTGATCCTCTCCGGCGGCGCCGGAACGCGCCTGCGCCCAATCACCCACACCTCGGCCAAGCAGTTGGTCCCGGTCGCCAACAAGCCGGTGCTCTTCTACGGGATCGAGGCGCTGGTCGATGCGGGGGTGAAGGAGATCGGGATCATCATCGCCCCCGAGACCGGGGACGAGATCCGCGAGGCGGCCGGTGACGGCTCGCGGTTCGGCGCCGAGATCACCTACATCGTCCAGGACAAGCCTGCCGGCCTCGCCCACGCGGTGCTGACGGCGGAGGAGTTCATCGGCGGCTCGCCCTTCGTCATGTACCTCGGCGACAACCTCCTCCGCGACGGCCTCCGCGGCCTCGTTGCCACCTTCGAGGAGCACGGCCCCAATGCCCTGATCCTCCTTACCCCGGTCGACGACCCGCAGTCCTATGGCGTCGCCGAGCTCGACGACCAGGACCACATCGTCCGCCTGATCGAGAAGCCGAAAGATCCGCCCTCGAACCTGGCCTTGGTCGGCGTCTACCTCTTCAGCAACCTGATCTTCGATGCGGCCCGCTCGCTGGAGCCCTCCTGGCGCGGCGAGCTGGAGATCACCGAGGCGATCCAGAAGCTGATCGACGACGGCCGCACCGTCCGCTCCGAGGTCGTGCGCGGCTGGTGGAAGGACACCGGCCAGCTCGCCGACATGCTGGAGGCGAACCGGCTCGTGCTCGAGGAGCTGGTGACCGCGATCGAGGGCGAGGTCGACGAGGCCTCCAAAGTCGAGGGCCGCGTCGTCCTCGGCCCCGGCGCCCGGCTCGAGCGCTCGGTCGTCCGCGGCCCCGCCGTGATCGGCGCCGGCGCCGTCATCGAGGACGCCTTCGTCGGCCCCTACACCTCGATCGGCGACGACGTCCACGTCCGCCGCTCCGAAGTCGAGAACTCGATCGTCCTCTCGGGATCCGTGGTCGAGGACCTCGGCACTCGGATGGAGGCGAGCCTGCTCGGCAAGGAAGTGAAGCTGACCCGCAGCGAGGGGATGCCGAAGACCCTGCGCCTCCTCGTCGGCGACCGCTCCGAGATCAAACTCGTCTAGTGGACTGGCGCGCCAGCGCTCGGGCGGCCTGGGCCGCGTTCTGGCCCAGCCGGCTCGCCGTCTTCGGCGTCGCGATCTGGGTGACGATCTCCGGCTTCATCTCCAATTCGGTCGGAGAGTCCGTTTTTTCTCACCCTTTTGGCGGGTGGCCGGTACACCACCTCTTCGAACTCGTTTTCACCCCGATGGCGAGATGGGACGTTCACCACTACCTGGCGATCGCCTACGACGGCTACGTCGAAAGCTACGAAGGGCTGCCGCCGGTTGAAAACCGCCCCGCCTTCTTCCCGCTCTACCCCGGCGTCGTTCACCTGCTCAGCGGCTTCGGCGCCAGCCCGGGCTTGATCCTGATCGTCGCCTACGCCGTCTCCCTCGCCTGCTTCTTCGGTGCCTTGGCGCTGCTGCACCGGCTGACCGTGATCGAGCTCGGCGAGCGCTACGCCGCGCCGACCCTGCTGCTGCTCTCCTTCTTCCCGACCGCGCTCTTCTTCGGCATCCCCTACAGCGAGTCGATGTTCCTGCTGCTCGCCGTGGGCGCCTTCCTCGCTGCCCGCACCGGGCACTGGGCGGTGGCCGGGATCGTTCTCGCGCTGGCCTCGGCGACCCGGGTGCCCGGTCTGCTGCTGATCGTCCCAGTCGCAATGCTCTACCTCTACGGGCCGCGAACCGACCGCGAGCGCGAGTTGCACGACGGGCGCTGGCCGCGCTACCGCCTGCGTCCCGACTTCCTCTGGCTGCTGCTGGCGCCGCTCGGGCTGATCGCCTTCAGCGCCTACCTTCACTTCTCGCTCGACAACTGGCTGGCCTGGAACGACGCGCAGGCGGTCTTCGATCGACACACCGTCGACCCGCTGTCAGGGATATGGGCGGGAATTCGCGAGGCCGGTCGCGGGATCGGCCATCTTGCCACCGGCTCCTACCACGGCACCTTCGACTACCTAAACATCATGCAGCTCGTCTTCACCCTCTTCGCCCTCGTCGGCGGAATCGCGATGCTGCGCACGCTGCCGGCCGCCTACGGGACCTGGGTCCTGCTCTCGCTGGTGCCGATCTTCATCTCGCAGAAGCCGGACATCCCGTACTGGTCATCGGCTCGTTTCATCGTCGTCCTTTTCCCGTTGTTCATCTGGTTGGCCACGGTGACCGAGAAGCACGGGTGGACGACGCGGGTCGTCGCCCTCTTCGCGGCCGGAATGGCGATATTCACCGCCCAGTTCGCCCTCTGGTCCTTCGTCGCCTGAGCCGCGCCACTACTGTCCCGCCCTATGAAGCTGCTCGTCACCGGAGCCGCCGGGATGCTCGGCCGCGACGTGATGCTCGCCGCTGGCAACGCCGGCCATGAGGTGGTCGGCTACGGCCGCGCCGAGCTCGACGTCACCGACCCCGCCGCGCTCGATCGCCGGCTGGAGCTGGAGCGTCCCGACGTGGTGATCAACTGCGCCGCCTGGACCGACGTCGACGGCGCCGAGACGGCCGAGGAGGCCGCCTTCGCCGTCAACGGCAGCGGTACCGGCAACGTCGCCGCCGCGGCCGCCAAGGTGGAAGCGCGGATCGTCCACGTCTCCACCGACTACGTCTTCGACGGCGCCAAGGGCGCGCCCTACGTCGAGAGCGACCAGCCGGCGCCGCTCTCAGCCTACGGCCGCACCAAGCTGGCCGGGGAGGAGGCGGTCGCCGCTGCCAACAAGCGCCACTTCATCGTCCGCTCCGCTGGCCTCTTCGGCGTCGGCGGCCGCAACTTCGTCGAGACGATGCTGCGCCTCTCCCAAGCCCAGAACGAGGTCACCGTCGTCCGCGACCAGGTCGGTTCGCCCACCTACACCTGGCACCTCGCCTACGGGATCGTCCGCCTGATCGAGGGGATCGAGTACGGCATCCACCACATGGCGGCCGCGGGCCAGTGCTCCTGGTATGAGTTCGCGCGCGAGATCTTCGAGCAGGCGCACGTTGAGTGCAGGGTGCTCTCGATCACCAGTGAGGAATTCGGCGCCGCGGCGCCGCGGCCGGCCTTCTCGGCCCTGGTCAGCCAGCGCGAGCACGCGATCCGGCTGCCCAGCTGGCAGGACGGGCTGGCAGGCTATCTCGCCCAACGAAAAGCGGAGGCAGGTACGGAATGAGGCTTTTGGTCACCGGAGCGGCGGGTTTCATCGGCTCCACCTACGTGCGGCTGGTGCAGGACGAGCACGACGTCGTCGTCCTCGACAAGCTCACCTACGCGGGCCGGCGCGAGAACCTGCCCGAGGGCACGCAGCTGTTCGAGGGCGCGATCGAGGACCCGGCGGCGGTGCGGGAAGCGATGCAGGGCGCCGACGCCGTTGTCAACTTCGCCGCGGAGAGCCACGTGGACCGCTCGATCGACGACCAGGAAGCGTTCGCCCGCACCCACGTGGTCGGGACCGGGACGCTGCTCGACGCCGCCCGCGAGCTCGGCGTGCCCCGCTACCTGCAGGTCTCCACCGACGAGGTCTACGGCTCGATCGAGTCCGGCTCCTTCACCGAGACCTCGCCGCTCGACCCCTCCTCGCCCTACTCGGCGACGAAGGCGGCCGGCGACCTGCTCGTCTCCGCCCACTTCCACACCTACGGGATCGACGCCTCGATCGTCCGCGGCTCCAACAACTACGGCCCGCGCCAGTACCCGGAGAAGCTGATCCCGCTGATGGTCCTCAACGCGCTCCACGGCGACTCGCTTCCCGTCTACGGCGACGGCCGCCAGGTCCGCAACTGGCTCTACGTCGAGGACTTCTGCCGCGGCATCCACACGGTGCTGGCGAAGGGCAAAGCCGGCGAGGCCTACAACGTCGGCGGCCCCGACGAGTGCGAGAACATCGAGGTCGTCAAACGGGTGATCGAGCTGGTCGGCGCCGACGAGTCGCTGGTCGAGTACGTCACCGACCGCCCCGGCCACGACCGCCGCTACTCGCTCTCCTCGGCGAAGCTGAAGGAGGAGCTGGGCTGGGAGGCGCAGGTCCACTTCGCCGAGGGCTTGGAGCGGACCGTCGACTGGTACCGCGAGAACGAGGAGTGGTGGGGCCCGATCCGCTCCGGCGAGTATCGCGAGTACTACGAAAAGCACTACGGGAAGAGCCTCGGCTAGTGGCCGAGCGGCTGGAGACGAAGCTCGACGGCGTCGTCCTGATCGAGCCGCAGGTCCACGGCGACGAGCGCGGCTTCATGGTCGAGTCCTTCAGCCGCGACGCCTGGCGCGAGCTCGGCGTCGAGGTCGAGTTCGTCCAGCACAACCACTCGCGCTCGCGCAAGGGGACGTTGCGCGGGATCCACTTCCAGACCGAGCCCGGCCAGGCGAAGCTGGTCCGCTGCGCCCGCGGCGAGATCCTCGACGTCGCCGTCGACCTCCGCCGCAACTCACCCACCTACGGCCAGTGGGAGGCCCACCGCCTCGACGACGTCAAGCACCGCCAGCTCTTCGTCCCCGTCGGCTTCGGCCACGGCTTCGCCGTCCTCTCCGACGAAGCCGACGTCGCCTACCAGGTCTCCAGCTACTACGACCCCGCCACCGAGTCCGGCATCGCCTGGAACGACCCCGACATCGGCGTCGACTGGGAAGTCGAGAACCCGCTGCTTAGCGAGCGCGACAAAAACGCGCCGACGCTCGGGGAGGTCGCCGACGCGCTGCCGTTTTGACCCCACCTAAAAGGCACGGCGGCGGCCGGTCCTGACCGGAAGCGCGACGGACAATTCGTTGGCGAATCGAGGGACATAGGTGGCTTGGGTCACCACCGCCCCTTCGATTCGGTCGACTCTGTAAGCCCGGAGTTCTCCCGATCCAGCTTTGATCGCATATACGAGCAGGTTGCCGGCCTTGGAGCGACGGAGAGCGTAGGGCTCGATCAAGCGCGTCGACCCCTGGTACCGGAGCTCCACGAGCAGGTTATTCGCTCCCGCGAAACGGATCTTCTCCAGGGGAGCCCCTCCGGGCCAGCGGCTGATCGTCGGGGGTGCGACCCACCCCTCTTCGACCGGCTCTCTGCCGGCGGGGACCGGCTCGAGCTCCACGCCCCCTTCCCCCCCGAGCCATCCAAAAAGATCGTCAAGCGCCGAGACGAACTCGCCCACCGGGGGAAGCGTGGGCAGCTGATGGCCGAGCATCGCCTCCCAGTCCGCACCGAGCTCGGCGATCTTCTCCGGCGCGCTGACGATCGCCTGGGTGGGCATCGGGACTTCCTTGAAGGCGCACTTCTTCTCGAGGATCGTGAGAACCAGGGCACGATCCCCCCGGAGGTCGGCGCGGCGGTAGAGGTTCACGACGTCGTACAGGTCGCGGGGACGGGTGCGCTGGACCAGGGCTCGCAGCTTCTCTGCGAACACCTCGGCGAAGCTGTAGCACTGCACGCTGGCGTCCTCGGGAAGGCCGTCTTCGTAGGGATGGGCGATCTTGCGCGGGACGGGTGGCTCGACGACGGTCTCGTCGTAGGTGAGGTCGAGCTTGACTTTCGCCTCCCCGGGCGCCCCTCTGGGTCCCCGGTAGTAGATGCGGCCTTCGGCAGAAGCCCCGTCTGGCCGCAACCGGATCACCGGGGGTTTCCCTAGCAACGAGATTCCCGTTTCCTGTTCGACTCCGTCGAGGACCCCGGAGAGGACGGGGACCAGGCCCTCTGGCATCAAGGGCCCACCTTCGAGGACCGTGAAGTCGAGGTCCTCGGAGAATCGGTAGGTCTCGACGAAGCACTTCTTCAGGCAGGTGCCGCCCTTGAAGACCCAGGAGCTGCCCAGGCGGGGGTCGGCTCCGATGCCCGCTAGCAGCCAACCGAGAACGTAGTCCTTCTCGACGACCTCCTCGGTCAGCCCCCATTCAGCCTGGCGTTCCTGCAGCTCGGCGCGAGCGATCATCCGGGGATCCTGGCGTTGGCGCGCAGGCCCCAGCGACCGATCGCCGGGCCATGGTTCGGCAGCGCCGGATCGAGTCGTCCTAACCCCGCTCTGATTCTCTCCAAGCAGGCATCCGCTAGCTCCCGGTTGCCGATGCCAAGCGTCTCGACCAGGTACCCAAGCCGCTTGAAGAGCGTGCTGTTGCCCAAGCGATCCCCGTAGCCGACCAACTTCCGCCAGTCGATGTCCGGCTGTTCGGAGTAGGCGAGAAGGGCCTCGACGGTATGTCTGAGCCCTCCCCCCAGGCTGGGGTCGTCGAGGCAGTCGACGAGGGTTCGCTCTCGATCGGAAACCGGCACCGGCCCGCCCTCGCGCCAAACCTGGCGGGTTCCAAACAGCGCTGAATCGGGACGGTGGCGAAGCTCGAAGCGGACCCCCCCCACTGTCCTCCTGCGATGCGGCACGGGGTGGCTGGTGATGAAGACGGTGGTGGAGAAGATCTGGTCGGTCAGATCCCAGTGATGCAGCGCGGTCCAGCCGCCGACGTATCCGGGGGCGAGCAGCTTGGCGGCGATCGCCCAGGGGTCGGCGCTCCACGTGCTGGCGTCGGTTGCTTCCAGGGGAACGTTCACGTAGAGCCCTCGCTGCACTCGGCTGACCCAGCCCTGTCGGGCGAGGTGCTGCAGCAAGCGCGCTGCTCTTGCCTGGTCGATGTTCGCGGCCTCCGCCGCGTCTGCGGGGGTAAACGGGCCGGGCAGGGCTCGGTTCAGGGCGGCGACGAAAACTCGGTTGTCCTCTGAGATGCCTTTGACAGTCATCTAACATCCAAACCATAGAAAGGTCAATACAGATGACTTTACACTAGTTCCAATGTAAAGCCGCTAGTGACGCAATGCCGTGATCGCGAGGCTGGTCACCAGCTTGACGGCGATGCCGGCGTAGACGGCGGCGTTGAGCAACGGGTTGTTCTTCGGGGCGTCGAAGCGGCGGTAGAAGCGGGCCATGCCGCGGTGGAAGGCGATCTCCTGTTTGGGGGCGCGGCGGGAGGAGCTGGAGCCGCCCTTGACGTGGAGGGCGGTGCCGGCGGGCTCGTAGAAGACCTTCCAGCCGGCGTCCCAGAAGCGATGGCACCAGTCGAGGTCCTCCATGTAGAGCCAGTAGCCCTCGTCGAGGAGGCCGACCTCGCGGACGGCCTCGCGGCGGCAGAGCATGAAGGCGCCGTTGACGGCGTCGACCTCTCCCGGCTCGTCGTCGCCGAGGTGGGTCGCCCGGTACTGCGCGCCGCCGATTCCGGTGAAGTGCCCCAGCGCGCTCGCCGGGGTGGGGAAGGAGCGCTTACAGGCGTGGTCGAGCTCCCCGCTCTCGGTAACCAGCTTCACCCCGACCATCCCGATCCGCGGCTCCGACCGCAGCCGCGCCAGCGCGTTGTCCAACGTGCCCGCGTAGACCTCGGTGTCGGGGTTCAGTAGCAGCACCGCCTCGGCCTCGCTCTCCCGCAGCACGAGGTTGTTGGCCGCCGAGAAGCCGATGTTGCCGCGCCGCAGCAACCGCACCTCTGGGAACTCGCGCTCGACCATCTCCGGCGTCGCGTCGGGGCTGCCGCTGTCGACGACGGTGACCCGCATCTCGCCCTCGCTCGGCGGATGCTCGGCAAGCGAGCGCAGGCAGCGCCGCAGCAGCGCTTCGGCGCCGTGGCTGACGATCACCACCTCGAGCTCTGGCATTGCCGGGACGCTAATAAGCGCCCTCGCCGCGGACCATCGCCCGCGGCGTCCGCAGCAGGATCTCCAGGTCGGTCAGCAGCGAGAGGTTGTCGAGGTAGTCGCGCTCCATCGCCAGCCGCTCCTCGAAAGTGAGGTCGCTGCGGCCGTAGACCTGCATCGGCCCGGTGATCCCCGGCTTGATCGCCAGCCGGCTGCGCTGGCGCTCGTCGTAGAGGGCGACGACGCTCTCCTCCTCCGGCCGCGGCCCGACCAGGGACATGTCGCCGCGCAGCACGTTGATCAGCTGCGGCAGCTCGTCGACGCTGGTCCGCCGCAGCGTGCGTCCCGCGCGGGTCACCCGCGGATCGTCGGGAATCTTGAAGGCGGGCTGGTCGAGGGTCGCGAGGTCGACCAGCTCCGGCAGCCGCTGCTCGGCGTCGGTGACCATCGTCCGGAACTTCAGCATCGTGAAGGGGGCTCCGTCCTTGCCGGCGCGGCGCTGGCGGAAGAAGACGGGGCGGCCGTCGTCGAGCAGGATCCAGAGCGCGACCGCCAGCAGCAGCGGCGAGAGCAGGAGCAGCAGCGCCGCCGAGACGACCACGTCCATCGCCCGCTTCATCGCCACCGTCGAGCGCGGCGGGTCGCTGAAGCGGAAGTCGAGCACCGGCAGCTCGGCCAGCCGGTTCAGCTCGATCCCCGGCCCGAGCAGCCCGTAGTGCTGGGGCAGGAAGGTCAGCGCCAGCCCCGCCGCCTTGCACTGCTCGATCAGTCGCTCGGCCGCGCCCTCGCCCATCTCCTGTTCGGTGACGACGACGCGCTCGATCGCGTGTTCGCCGGCGACGCGGGAGAGGTCTTCGACTGAGCCCAGGCGCGGCAGCTCCCGCGCCGGCTGCTCCTCGGAGGCGGAGAGGTAGCCGACCAGGTGCAGCCGCGCCTCGGGGTGGGTCGAGATCCGCCGCGCCATCAGGTCGGCGACGGCGGCGGGCCCGACGACGACGCCGGTCGCGATCGCGGTCAGCCGGTGCCAGAGGAAGCGGATCGTCCCCCGCAGGACGAAGCTGACGCCGAGGGTGCCGACGCCGACGGCGATTGCGCTCTGCGGGGAGAGCGGGCCGACTGGGCTCAGCGCCAGCAGGCCGTCGAGCAGCAGCGTCCCCAGGGTGCTGGCCGAGACCAAGGAGGGCAGCTCGTCGAGGGTGCTGTGGCGGATCCGGCGGTGGTCGTTGTCGTAGAGGCCGTGGAGCTTGACGACGAGGATCCAGGCCGGGCTGAAGAGGGCCGCCCAGAAGAGCGTGGCGATGTCGGTGGTCGAGGTGGCGAGGGTGACCGCGCAAAGCGTCGCCACCAGCGAGAGCCAGTCGCCGGCGGCGAGCAG
>Ga0157284_10000106_pt1 | contig 12111 bp, 11 predicted proteins | sample NitcycUS059202B1_FD_108392 | JGI IMG/M metagenome (GOLD analysis project Ga0157284, IMG submission 108392) | Soil microbial communities from Arlington Agricultural Research Station in Wisconsin, USA - Nitrogen cycling UWRJ-S059-202B-1 | ecosystem: Environmental > Terrestrial > Soil >... | reverse complement strand
CAAAACGACGAGTTCCTGCTCGCTATATTTGGTTTTAGGTTCCAAAAGTTGGTCAAAAGGTAAACAAAAAAGTATCCCCAAGGGATACTTCAATTTACGAAATATTATTTCGGCTAGTTTTATGCCACTTGCGCATCGTACGCAGCTGCGTCCATTAAGGCTTCTATATCAGCCGGGTTATTCACGGTCATTTTTATCATCCAGCCCTCGCCGTAAGGGTCACTGTTTACAGATTCGGGTGAATTTGCCAGGGCGGCATTCAGTTCGGTGATCGTTCCATCAACCGGTAAAAAAAGATCGGAAACTGTTTTTACTGCTTCTACTGTTCCAAATATTTCGCCGGCTTTTAATGATTTTCCAACCGTCTCCACTTCTACATACACAATATCACCCAGTTCTCTTTGCGCATAATCGGTGATGCCAATGGTCGCCACATTGCCATCCAGCCTTATCCATTCATGATCCTTTGTATATCGAAGGTTTGAGGGAAAATTCATTGTTGAAAATTTAGAGTTGCAAAGATTATGAAATCAGGCCGAATAAGCATAAAATGTAAATAAAGAATTTTGATGCAGCTTTAGTTCTTCGATTAAACACCCATTGTGTTCACTGCAGGCGGAACGACACCCGGTAATTCTATTCAACTTTTCGTGAATGAATGGTCAATGGCGAATATGATCTTTTAAAGTTATTTGACCTTCCACATTGACGATTTCTTAAGCATGACGTTTTCTTTTAATGAGTTTGGCTTTAATAATTCTTACATCCTGTAAAGGCCGATCCCGATCCTGCGCTTTGCTTGTTTGAACCGCCGCTATTTTATCTATCACATCTAACCCCTTCACTACTTCACCATAAACTGTATAACCCTGGTCAAGATGCGGAGTACCGCCGATTGTTTTATAAACCGCTCTTTGTTCAGCAGGAATTTTTCTGCCGTTCAACCTGAAGGTTTCTACTGAATCTAGTCCTCCATCGGTAAAGACTTTTCCCTGCACGATATAAAATTGGCTACCGCTGCTTGCCTTCGTTGGGTTTGCATTGTCACCCATTCTTGCAGCAGCCAATGCTCCTTTCTTATGAAACAAAGTTTTTCTAAACTCTGCTGGTACAGTATAACCCGGACCTCCATCGCCCAATGGCTTACCAGCTGTGGCTCTTCTGCTGTTTGGGTCACCGCCTTGTATCATAAAATCTTTTATCACTCTATGAAATAAAACGCTATCATAATAGCCAACTTTTACCAGCTTTAAAAAATTATCACGATGTAAGGGAGTAGAATCCGACAAACGAATAACAATATCACCCATTGTGGTTTGCATCAGTACATTTCTTTTCCTGTCTTTCTTTTTTATCGTAGAATCTTTTTGTGCAATACATGCTATTACAAAAAAGAGATTGATGCCTAGAATAAAGAACGTTTTCATTTTCCAATAATCATTTTTTAAATCTTAAAAATCATGGTTCTCAAAATAAAGTAAAATATGATCCTTCATAAAATTTTCCTGTTCTATTGCTGAAAGTGGCGGTAAGGATTTGAGCTGACGAAAATGCGGCCAGCCGTCAACATCCTTTCCTTCCAGTTCGTAATAGCCGCTTTGCGCAAAAAGACTACAAATGGCAATATGCATCAGGTCCTGTTTTTGTTCTTTGGTAAATTTTTCCTTTACCTGGCCAAATTCCTGGACGCCGATAAGAAAAAGAATGGTTTCCAAATCAGGTTTTTTACCAAACCTTTCAACCAGTTTTGCTTCCAGTGCCCACCATCTTGTTTGCAAATCATCTTTTGCCTGCATGGTCGCAAAGATAGCAGCCTTAAATTTGCCAAAACTGGTTAAATGGATTTTACAAAAGACGGGTTTACTATCAGTACTGAAAAAGAAAAATTGGATATCGATCTTATCCATTCATTTCTTAACCGTACTTATTGGGCCGAAGGAATATCAAAAGAAACTATCAGGAGATCAATTGAAGGGTCATTATGTTTTGGCGTATTTGAAAATGACAAACAGGTCGGTTTTGCAAGAATGATCACAGATAAAGCAACCTTTGCATACCTCGCCGATGTTTTTATTATTGAAGAATATCGCGGCCGCGGGTTAAGTAAATGGTTGATGCAGGCGATTATGTCACATCCTGACTTGCAGGGCTTACGTCGTATGATCCTGGCCACAAAAGATGCTCATGGTTTGTATAAACAATTTGGATTTACGCCGTTGATCAATGTTGAGCGGTGGATGCAGATACTCGATCCGGATGTATATAAACGATGATCAATTTATTTTTTCAACTACAACTGCCGAGCCATAAGCCAGCACTTCTGTTACTCCACCCATTACTTCGTTGGCATCATACCGCATACTGATGATCGCATTGGCTCCCTTATCGGAAGCTTGTTGCATCATTAGTTGAAATGCATCTTCCCGGGTTTTCTCACAGAGCTCCTGGTAAATGGAAATGTTTCCGCCAAAGATCGTTTGAAATCCTCCCGCAATATTACCAAGTATGCTGCGTGAACGAACCGTAATGCCCCGCACTATTCCTAAATTTTTTACGATCCTGTAGCCACTCAATTCAATATTGGTTGTAACCATAGTTGGGTCTATCATATAGCATATTTTCATAAAAGTACATTGATTGTCTCACAGTCAACAATTACCTTTGCGCCTCCAAGGGAGTTCCTTGGAAAAATTGAAAATTGATGTTGCAGGTAGCTTTTATAAGAAATAATAAAGACGAAGTAAAAGAAAGATTAAGTGTCAAAAATTTTGCCGAAGTGGGTCTTGTTGATGAAATTCTTTCACTGGATGAAGAAAGAAAAAAATTACAACAGGAATTTGATAGCACCCAGGCAAAAGTAAATAGCACTTCTAAAGAGATCGGGCAATTAATGGCCAAAGGAAATAAGGCTGAGGCTGACATTAAGAAACAAGATGTAGCGACATTTAAAAATTCACTTCAGCCGATCACGGATAAATTAGCTGAGATCGAAAAAAAGTTACATGAAACATTGGTAAAACTTCCCAACCTGCCATCAGAGAAAGTTCCCCCGGGAAAAACACCGGCAGATAATATTGTGGTAAGAGCCGGCGGAACTGAACCCAAACTTCCTGCAAACGCGTTACCTCATTGGGATTTGATAAAAAAACATGATATCGTTGATTTTGAAACCGGTGCTAAAATTACGGGCAGTGGTTTCCCTTTATACAAAGGCAAAGGAGCAAAACTGCAAAGAGCATTGATACAATATTTTCTCGATTTCAATACGGCTGCAGGTTATACAGAATATTTGCCGCCATTTATGGTAAATGAAGCCACTGCTTACGGAACAGGGCAATTGCCGGATAAAGAAGGACAGATGTATTATATGCAGGCGGATAATTTTTATATGATCCCAACATCTGAAGTGCCGGTAACAAATATTTATCGTGATGAAATAGTGAAAGAAGAAAACCTCCCGATAAAAATGACGGCTTATTCTCCATGTTTCAGAAGAGAAGCCGGAAGTTTTGGAAAAGATGTTCGTGGACTGAATCGTGTACATCAATTTGACAAAGTAGAGATCGTTCAATTGGTACATCCCGAAAAAAGTTATGATGTGCTGGAAGAGATGGTGAGTCACGTAGAAGAATTATTAAATACACTTGAATTGCCTTATCGTATTTTGAAACTCTGTGGCGGTGATATGAGTTTTGCATCGGCACTTACATATGATTTTGAAGTGTTCAGCGCTGCACAACAAAAATGGCTGGAAGTAAGTTCTGTTTCCAACTTTGAAAGTTTTCAGACAAACAGGATGAAAATTCGTTTTAAAGACAGCAATGGAAAAATGCAGTTAGCTCATTCACTCAACGGAAGCTCGCTGGCGTTACCCCGCATTGTTGCTTGTTTATTAGAAAATAATCAAACAGCAAACGGAATAAAAATACCTTTAGCATTGCAATCTTACTTTGGCGCAGAATCTATTTAATGAATGGACGCTTACTCCGGCAAATATTATATACAAGGCGGCGACGAGCAGGAGGCAACAATTCTTTTTTTAAAAGATAGGCTCAGCATTGGGTTAAGAGATGAACATGGTAATCCAAGAATTGTTTATTGGCCATACGAGCAAATTATCCGCGATAATTTCTGGAAAAGAGGGCAAACCATCGCCCGGTGTGGTACTTATCCAATTCAAACAATTGAAGTAAATGAAAAAGAATTTGCTGACAAATTGGAATTAACTATTAAGGACAGGGAAAGATCATGGCTGGGACGGTTCATGAATAAGAATCAATGGAGAATGATCAGGATGCTGGTCGTGTTTATGGTGATCCTCGTATCTGCGTATATCTGGCTGGTTCCTTTTCTTGCGGAGCGATTAGCAAAACGGGTTCCTGTTTCTTATGAGGAAAGATTGGGGGACGGCATTTATAATGCCATAAAACCCAATTTTAATATCGATGCGGAAAAAACAGCTTATATCAATGATTTTTTCAGGGAACTGAATGTCGATTCAAAATATAATATCCGCATAACTGTTGTTAAAGAAAATATTGCCAATGCTTTTGCAATACCCGGAGGTAACATTATTGTATATGATAAAATAATTGCCGGTATGAATGGGTATGAAGAGCTTGCTGCATTGTTATCACATGAATTTACACATGTGAATGAAAGACACACCACACGATCATTATTCAGGCAACAGGCTTCTTCACTTTTTATATCAATTATTTTTGGCGATGTTGGTACGATCGGGAATGTGATCGTTGGCAGCGCCGATGACCTGAAAGGATTAAGTTACTCGCGGAAGCTGGAGAAAGACGCGGATATAAACGGGATAAAAATTTTAAATGAAAGAAAGATTGATTGCAATGGATTCATTCACTTATTTGAATTGTTAGAAAAGGAAATAGCACAAACAGGTGGTGAGCCAACGGAGTGGATCAGCAGCCATCCTGATGTCGAAAAAAGAATTGCCTATACAAAAGCAAATGAGCTTTTTAATAAAAATGGTGTGGAAATAAATGAAACCTTGAAGACCTTGTTTATGAAAATTAAAACAAGCGATTAAAATTTTACTTCATATTTTCTTTGGATAATTATATGTGAAAGGAAACGTGCAACCCATTGCCGAACACTTTGCGTCACTTCATAAGTGAGCAGGTCTTGATCCCTGGTTTATAGCTATTAACGGGCAAATCCGGAAATAACAGGAGTAATTCAGCGTTATAGATACATTGATTGGATAAGTGGTTTAAACTTTGCTCATTAATGGTCGTCTTAACCCAAAATCTTTTTAATGTCCCTGGCTAATCAAATCAAAAATCAGCACCTGATGTGGCGGGCTGGTTTTGGACCCGCAGTCGAACAACTGGCGGATCTTCATGATGTTTCTTCTAAACAATTATATAAAGCTTTGCAAAAAGCTTCTTCTAAAAAGCCTGAATATATTGATGTGGCGGATGACTTTCTTAAAGGCTTGTGGGCAGGTATTGATGAAGTGGGCCGGCAGGAAAAAATAAAGGATATGAAAGACGAGGATAGAAAAAAGATCCAGCAGAAAAATCGCGAAAGTATAAAAAGCCTGAACCTGAACTGGCTAAGTGTTTTTGTAAATACTGACGCACAGTTAAGAGAAAAGATGTCTTTCTTCTGGCATGGTCATTTTGCCTGTCGTAACCTGAATGTTTTTTATCAGCAAGGTTTATTGGATGCGATTCGACGGAATGCACTGGGCAGTTTTCGTGATATGCTGCATGAAGTTTCCAAATCAGCAGCCATGCTGAATTTTTTAAACAACCAGCAAAATCGAAAAGATCATCCGAATGAAAACTTTGCGAGAGAAGTAATGGAGTTGTTTACACTTGGTCGTGGAAATTATACAGAGAATGATATCAAGGAAGCAGCCCGTGCATTCACCGGCTGGAGCTCCGATCTGAAAGGACAATTTGTTTTTCGTCGTTTTCAACACGATTTCGGAAATAAAACTGTATTGGGTAAAACAGGAAATTTTGATGGGGAAGAAGTGCTTGATATTTTACTATCACAAAAACAGACTGCAAAATTTATCACACAAAAAGTCTATAAATTTTTTGTAAATGAGACTATTGATGATGAAAAAGTAACCTGGCTTGCTGATCGTTTTTATAACAGCACTTATGATATTGGCAAATTGATGGAAGATATTTTTACCAGCGATTGGTTTTATGAGGAAAAAAATATCGGCAGTAAAATTAAATCGCCAATAGAATTAATGGCCGGCATGCAGCGGATGCTTCCAATGAAATTAGAGAATGAAGAATCAATGACTTTTTTGCAAAGAGCATTGGGACAGATGTTGTTTTATCCTCCGAACGTAGCCGGGTGGCCCGGTGGCAAAACATGGATCGACAGCAGCAGTTTGATGCTTCGAATGCGAATTCCTCAATTGATCAATGATGTTGACGAACTGAATGTAAAAGTAAAGGATGATGATGACCAGATGATGGGACGAAAGATACCGGAAGATGCCCGCCCCGCTGACCCGGCCGGAAAGAAGCCGATGGGCTATGCTAAACGATCTGTTATCCGGGCAACTATTGATTGGAAAGAATATATAGGACATTTTGAAAAAGTGCAGCAGGATCAGTTGATCGGTTCATTGGCATCGACCTTATTACAAACGAAAAGTAATGTTAGCACTGAATTGATAAAACAATATGCCGATGCTGGCAGTAAGGAAAGTTTTATCAGAACAGCCACATTGCAATTGATGAGTACGCCGGAATACCAGTTATGTTAATATAAAGCCGATGGCTGTTAGCTTTTAGCTAATAGCCATCAGCTAACAGCTAAAAGCTTTTTTATGGTTATTAAAAGAAGAGAATTCCTGCAAGTCGGTTCCCTTGCTACCGCATCATTGATGGTGCCTAAATTTCTAAAGGCATTTGAAGCAAGAAATATGGTACCGGCGGGAAATAAAGTATTAGTGATACTTCAGTTAAGTGGTGGTAATGATGGATTGAATACTGTCATTCCTTATCGCAATGATATTTATTATAAATCAAGGCCAAAACTGGGAATTGAAAAATCAAAAATTTTATCGTTAACAGATGAGGCTGGTTTGCATCCGGCACTCACAGGCTTTAAAGAATTATATGATGATGGCAGCCTTGGTATCCTGAATAGTGTTGGTTATCCTAATCCGGATCGTTCACATTTCCGTAGTATGGATATATGGCATACCGGTAGTGAAAGCAAAGAATATTGGACAACAGGTTGGCTTGGTCGTTACTTGGATGCGCAATGTAACGGATGTGATAAGCCTACTTATGCATTGGAGCTGGATGACACATTAAGTCTTGCAATGAAAGGAGAGGAAGCAAAAGCAATTGCGATGAAAGACCCAAAACGATTATTTGGAACGGCGAATCAGCGTTTCTTTAAAGATGTGATGCAGCAACACAAAGATGAACGAGGCGAACAACCAGTAGATTATTTATATAAAACACTTTCCGAAACCGTTTCTTCTGCCGATTATATTTATGAAAAAAGTAAATTTCATCCATCAAAAGCCGATTATCCAAAAACAGACCTGGGTCAGAATCTTAAAACAATAGCATCACTGATCTTTTCTGATATCAATACAAAGGTTTACTATGTTTCTCACGGAAGTTTTGATACGCATATCAACCAGCAAATGCAACAGCAGCGTTTATTTGCTGAAATGAATGATGCGGTGAGATCATTTACAAAAGATCTGAAAGAAAACGGACGATTCAATGATGTCTTGCTAATGACTTTTTCTGAATTCGGAAGAAGAGTATCACAAAATGCAAGCGGAGGCACAGATCATGGTACTGCAAACAACATGTTTTTAATCGGCGGCGGTGTAAAAGAAAAAGGATTGATCAATCCAATGCCTGATCTTGCTGATCTTGATGAAGGCGATCTTAAATATAAAGTTGATTTTAAAAACGTATATGCTACAGTTTTGAAGAATTGGCTAGCAGCAGATGATATGGCGATCCTGAAAAAGAAATATGATTATTTGAAGTTTGTATAAAAAAAGGCACTGTCATACAGTGCCTTTAATTTTTTTGATAATCACTTAACTATTTTTCTTTTTTGCAATTGCTACACGATACAGCGTAAATCCCATAATGGCAAAGAATGCAACACCCAGCCATTTATAGGCTTCACCACCTAGTGATCCGGTGATACCATGTTCCGCATTCACCTTGGCCAATCCTTTGTTGACAGAGTCACTCGCAGAAAGGAATGCAACAATTACTCCCGCAATAGCCCCTCCCGCGACTAAGCCCGTAGCAAAAAGATTTCCTTTACCAAGATCTTCTTCTTCAGGTGATACATAAATATTCCGCTTTTTATTTTTCCATTCTGCAACACCGCGAATTGCTCCACCAATAAAAATAGGAAGCGTTGTAGAAAGAGGAAGGTAAAGGCCAATTGCAAAACTCAATGCTTTAATTCCGCATAATTCCATAACGATAGCAATAAATACCCCGACCAATACAAATTGCCAATCAAGATTAAATGAAAGAATTCCTTTTACCAGGGTTGCCATTAATGTTCCTTGTGGTGCGGGATATTTGTCGGTGCCAATAGCATGATGAATTCCTTGCGCTGCCATCTCTGCGGTTGGTGTATCAAGAATTTTTATCGTGGCGCCGATAGCCAATGATGAAACGATAGCGCCAACAAACAATGAAATCTGTTGGTATTTAGGAGTGGCTCCAACTATATACCCGGTTTTCAGATCTTGTGAAGTAGCTCCCGCATTTGCTGCCGCAATACATATCATACCACCAACAATTAATGCCATTGGTTCATAAACATGCCCGGTCCACTTTACTGCAATGAAAATTAAACAGGTCCCCATAAGTGTAGCAATGGTCATACCGCTGATCGGGTTGTTTGATGAACCTATTAAACCAACGATCCGTGAAGAAACAGTTACAAAGAATGCTCCGAAAATAATGACAAGCAATCCAAGTAATAATTTACTTCCGATATTATCACCGGGAATAAAATTTCCTGGCATAAGCGCAATTATTAAAACAAGAACAAGACTGCCTATTCCAACTATTTTGATCGATAGATCTCTGTCTGTTCTTTTCACAGTTTGTTCTCCGCCTGTCCCACCTTTCAGCGAACCAATACTTCCTTTAAAAGATGAAATGATTGTTGGGATCGTTTTTATTAACGTAATAAAACCTCCCGCAGCAACTGCGCCAGCACCGATCTGTCGAACATATGCACGGTAAATCGCAACTGACCAATCATTGAAAGTATGCGCAACAGGATCCCATCCGCCCGGGCCGCCAGCAGTGGTAATGTCTTTTAAATATCCAAGTTTTATAAGTTGATTAGCTATTATGTCCGGGCTGATCAAAGAAGCAAGCAATGGATTAAAAACAAACCAGGCTAATACACTGCCGGCTACAAGCACACCTGCGATTTTTGGTCCGATGATATAACCAACACCCATATACTCGGGCGTTATTTCTCCACTTACCTTAGCCGATGGAAAAAATTTGTTTGCCTGTTTTGTCATGAATGCAGGCGTTTCTGCAATCACATGAAAGATCTTTTGCAGCATGGCATAAGCAAATGCAAATCCCAACCCCATAAAAGCTGTTTTAGCAAATTCACCGCCTTTTTCTCCAGCCTTTAAAACAGATGCACAAGCTGTTCCTTCAGGATAAGGTAACACACCATGTTCTTTTACGATCAAAGAACGACGAAGGGGTATCATCATCAATGTGCCAAGAATACCACCAACAATTGCCAATATCAAAATGGTGAAATAATTAAAGTAGTTCGCATTTGCAGGGTCACTTAAAAACAAAAAGCCGGGAAGAGTAAATACAACTCCAGCAGCTATACTTTCACCCGCAGAGCCTGTTGTTTGTATAATATTATTTTCAAGAATGGTTGTTTTTAAAAGTCTTCTTCCAAGTGTGATAGCAATAACAGCAATAGGAATAGAAGCTGAAACAGTAAGACCAGCTTTTAATGCGAGATAAACGGTGGCGGCGCCAAATACAATTCCAAATGCAGCGCCGGTTAAAACAGATTTAATTGTAAACTCAGCCATATTTGTTTCAGGCGAAACAAATGGTTTAAAAACAGGTTGCTGATCAGCCATAGCAGTTGGTTTTAATTTAAAGTAAGATAAATAAAAAAGGTGATGCCAATAAACCATCACCTTTCCCCCAAAAATTTATATGTATTTAAGCAGAACCAGTCTTATCTCTTGTTATTTGTTCCAATGATTTTATTTTAGAGAAGATCAAGAGCCCGCCAAGTATAGCAGCAATTGTAATGATGCCAAAGAAAACTTTTTTATCTGGTATCTTATCCCAGAAGCTGGCCATTACACCTGCTACTTTACCTCCTAATGATGTTGATAAGAACCATCCACCCATCATTAATGCTGTTAATCGTGGGGGAGATAGTTTCGAAACAAATGAAAGACCGATCGGGCTTAAACAAATTTCACTCACAGTAAAAACTCCGTATGTAAGGAACAACCACATGGATGAAGCTTTGTGTGTGTAGATACTTGGAACCGACATAACTGCAAATACCATTACCAATGCACTAAGTCCGGAGATTACTAAAGCCCATGCAAATTTTTTGGCAGTTGACACCGGCCTGTTTCGCTGGGCCATATATGCAAAGAACATTATTAACAAAGGTGTAAATGCAACAATAAAAAAGGGATTGATCGATTGAAACAGTTCTGTGTTACCAACTTTAGCAACTCCATCGGGCGGCCACTTTTCTTTAGGCAGGTTCACAAAGTAAGGATCAGGTCCCATCGTTTTTATCGGATCTCCCTTACTGTCGGTTACTACTCTCATGTACTGATCTAATGAATCAACTTCTCTTGGTGCAGTGGTTAAATTTTGAAGTGTATACACTGCATCAGCAGGTTGTTCCATAAACTTCGGGATCGATCGGTCAGTATGTGATTCTGCCCAGATCGTTAAGCCGGTAGAATTCTGATTATAAATTGTCCAGAAGATAATTGAAATGGCGAATATGAATAATAATGCGCCAACACCTTTTTTATCCTCAGCGTTTCCTTTTAACCATAATCTTGTATAGAAATAAATAACAGGCACACATGCAAGGATGAATGCATCATTGGAATCAGAGCCCATAAAATTTCCGGGAAGAAACCAACCGATGATACCAAAAACGATCATCGGTAAAAAAACTGACCCAAAGATTGCTGAAATAGGCATGTCTCCAGCCTGCATCGGTTTCTTTACATCATATTGTTTTACATGTTTCAGATTAAATGCCAGCCAGATCAAACCAATTATCAAACCAACACCTGCAGCAGAGAAGGCAGCCCACCAACCAATTCTATTTCTTAGAATAGCAGCGGCAAAATTGCAGACCAATGCACCAATATTAATACCCATATAAAAGATATTGTAGGCGTTATCTTTTAATGGTCTTAGTTCGTCTGTATTGTACATGTTGCCAAGCAAAGTGGAAATATTAGGCTTAAAGAAACCGTTGCCGACGATGATACATCCTAAGCCAATATACATTGTTATGTTATCGGGAAGTGCCAATAAGAGATAACCAGTTGCCATCAATGATCCGCCAAGAAAAATAGACTTTATATAACCAAGATACCTGTCGGCAATCAGGCCGCCGATAAACGGCGTTAAATAAACCAATGCGATAAAGGTTCCAACAATATCTGCTCCCATAGCCCTGGGAAGTCCTTTACCCCCGGTTGTCGTATTTATCAAGTATAAAAGCAAAATTCCTACCATCAGGTAGTAACCAAACCGTTCCCACATTTCAGTAAAGAAAAGAACCATTAACCCTTTAGGATGTTTGCCAGTTTTTGCAGGTTGAGTCATACAATCGTTTTAAATTAACTAATCAGAATTGCTGAAAATATATTTGACCAAAATAAACAAAATCTTTCACTAAGTAATTTTTCATACTTGGTTTAAGATTCTTGCCCGATATTCGCAATGCTTTTAAAAATCAACATCCAATATGCGTGTCCTATTACTTGGTGCCGGTGGTCGTGAACATGCTTTTGCATGGAAAATTTCTCAAAGCCCACTTTGTGAAAAACTTTTTATT
>Ga0157284_10000105_pt1 | contig 12138 bp, 8 predicted proteins | sample NitcycUS059202B1_FD_108392 | JGI IMG/M metagenome (GOLD analysis project Ga0157284, IMG submission 108392) | Soil microbial communities from Arlington Agricultural Research Station in Wisconsin, USA - Nitrogen cycling UWRJ-S059-202B-1 | ecosystem: Environmental > Terrestrial > Soil >... | reverse complement strand
GCGAAACGACTGCTGCCACGCCACGCCGAATCCCTTTTTTTCTTCTGCTTTCGCTTCGACCGGCGGCGCCGGTTCCGAGCTCGTGTCGGGAACCTCGCGCTTTTCCAGGGGCGGCGGCGCCGTCTCTTTGAGCACGGTCCGGTCGACGGCGGAACTCCTGTCGTCCAACGCGGCGCGCCAGTAACCCAGCGCGCCCACACCGGCGATGAGAACCACGGCGCCCACAATAGCGAGAACCGCCGTGCGCCGCATGTGCGGCCGCTCGCCTGCGCTCCTGGCGGCATGGTGCGTGGTGGCGCTGCCCGCTGCCGATGCACGCGGCTCGACGCCGAGCATCAACACGGTGTGGCGCATCCGCTCCACGGCCACACGCACCGGAAGCCGGCCGCTCGTGTGCTCGAGCGCGTCCACACTCGCGGCCATGTCATCGGCCGCCCCACCCAGAAGCAGCTCGCGCGGCTCCATCGCGCCGGCCGCCGCATTCACGCTGTAGAGGACCAGCGACTCGGGGAGCGTCGGCGTAAAGAGGTCGTGCTGCGAACGAACGGTTTCGATCGAAAGCTCGCTCACACCGTCGACGCCCGGCGTCGCAAGCGGCACGAATACGCCGCGCCAGCGCACGCGTGTCGCCGCACCGCGCGCACACAAGAGGTAGACCGTGTCGCGCTCGCGCACAGCCACGTAAATTCCAAGCCCTTCGAAATCGTCGAGACGCGTGTCCACACCGCGGGCCGCGGCCTCGAAGGCGAGGACGCGCTCGCGCAGGAACGCCTGCGGGCCCAGCAGCTGTGCGGTTTCCAGGTACCGCGCGATGGTGTCGCGAAAACAGGCGAGCAGAAATCTTTTCCGGGAAGCGGATGCGTGCGCGGACGTGTCCTGCATGAGCACGACAAGACCACGACCGGCACTGGAGTGCTCGCGGTAGACGAGGTCGGGCTCCGTTTGCGGAGCGCCGGGAATGAATGCAACGTCGTGACTCATGGCGCGGGCCAGAGCCTAGTTGCGGCACTTTCAGAGTGTCAAGAAAAGCTAGTAAGGACGGCGACTTTTCGCGGGTCGGCGGATCTCGACGCCGGGCTTGGACGGCTTCTCTTCCGGCTTTTTCTTGAACATGCCGAAAAGGCCGCCGCCGCTCGTCTTTTCCTTCGCATCCCCTGCTGCGGCCTTGGGGTTCTTCGCGTTTTTGACATAACGCAGGGCCACCGGATGGTCGGGATCCCACTTGAGGGCTTCTTCGAAGGACTCCATCGCCGTGCTCGCCAGCCCCGCCTGCATGTAGACGAAACCGAGATTGGCGTGGTAGTCGGCGTTGTAGAACTCCATTTCCAGGGACTTCTTGCAGGCGTCGCGCGCTTCGTGCAGGTTTGTCTTCAGGACGCCGAGCGCGAAACCGTACCAGCTGTGGTACGCGGGGTTGGAGTCGTCGTATTTGATGGCGGCCTTGAGCAGCACGATCGCTTTGTCGTAACGATTCTGGCGCATGGCGGCACGCGCCTGCTCATAGGAGAGATGCCCGGAGCGCTTGTCGGCCTCGCGGCGCTCGGCGATCGAGCCGCTGCCGCTTTTCTTCTTCAGGCGCTCGTCGAACTCACGGCGCTGAATGGGATCGTTCAACACCGCGAACGCTTCGTTGATGAGCTTGAAATCGACGCCGCCCTGGGCCGTGGTTTCGCCGGCCACATCGGGGTGATGGAGCTTGGCCAGCTTGAAGTACGCCTTCTTGATGGCGTCCGTGTCCGCCGTCGGCCAGACGTTCAGCACTTCGTAGTAATCGACGAACTTGGTGTTCTCCATGTCCGGTCCGGGCGTAGAGCGCGCGCAGCGCTACTTGCCCGTCTTTCCGCCCGCCACCAGGCGCAGCTCGTGCAGAAGATTGTTCGCAAGCTGGTTGTCGGGCTGGACCTTCAGCACCAGATCCAACTGGGCCTGCGCTTCGTCATAGCGTGAGTTCTCATAATAGAGGAGCGCCAGATTCAGGCGCGCCTTCAGATAGTATGGATTGATCTTGAGCGAGATCTCGAACTCGTGCACCGCGTCATCCACCATGCCGTTGTTGCCGTAGGCGATGCCGAGGAAGTTGTGCAGGTCGGGATAATCGGGCTTGAGCGCGATGGCCTTCTTGAGCTCGCGGATGGCCTCGTCGGTGTTGCCTTCCTGGATGGCCTCCACCGCCAGCTCCTTCGAGATCTGGGCCGAGCTCGGGCGCTCCTCGATCAGCTCCGAATACAGACGCGCGATCTCGTCCTCGCTTCCGGCGCGCAGTGCCAGCACCAGCGCATCCAGATTCTCGCGATAAAAATTGGGACAGCTCTGCTTCGCGTCGAGCGCTTCACGCACCGCCGTTTCGCGCTCGTTCATCTTGTGCGCGATCATCGACACGTACACACGCGAGCGGAAAAACTTGTTGTTGATCTCGAGCGAGTTGCGGAAACAGCGCGCCGCGTCTTCGAGACGGCGCTGGCCCGCATACAGGACGCCGAGCTTGTAGTGCAGATCGGCGAACATGGGCTTGATGCGCACAGCGGATTCCATCTCGCGGATGGCACCTTCGGTGTCGCCGGCGTTGGAGCACTGCGTGGCGAGCGCCACATGCGCCTCGCACGTGTACAGGTCCAGCGTGCCGCGGTCGACGTCGCCGGCGTCGGCGGCCATGGCCTGCAGCTCCTGGAACTTGTCCAGCGCGCGCTGGTACTCGCCCGAGTTGAACAGGTTGAGGGCGCGCGAAAACTCGCTCTTGGGAATGAATGTGAACAATCGTTTCAAGAACATGGTGTCTTACCCCTGCAGGAACCGGGCCGCCAGCTGCATCGCAATGCCGCTGAATATCGGAACCCGCATGTTGTCGTCGAGCGGCGACGGCATTGCCTCCGCCACCGTCGCCGTTACCGCGCCCACCAGCGCCAACCACGGCGATGAGAGCAACGGCCAACCGACCATGAGACACACCACAAAGCAGGCGATGCTGCCCTCGGGACTCTTGCCCCAGAAAACCGGCGTGCCGAATCGCTTTCCGATGATCGCTGCCGCCGCGTCGCCGAGCACGAGGAACGCCAGCGCCGCAATGGCGATGGCATGATCGAACACGACCACGCTGAGCAGGGCCGCGATCATGTAGTGCGTCGAACCGAGCAGGTGCTCTTCTTCGTGCGGCCGTATGACCGACCGGAAGAGCCTCAGAAAGAACCCGCGCAGACGACGATCACTGAGTCGAAGAAGATCGACCGCGACCGTAGCAAAAGTAGCAAGTATGAGGCCAAGCAAGGCCGTCGTGTGCGGCATGAGGTACACCCATACCGGAACCACGATCATGCCGAGATGGAAGGACTTGCGCGCGAGCTCACGCCGCATCGGCATGGGCGCATGCGGGGAATTGGGATCGAGGGGAGGAGACTCCATGGCCGCGCGATGTTAGCGCGGTGTCAGGAAGTTGGTAAGCAAAAGATTCCGGGTGCTCGCGGCGGAGAAAAATCAGGCCGCTCAGCGTGGCATATTGCTAGCCGATGCCCCGTCGAAATAGAGCGCGTGGTAAACGTTCGCGGACTCGACGACGCGCTTCACGTATCCGCGCGTTTCCTTGTAATCGATCGACTCCACGGCATCAATTGCCGCCTCGCCCGACGCACCCGGCTTGATCCACTGGTTCGCGGCGCCGGGTCCCGCGTTGTACGCGGCCAGCATCCACACCACACTTCCCTTGCCCGCGCGCAGGAGATCCGCCGCGTACCACGAGCCGATGGAGACGTTCACAATGGGATCGCCCAACCGGTCGCTGGCATCGGGCGCGAGATCCACGTGTTTTGCAATCAGGCGTGCGGTCTCGGGCATGAGCTGCATCAGCCCCACCGCACCGGCGCGCGAGACCACGTCGTGGTCGAAACAGCTCTCTTCGCGCATCATGCCGTAGAGCACGTAGGGTGCGATGCCTTCACGGCCCGACGCGCCCACCACCTGGACCGGATACGGCACCGGATGCGTGAGGTATCGAAAATCGTCTTCGCTTTCCCGGCGCTCGGCCCACGGGATGCCCGCGCGTGTGCGTTCGTACATACGCACGCTGCGCCACGGCATTGCGTTCTCGTCGAAGATGCGCGCCAGCTCGAGAGACGCGGCGGCATCGTTCGCACTCTCGCGCCGCGCGACGTCAAGCTCGCCTTCGGCCCAATCGCGGAAACCGGCAGCAAGGAAAAATCGGGCGCGCTCGATGGCGCCGGCGGCGGCCTTGTTGCTGCTGCCCTGCCGGTTCGCGCTCTCCACCTGCGTGTGCACGTGACGGAACGCTTCGTCGCGACGCTGCGACGCGCCCGCCATCCAGGCCTGCAGCGACACCGGTTCGAGGCCGCGCCCGGCGGCGGCACTCGCCGGCGCGAGCAGATCGGGGCACGCATAGAACGAATACGGATTCACCGTGCGCAGCTCGGAGATGAGCGCGTCACTGCCGCTCACATCGCCGGCGCTCCTACGCTGCCGCGATGAATAGAACAGCGCCGCCTCGTCGGTGCGGCGCGAGCGCGCCAGCCATTGATTGAAAATGGCGGCGGCATCGTCGTGATCGCCTGCGGTGTCGAACTCGCGCGCACGCATCATGGATGCGGCCCAGCCGTGGAATGTCGACGGGTAGGCATGGCGCAGCTGGTCCAGCACGCGGTCGCGCTCGCCGTTCTTCTTCAGCTGTTCGTAGAGCGACGCGGCCGTGTAGAGCGCTTCCGCCGCCAGGTTGTCGTTGGGAAACGCGCGGGCATAGCCTTCGTACATGGTGGCCGAATCCGCCAGGCGGCCCACGCGCCGGTAGGAACGCGCCATCACGAGCGTGGAGCGGCGGCGCAGGTTGGGATCGGTGTACGACGGACGCGAAAGCGCAATGGCGCGGGAGTAATCGCCGGCCGCGAAGTGATACTCGGCCCACAGGAGACGCTGCTGCTCGGACTGCTCTGCGTCCAGTTTGCGCGCATCGAGTGCGCGCAGCACGGTGCGAAACGCCTCACGCTCACCATTGATCTGAAGCACGGATGCGCACGAGAGCAGGAGCGCGTCGCTCATCTGCCGGGGATCGGAGGCCAGCGCCAGTGCGCATGCCTCGGCTTCAACCGACCGTCGCGAGTTCTCGAAGAGTTTCTTCGCGGCGTCGGCCGCCAGCGATGCATCGCCGATTTCGTTGGCGATATCGAAGCGGATCTTGAGGAGCCGTCGCGCCGCCGCCGCGTCATCGGGATCGGTGGCGTCCTCCGCGGCGGCCAGTGCGGCGCGCGGGTTGTCGAGGGCGCGGTACGCATCCACGCGCGCTTCGTCGATGGCGGGGCGAATGGCGTCGGGCGCCACGCGGCGCCCACGCTCCAGCACCGCAGCCGCGCGCGCCGCATGATTGGTCGCCATCAACGCGCGTCCCGCGATCAGATCGCGATACGCGGCATAGGGCAAGGTGGTGCTTGTATCCATCGCGGCGATGGTGGCCAGGCACGGGCCCAGCCGTTGCGCGTCCAACTGAAGCCGGGCCCGAACGAGCTGGTCGCGAAAGCGCTGCTCGCGGTCCGCATCGATGGTACGGTCGACGGAGAGCAGACTGTCGGCGCGCGCGGGCTCGCCGATCGACGCAAACAGGCCGGCGGAAACACGGGCGGTGGTGGAGGAACGGGTAAATCCGTGGTCGCGCAGAGCATCCAGCGCGAGTTGGGGTTCGCCGTAGCTCGCGAGGAGCTGTGCGCGATTCAGAACCCCGGCATCAGGATTTCCCGGAGGGAGAGCAGAAGTCGTCTTGGACGCGTAGCTTGAGGACGCCATCAGTCCCCCGGCAGCCAGCAAAGCCGCCAACACCGCGTACAGACTTCTCCGGTGCATACATTGAGTATAAGCCCGGGTCCGGCGGTGCGGCAACCACTGCTATTCCCACTCGATGGTGCTGGGAGGCTTGGAGCTGACGTCGTAAGCGACGCGGTTGACGTGGGCTACCTGGTTGATGATGCGACTGGACACGTCGCGCAGGAACGCCGCGGGAAGATCCGCCCAATCGGCGGTCATGCCGTCGGTGCTGGTGACGGCACGCAGAATAATCGGGAACGAGTAGGTACGCGCGTCCCCCATGACACCCACGCTGCGCACCGGAAGCAGAATCGCGCCGGCCTGCCACACGCGATCGTAGAGATCGTACTCCTTGAGCGCGTCGATGAAGATGCGATCGGCGTGACGCAGGATCGCAAGCCGCTCCTCGGTGATCTCTCCCAGGAGACGCACCGCCAGCCCCGGCCCCGGGAACGGATGGCGCCGCAGTTGTTCCTGCGGAAGCCCGAGGCGCTCGCCCACCGCGCGCACCTCGTCCTTGAAGAGCAGCGCCAGCGGTTCGACAAGCTTGAAACGAAGGTTCTTGGGAAGTCCGCCCACATTGTGGTGCGTCTTGATGGTGACCGAAGGACCGCCGGTGGAGATGCTCTCGATGCGGTCCGGGTACAGCGTCCCCTGCGCGAGAAAATCGAAGGGGCCGTGCTTCGTGCTCACTTCTTCGAAAATGTCGATGAAGAGCTTTCCGATGCGCTTGCGTTTCTCTTCCGGATCGGTGACGCCGTGCAGCGCCTCGAGAAAGCGCGCGCGCGCATCCACCACTTCCAGCGGCGCGCTCAAATGCGTGCCGAGGAGACTCACGACTCCCTCGCGTTCGCCGTCGCGCAAAAGCCCGTTGTCGACGAAGACGCAGAAGAGATTCTTGCCCACCGCGCGATCAATCAGACACGCCACCACCGAGCTGTCGACGCCGCCGCTCACCGCGCAAATGACACGCCCGTCCCCCACCTGGCCGCGGATCTCGCGCACCATCTCGTCGACGATCGAATCCGCCGACCAGTTGCGCTCGCAGTGGCACACGCTGAACAGGAAATTCTCGATGATCTTTTCGCCGTGCGCGGTGTGTTGCACCTCGGGATGGAACTGCACGGCGTAGACATTGCGCGGGGGGAAATGAAACGCGGCCAGCTCGCTGGACGTCGAGGTCGCGAGCACCTGCATGCCCGTGCTCTTGCCGTTGGAACGCACGCTGTCGCCGTGGCTCATCCACACCGTCTGCTCTTTGGGCGTACCGTGGAAGAGCGGATGCTCCACATCGGCGTTGATGCTCGTGCGCCCGTATTCCGCCTTGCCCACGCGCACCACTTCGAACCCGAGGTCGCGGCTTACCAGCTGCATGCCGTAACAGATGGCAAGCACCGGAACATCCCAGCTCCAGATGTCGGATGGAAGCGTGGGCGCTCCCTCTTCGAACACGCTGGCCGGCCCGCCGGAAAGAATCACGCCGCGCGGTTTGCTCTCCAGAATGCGCTCGCGCGTTGCGCTCCACGGCAGGATCTGCGAAAACACGCCGCGGGCGCGGATACGCCGCGCGATGAGCTGCGTGAACTGGCTGCCGTAGTCGAGTATGACGATGCCGTTTTGCGCCATGTTCGTGGTTCTATAAATGACGGAAGTGGCGTCGGCCGGTGAACACCATCGCCAGGTTGGCGCCGTTGGCGGCTTCGATCACTTCGTCGTCGCGAATCGAGCCGCCGGGCTGGATCACCGCGGCGATGCCCGACTTCGCCAGCTCCATCACGCCGTCTGCAAACGGGAAGAATGCGTCCGAGGCGGCGACCGCACCCTTCACCTCGAGCCCCGCAATACCCGCCTTGCGCACCGCGAGGTGCGACGAATCGATGCGGCTCATCTGGCCCGCGCCGATTCCCACGGTGCCGTCCCGGTCAGCCACCACGATGGCGTTCGACTTCACGTGCTTCGCGACTTTCCACGCCATCTGCAGCGCGGTGGCTTCCGCCGCGGACGGTGTGCGCTTCGTCACCGTTTTCAATTCACCGAGCTCGGGAAATCCGCTGTCCTCGTCCTGGATGAGCGCGACGTCGTACATCCACACACCCATGAGAGCGGGGGCGGGTTCATTCCAGTACTTCGTCGGGATTGTCACCACGCGCAGGTTTTTCTTTTTGGCGAATAAATCAGCGGCGTCTTTCGCGATCGAACGGGCGACCACGACTTCGAGGAACAATTCATTCATCTCTTCGGCAAGCTTGCCGCTGACGTCCCCATTCACCGCCACCACTCCGCCGAATGCGCTCACCGTGTCGGTCTTGAGTGCGCGCTGCCACGATGAGAGCGGATCACCGAGCCAGGCCGCGCCGCACGGATTGTTGTGCTTGATGATGGCGACGGCGCCGCTCCCGAGATCGCGCACCAGGGCAAACGCGCCCATCACGTCGAGGTAGTTGTTGAACGAGAGCTCCTTGCCCTGGAGCTGCGTCATGGCCGTGAAGGCCGAATCGCCGATGGTGCTGTAGAGAGCGCCGCGCTGATGCGAGTTCTCGCCGTAACGCACGTCGGTCACCTTGGTAAGGCCGATGGGAAGACGGGCCGGGAGCCCCTCCGCCGGCGCCTGCGTGCGCATGAAGCGGCTGATGGCCGCGTCGTAGGTCGCCGTGAGCGCAAATGCGTCCGCGGCCAGGCGCGTGCGCGTCGCGAGGCTGGTGACACCGTCGCGCTGGATCTCCTCGATCACGGCCGCGTACTGCGACGGATCGGTGAGCAGTGTCACGTGGCGATGATTCTTGGCCGCGGCGCGGATCAGCGTGATGCCGCCGATGTCGATGTATTCGATCATCTCCCCCGCCGGCAGGCCCGCGCGATACTTCTCTTCGAACGGATACAGATTGACGATCACGAAATCGATGGGCGAGGTCCCGTGAGTTTCCAGCGTGCGCACATGTTCGGGGTTGTCGCGGTCGGCGAGAATGCCGCCGTGAATCTTGGGGTGCAGCGTCTTCACGCGTCCGCCCAGGATCTCGGGGCTGCCGGTGTATGCCGAGATCTCCTCCACCGCCATGCCCTGTTCCTCGAGGAACGCGCGCGTTCCCGACGATGCAATGAGGTGAATGCCGCGCGCCGACAACGCGGCCGCCAGCTCCGGCAGCCCGGTCTTGTCGGTGACACTGATCAATGCGGTGGACATTTTCATGGTTTGCTTCACAGGTATTTCTCCACGTTGCGTGTCGGAAACAGCAAGTCGTGCGCTTCGCGGTAGCGCGCAATGGTCTTCGTCACGACGTCGTTGGGAAGCTCGGGGCCGGGCGGGTTGTGGTCCCACCCGCTGGCGTCGAGATAGTCGCGAACGAACTGCTTGTCGAAGCTTTCCTGGCCGCGGCCGGGTGCATACTTGTCGGCGGGCCAGAAGCGCGACGAATCCGGCGTGAGCACCTCGTCGATCAGCGTAATGTGACCATTCACGAGGCCGAATTCAAATTTGGTGTCGGCCAGGATGATGCCCTTGGAGCGCGCGTAGTCGCGACCGCGCTTGTAGAGGTCGATGCTCGAGTCGCGGAGCGCTTCGGCCTGGTCGCGCGGGACGATCTGGCACATGCGCTCGAAGGAGATGTTCTCGTCGTGGCCCTCGTCTTCCTTGGTCGCCGGCGTGAAGATCGGCTCCGGCAGCTCGGCCGATTCGGTGAGACCGGCGGGAAGCTTGATGCCGCACACCGACTGCGACGACTTGTACTCTTTCCAGCCCGAGCCGCTGAGATAGCCGCGCACCACGCACTCGATGTCGAAGCGCTGCGCCTTGGTCACCAGCATGCTGCGTCCCGCGAGCTCCTTGCGATTCTTGAAGGGCTCCGGATACTCCGAGACCTCGGAGGTGAGAAAGTGGGTGCGCAGCGCCGATCCGAAGTGCTCGTACCAGCCGATGGTGATCTGGGTGAGCAGCACTCCCTTGCCGGGAAGGCGCGTGGGCAGGATGACATCGTATGCGCTCAAGCGATCGGTGGAAACGATCAAGAGCTTGTCGCCGAGGTCGAATACATCGCGCACTTTTCCCGCGCGCGAGGGCTTCAGTCCCAGGTCGGCAGTGCTGGCGAGTGCTTGCGGCATGGTCTGCTCCTTTATATATGGATGCAATTCTGACGAATCTATCTAGTCTTCGGTACCCAGCACACGGCGTTCTTCAATACGCAGCCGGCCGCGTGCAAAGAGATCGGCGGCGCGCGCCAGGATGCGATGCTCTTCCACCAGAATTCTCTCGCGCAGCATCTCGGCGTCGTCGTTGTCGTGTACGGCGATGGCCGACTGCAGAATGATGGGTCCGCCGTCGAGTGATGCGTCGACGAAGTGAACTGTGCACCCCGCGATCTTCACTCCGTATTCGAATGCCTGGCGCTGCGCGCTGAGTCCCTTGAAGCTCGGCAAGAGCGATGGATGAATGTTCATCACGCGACCGGTGAACGCGTCGAGGACGTCGCCTTCCAGGATGCGCATGAATCCCGCGAGCACGATGAGGTGCACATCTTCGTCGCGGCAATGCCGCACGATGTCGGCCTCGGCACCGGGACGCAGGCGTCCGCGGCGCGGGCCCGCATCAATAACGTGCACGGGAATCTGGAAATCTCGAGCGACGGTGATGGCCGGCGCGGCAGGATCGTCGGTCACAAGACACGCGACGACGCAGGAGAACGCGGGGTCCTGGCAGCGCTCGGCGAGCGCTTTGAAATTGCTTCCCCGCCCCGAGGCGAACACCGCCACCCGGCATCGGCCCGTCGTCATTCCACGCCTTCCATGCCGCACTATATCACCGGCGTCGCCGCGGCACCCAGACCAAAAATGCCCGTTTTGCCGCGTCGCGAAGCCAACACCGCCATCTCCAGCCCGCTACCAGCACGCCGTAATAGATCCAGGGATTGGGCTCCGGAACATGGAACGGACCGGGCGTGATTCGCCCGCACACCTGGATCGCGTGCGTGGTCGCGAGCGAGAACGACCCGAGCAGGTGTCCCGGCCATTCCTGCGCGGGAAATACGCACACGAGCGCCACCACCGGTACGGCGGCAAGCAGCACAACCGTCAGCGGAAAGAAGAACACGACAGTGGCGAGCGGGCCGGCCACGCTCAGCACGTGAAAGTGATGGAGCTGCAACGGTGCGATGAACACTTCGACGGCCACGCTCATCACGAACGCCGCGCCGAGCGACTTCATGGCCGCCACACTCCACCGTTTCAGCCGGTTCCCATCTGTGGTGGATGGGTGCCATTGATGCGGCAGCATCAACAGCACTACAAACGTGGCTGCAAACGAGAGCTGTAGTCCCACTGAACGCAAACACAGCGGTGATGCCACGGCCATCACCAGCAGCGCTTTCGCCAGCGCGTCGATGGGGCGCGCGGGGCGAATCACCGTGTGCGTCGCGATCAGGATCGCCGCCATCACGTACGCCCGCGTGAGGGATTCGATGTTCCCTACCGACAGCGTGTAAATGGTGAGCACGGCCAGGAGCGTCATGGAACGGCCGCGCGGCCACAGACGCGTGGCGAGCAGCACACAGCCCGCGAGCGTGGTGAGGTGCATACCGCTGATGGCGAGAAGATGCGTGATGCCGAGCCGGCGCACCGCGTTGCGCACCGGCTCGTCCATCTGGGCGCGCTCGCCCAGCAGCATGCCGATGGCGAGCCCGGCGTCGCTCCCCATGGCGCGCGAGAGGCGCGTGCGCGCGAAACGGTGCAGCGGCCAGAACACCGCGCGCAGCGCGGGATTTCCACCGCAGCCGAGGCGTGTCACATCGCGTGCACGCACGCGGACCACGCCGGATGCGCCACGCGACGCGATGAAACTTCGCGTCGACGCCGTGGGATGTGTGAAACGCGCGCGCAATAGATAGCGGTCGCCGTACGCCGCATCGAAGCACTCCCCCCTCACCACAAGACACACACGACGTCCCTCGATTCGCGTGATGAAGTCGAACGTCGTGCCCTGCGGCCCGGACTGGGGAAAGCCGCCGACGATTCCGTCCAGCGTGACGTTCGCCGCCCCCGCGACCGCCGACATGCGCTCCACGGCCTCGCAATCGCGCGCATAGTTGCTGCTGGCGCGCGCGCCCAGCGCGGCCGCGCCGGCGGCGACGAGTATAAGAAAAAGCCACGACGGGCGCCGGCGCACCAGCGCCGCCACGCCCACACTCGCGATCACAATCAGAAAGAGAGAAAGACGCCGCGCGACTCCCGCCGCCACGGCGAGCGTGAGGATCCACACCACCGCCGCCACCCCCTGCACGCACGGCCCGCCGTGCGTTATTTCTTCGAGTACAACACCACCTGGTTCTTGCCCCGCTGCTTGGCGCGGTACATGGCCTC
>Ga0157284_10000104_pt1 | contig 12200 bp, 10 predicted proteins | sample NitcycUS059202B1_FD_108392 | JGI IMG/M metagenome (GOLD analysis project Ga0157284, IMG submission 108392) | Soil microbial communities from Arlington Agricultural Research Station in Wisconsin, USA - Nitrogen cycling UWRJ-S059-202B-1 | ecosystem: Environmental > Terrestrial > Soil >... | reverse complement strand
TCAACAATGTACTTATCCACCATTGTTTGGAATGATGTTTGGCACAGGTAAAAATAAATTGAATATTTGCAACGTTAAGTCACCATCGGTTAAAGGACAATTAATATGAAGAATCGCAGCATCGCTTTAGTAGCCTCTGTTATTTCAGTTTTTTCTCTCAACGCACAGCAAACCCTTATTTTTAAAGACCCGCAGGAAAAGTTTAAAGAAGCAAAGGAATACTATCAGAAAGAGCAATATAGCCTCGCTTATCCATTATTCAAGGAACTGAAACAAGCATCTAAGGAAACAAATTACATTAATGATGCGCTGGTGACCCAGGAGATCAATTATTACACCGCTGTCCTTGCATTAAAACAAAATGAAGGTCGTGCAGAAGAAACTGCCATAGACTTTATCGAGTTGGAAGAAAATAATGCCCGGGTGCAGCAAATGAATTTTCATCTTGGGGAGTTTTATTATCGCCGGCAGGATTTTGCCAATGCAACAAAATATTATGAAGATGCTGGGATTGCCAACCTAAGTAATCGTGAAATATCTGATATGAAATTTCACCAGGGTTATTCTTATTTCACGTTGCAAAAATTTAACCAGGCAAAGCCACTTTTCAATTCGATAAGACAGATCAAGGATGATCCGAATTATATTGATGCAAATTACTATTATGGTTTCCTGGCTTTTCGTGATCGGAACTATAACGAAGCATTGGAAAGCTTTAAAATAGTAGAGAATGAAAAGGCCTACGAATCAGTGGTGCCATATTATATAGCGCAGATATATTATATACAAGGTAAAAAAGAAGAAGCGATCGCTTATGCAGAGAAAAAGATCAAAGGTGGCAATGCCCAATACTATGATCGTGAAATGAAGCTTATGCTGGGACATGGCTATTTTGAAAGAAAAGAATTTGATAAAGGACTGCCATACCTTGAAGATTATGTTGCAAAAGCAGAAAAAGTGACAAGGGAAAACCTGTATGAATTATCATACAGTTATTATATGGCAGGTAAATATCCAAAAGCAATTAACGGATTCAAACAATTAAGCGGGAAAGATGATTCATTGAGCCAGCATGCCATGTATTTGCTTGGTGATTCTTATTTGAAGATTGGCGAAAAGGCAAATGCAAGAAATGCATTTTTATTCTGTGCTTCAAACAGCAGCAATAAGGCCCAAAAGGAGATTTCAAAATTTCAGTATGCCAAGCTTTCTTACGAACTCGGTTACCAGGATGAAGCGCTGAATAGTTTAAGTTCTTTTTTGGCCGACTATCCTAACTCAACTTACAATACCGAAGCAAGAGACCTGATGGTAATGGTGCTTGCCAATACAAATAATTATAAAGACGCATTGGCGTTGATGGAAGGTCTTAAAAACCCATCTGAAACTTCAAAAAAAACTTATCCGCGGATTTTATTTGGAAGAGCCGCTGAATTAATTAATGATGGCAGATTGCTGGAAGCTGATGCACTTTTAGACAAAGCGTTGAAAGATCCAAACAACGCCGCAGTACTTCCGTTAATAAATTTCTGGAAAGGTGAAATTGCTTATCGTACAGATAAATTGGACAATGCCATTAAATACTACAATGCCTATTTAGATGCGGGGGCACCGGCTTCCGGGGAAGCAAATGCAAATACCATTCGTTATAATCTTGGTTATTGTTATTTAAGAAAAGAAAATTATCCTGCCGCATTGAAATTCTTTGAGCAGGTTGGAAAAAATCCTGCATTGAATTCTGATGCACTCACACAGGATGCCTATATACGCAGTGCCGATTGTTATTTTATGAGCCGTGATTATACTCGTGCAAAAGCGATGTATGATAATGTGATCAAACTTTCATGGCCGGCTGAAGATTATGCAACATTCCAGGTGGCAATGATAGCCGGCGTAAGAAGCTCGAATGAAAAGATCAGTTTAATGAATACGATGGCAAGAAAATTTCCAACTTCATCGCTGGTTGGTGATGCGAATATGGAAATTGCTAATGCTTATCTTGCTGATGAACGTTTTCGGGAAGCCATTGCCCCTTTAAATAATGTATTAAAACTCTCAACCAATAATAGTTTGAAGCCACAGGCTCAATTAAAGATCGCCATTGCAAATTATAATTTGAATAATAACCGTGAAGCATTGGCACAGTACAAAAACTTGGTTCAGACATATCCGAATTCTCCTGAAGCGGAGGAAGCGTTGGATAATATTAAAAGTATTTATGTGGAAGATGGAAAGCCAGATGAATATGCAAACTATATGCGTCAAATGGGCCGCCCATTGGATGTAAGTACCGAAGATTCGCTTTCATGGTCAGCTGCACTTACTCAATATCAAAGTGGAAATACAAACGCTGCATTAACTGCATTTAATAATTATGTACAGCGTTTTCCCGGCGGTGCCTATTCTTTAGATGCCAATTTTTATCGTGGCGAAATTTATTTTGAAAAGAAAGACTGGAATAATGCATTAAATGCATATGAAGAGGTTGCAGAAAAAGCGCCGAATCGTTTTGCAGAAAAAGCGACGCTGGGAGCAGCGAGAATATATTTCTTCGAGCAAAAGAATTATGCTCAGGCCGAAAGTTATTATGCCCAATTAAAACAAATTGCTTCAGGCCAGGAAAACAGGTTGGAAGCAATGCGTGGATTGCTTCGTAGTCAATATCAACTACAAAAGTGGAGCCAGGCAGTTGAAAATGCCAATGAACTGGTAACCTTAAAAGGAAGCAGTACAGATGATAAAGCTCTTGCCAATATGGCTATTGCAAAAGCGTACCAGGTAAATGGTCAACATGATCTTGCAATTGCAAACTTTAAATCTGTAGTCGCATTGAATAAAGCTGCACTTGCAGCGGAAGCGAGATATGAAATTGCCAATAGCTGGTTCGCGTTGAATAAACTTGCGGATGCTGAGAAATCAGCTTTTGAAGTAATTAATAAATCAGGGTCGTATGATTTCTGGGTAACAAAATCTTATATACTCCTGGGAGATGTTTATTTCAAGCAAAAAGATTATTTCAATGCCAAAGCAACATATCAAAGCATTGTTGATAATTCTATTGTGCCGGAATTTAAAAAAGAAGCACAGGAGAAATTGAACAGGGTGATAGACGAGGAAGGGAAGAATAGTAAGGTTGGAAACAATTAAACGAACTAAAAATTAATAATTAAAAATTATTAATTAATAATAATGAAGAGTAAAATGAACATAAAAACCGCTTTAATATTGGGATTTGGAATTTTTTCATTTGGAGTTTCCTTTTCACAGCAAGACACCACCAAAAAGAAAGGAACTGTTGATATTACTTCCGCATTTAAACCTGTATTGAAGGAATCAGCTAAGATCAATTTTAATGCATCTCCTGCCGTAAATGACACAACAAAACCGAGATTGAATTACGATATTCCTAATCAGAATCTATTGTTTGCCTATACGCCGGGTAGCCTTCGTCCGCTTGCATTGGATATTGATACCGGCGGTTACTGGGCTCTCAATAGTTATATCAAAGCAGGCTTCGGAAGTTTGAAAACTCCGCTTGTGCAGGCAGGATTTTCTTTTGGCGATGGGAAAACTGCCGGGCTTAATATTTTTGCAAAACATATTTCTTCTTCCGGCAAGATCCTTTACCAGGATTATCGCAATACCAATCTTGATCTGAAAGGCTTTTTTCAGACAAGTAAGAATTTAGAATGGAATGCGCAGCTTGGCATGCGGCAGGATCGCTATTATAAATATGGTCTTGATCCAACGGTCACGTCTGTTCCTCCAAAGGATTCTCTTGAGCAAAATTTTCAAACATGGAAAGGCGGGGTAGGCTTTCATAATATTAATAATACACAATTCGGGATTTCTTATTCGCCGGAAATTCTTATTAATGTATTTAATGATGGAAGAAAAAATAGTGAAAGCAACACCTATATAAATCTTCCATTGCAAAAATCAGTTGGCAAAGTTTTGGCAGTTGATCTTGGTGTTACTTTCGATCTGACAAAGTATAAGCCTGATAATAAATCAGCACAGGACAACACCTTTTATTATATAAGCCCGTCAGTTTTATTCAAAACTCCGAAAATAAGTGCACAGGTTGGTATTCGTCCATCATGGGACAACAAGACTTTTAAGATGTTTCCAAATATGCTGATCGAGGCAAGTACAGAAGACAAGCGTTTTACTTTCCAGGCAGGTATGTCGGGTTATATCAGGAGAACTTCTTACCAATATCTCGCAACTATTAACCCTTATATTGAAGCGCCGGGTAGTTTAAAGAATACATGGATCACGGAAAGATTTGCAGGCTTCAAGGGTTCAATTGGCGATCATTTTACCTATAATGCAAAGCTTGGATATAATACGTATAAGAACCAGCCGCTTTTTGTAAATGATAATCCAACCCTGAATAGATATGACAACACTTTCAGGGTGATCTATGAACCCGAAATGAGAGCTGTTCATTTTGGCGGTGAAATTGGATATACAGAACAGGAAAAATTTTCGGTGCTGGCAGGAATTACTCTTAATAAGTATGTGGATATAAAAGAAAATGAAAAGGCTTATGGATTAGTTCCATTTGAAATGAAAGGTTCGGCAAGGGTACAGGTAATAAAAGATCTGTGGTTAAAAACTGACCTGGTTCTTTGGGATGGGGCACAGTATAGAACACCTGCCGGCAAATCAGCTCAATTGGATGGTTCATTTGACCTGAATGCCGGGCTTGAATTTCGCATCACAAAGAATCTGAATCTCTGGACACAGTTCAATAATATTTTTAATAAAGAGTATGAGCCATGGAAGTTGTATAAGTCTTATGGCTTTAGTTTCCTTGGCGGCGTTATCTTCGCATTCGATCAGAAAACGAAATAATGCAAGATACTTTATACGAATTCCTGGTATTAAATAAGAAATTGAGTTTGCCCGGCATCGGCACTATTTCTCTTTGCCAAAATCCAGCACAGCTTGATTTCACGAACAGACAGTTTACAGCACCTTCATTTTATTTTACTATTGAATCACGAAATGATAAGCCCTCGAAAAAACTTTTTGACTGGCTTTCTTTTTCATTAGGAATTACAGAATGGGACGCCATAAAATCAGTAAATGATTTTTCTTTTGATTTAAAAAAGATACTTTCTGAAAAAGGAGAGGTGAATTGGGAGAATGTTGGCATGATCCGTCGTGACAATAACGGTGATCTAAAACTTGAAACGCAAAACGTCTTATTGCAAAGTGAACAGCCGGTAACAGCAGCAAAAGTTATTCGTGTAAAAGCTGAACATACTGTGCTGGTAGGGGAGCAGGAAAAAACTTCAATGGAAATGGAAGAATATTTTGCTGAAAGTCCTGCTAAGAAAAATTATGTATGGCTTATCGCTGTTATTCTTACTGTGCTGGCAGTGATATTTATTGGGTGGTATTTTTCTGAAAAAGGATTTTCAACTTCTTCAGCAGGAAATCAAACGGTCATTAAATCAAACTAGGCTGGCTTTTTTTAATGAGCAATCAAATTCACTATACACTTTGCCCCGTTTGCGGATCTGCCGGCATTTCTGAAGTATTTAAAGTAAAAGACAATACCGTAAGCCAGGAATATTTTGAAATTTACCATTGTCGGAATTGCCAGGTAAGATTTACACAGAACTCACCATCAGAAGCAAGTATCGGCGCTTATTATAAATCTGAAGATTATATTTCACATACTGATACATCAAAAGGATTGATCAATCGCATTTATCGGTTTGTCAGGAATTTTTCGATCAATCAAAAGAAAAATCTTGTTGAGAAAAATACAGGCCTGGAAAATGGGACCTTGCTTGATGTAGGTAGTGGCACAGGCCATTTTGCAGCTGCAATGAAAAATGAAGGCTGGCAGGTTACCGGGCTTGAGCCTGACGAAGGCGCAAGAGCAGTGGCGGGTAAAGAGCACTCACTGAACCTTCTTCCATCTGTTGAGCTTTTTAATTTACCGGAAAAAAAATTTAACGCCATTACTCTCTGGCACGTGTTAGAACATGTGCATGATGTGAAAAAATATATACAAACTTTTAAAAAGTTGCTGGCTGAAAATGGTAAACTTTTTATAGCAGTGCCCAACTACACAAGTTATGATGCTGAAAAGTATAAAGAGTATTGGGCAGCTTACGATGTGCCAAGACATCTGTATCACTTTACCCCTTACACTATGCAGTGGATGATGAAAGAATCGGGATTGAACATTGTTGCTGTAAAGCCGATGTGGTTTGATAGCTTTTATGTAAGCCTGCTTAGCAGCAAATACAAAACCGGGGATACAAAATGGTTTAGCGCATTTTGGACAGGACTTATTTCAAATTTTAAAGCAATGAATGATGTGAAAAAATGCAGCTCTGTTATTTATATTATTTCTCCAAAGGAGTCCTAAGGACAAAATAATTATTGCCCTAACTGTATCTCGTACATTTCTGGCCAGTATTTCCCTGTAACGAAGATCTTTTTTGTTGTTGAATCGTAAGCTATTCCATTCGGCACATCAACTGTCGGATCAATCGCCTTTACACGATTCCACATATCATTTACATCATATTTGGCAACAACCCTTCCGGCAGCTGGATCAATTTTTAAGATATAGGGATATTGATATTGGTTTGCATAAACAAAACCATCGATGTATTCAAGCTCATTTAAATTAAATGTCTGGTTATTCCCTTCCATGATCGAACTTTTGCTTAATAACCTGAATGTGGAAGGATCGTAATAATAAAGAATACCGTTGCCCGTGCTTACGATCAATCGCTGTCCATCATTTGTAATACCCCAGCCTTCTCCGGTAATATCATACTCTTTTACTAGTTTAAAATCTTTGAGAGTGTAGACAAAGACTTTATGTTCCTGCCAGGTAAGTTGATAAACTGAATCTCTTAAAATTGTTATCCCCTCTCCAAAATATTTATCCGATAACGAAATTTTTTTCAACGCCTTGCCGGTCTTTAGATCAATTTTCATCAATCTTGACTGGCCAACATAACCAGGGTCGCCGGTGCCTTCATATAATTCTCCTTTGTAAAATGTAAGCCCTTGTGTATAGAAACTTGTATCATGAGGATACACCTGTATGATCGTATGACCTAAAACCGGGGGTGGTGGTGTTTGGTTTTCACCTGGCTGTTCTGTCGTGGTCACAGGATCCTTGGGTTTACAACACACAAACAAAAATGTGAATGAAGAAATAAGAGAAACTGCGATAAGCGGAAGAAAGATTTTTCTTTTCATGTAATTGATTTCTCGATGGCCGATTTAATTTAGTAAATGTACGATTGAAAAAATATTTTAAAAGAGAAAGTTGCAATTATGATCCGTGAATGATAAAGTGTTTCAGGGGCAGTAGTTCCAGGGAGCTATATTGTTTATCCAGGATAGTTTTAACAAAGGATAATTACTGCACCATTTGTATCTGGTACATTTTGGGCCATAATTTTCCTGTTACGTAGATTTTTTTCGTCACCTCATTGTAGGCAATTCCATTCGGATAATCAACATCAGGCTTTATTGCCTGTACGCTTTTCCACAAATCGGTTATATCATATTTGGCAACCACTTTTCCCGCGATCGGATCAATTTTTAATATATAAGGATACTGGTATTGGTTAGCATAAACAAAACCATCAATATATTCCAGTTCATTTAAATTAAATGTTTGGTTGTTTCCTTCCATGATCGGACTGTTACTCAACAACCTGAATGTTGAGGGATCATAGTAATAAAGGGTGCCACTGCCGGTACTTACAATTAATTTTTGGCCATCATTGGTTAGGCCCCAACCGTCCGTTTCAATGTCATATTCTTTCACTTTTTTAAAATCTTTAAGAGTATAGACAAAAGCTTTATGTTCCTGCCAGGTAAGTTGATATATAGTATCTCTTAAAATCGTTATTCCTTCGCCGAAATATTTATTTGTCAGGGAAATTGTTTCCAGGGCATTACCGGTTTTTAAATCAATTTTCATCAGCCTGGACTTGCCGTTATGTCGGGGATCACCTGTCCCCTCATACAATTCTCCTTTATAGAAAGTAAGTCCTTGAGTATAGAAGCTTGTATCATGTGGTAATGTTTCAATTATAGTATGATCTATTGAAGGATCTACCGGCTTATCCCTGGGTTTGCAACAAACAAATAAAACTGTTGATGATGAAATGAGAGAAACTACGATGACAGGAATAAAGATTCTTCTTTTCATGTAGTTGATTCTCGTTGATTGATTAAGTTTAGTAAATGTACGATTGAAAAATATTTTAAAAGAGAAAGTTGTAAATTAAAATGTTATTCGATTATATTTGGGAATCAATCTCACACACCCTTATCACCTGATAATTCCATCCTGAAGATTTATAGATTCGTATCCTCCTGAATGCCGTAATTATAGTCTCTGTTTCCGTATCCCTGGAATCCCACTTTTTTTAAGATTGTTCATTCTATTATTATGGTTAAGCACCTGGCAGTATTATTTTTTATTGTTACCGGCTTTCAATTGTTTGCGCAGAAGAGATGCAACATGGAAGAATATGTTAACAGGCAAGTAAGTGAAAATGTTTCTTTGAAAGAAAAATTGGAAGGAGTAGAAGTTTTCACCCGGGAAAGAACAAACTCGCCAGGCACTACACAAAGAATTAATGGATTACCGGAGATCATAACTATTCCTGTAGTTTTTCATATACTTTATCACACCCCGGACCAAAACGTAGAAAGAGCAAGTCTCGAACTTTTGATTGCATCTCTCAACAGGGATTTTAACAAAAAGAATGCAGACACTTCAAACATTCCTTCGGTGTTTAAGCCTTATGCCGCATCAATGGGATTTGAATTTAAGATCTCAACAATGGATCCACGGGGAGTGGGCACTACTGGCGTTGTAAGAAAATATACCCCAATAACCTATTGGATGTCCGATGATAAAATGAAGTTCAATGCATCGTATGGCGATGACGCCTGGGATTCAAAAAGCTATTTGAATATCTGGATATGTGACATGAAAGATGTGCTCGGGTATAGCACTTTTCCAGGTATGGATCCCAGAAAAGATGGGGTTGTTTTGTCTTTTGAAGATGTCTTCAATGCTCGTGGCACATCACCTACAATAAATGACTTCAGGACTGTTGTGCATGAAGTAGGGCATTGGTTAAACCTTTATCATATTTGGGGAGAAGGTTATTGTGGAGATGATAAAGTTGATGATACTCCGAAACAAGGCAGTTATACTCCAGGTTGCCCAAATGGAACCAGGGTCACATGCGGCAATGGCCCGGTTGGTGATATGTATATGAACTTTATGGATTTTACTGATGATGTTTGCATGAATATGTTTACAAAAGGTCAAAGAAGAAGAGCCAGGATATTATTTGAAGCAGGGGGACCAAGAAATTCTATTCTTTATTCAAAAGGACTCAATAGATCGGAGGTGGAACCTGCACCGTTGCCCGATTTTTATCCAAAATGGCTGCATGCGCAAGTTTATCCAAACCCTGCTGCTACTACGATCAAAATCTATTATGAGTATGATGAAAGATGGATAGGAAGAAAAATGGAAATACTTGATATAAGCGGAAGAATTGTATTAAGTAAGACGATCAGTTCAAAAATCGAAATAATTGATGTGAGCCGTTTAACTGCCGGAGTTTATTTTATCCGGGCAGAAAAAGAAGAAGAAAAATTACATGCGAAATTTGTTAAACTATAGATCGGCAACCAACACTAACTGAGAGGCGGGGCTATCGTAAGATAGCCCTTTTTAGAACCACGATTATTGGCAGGATTAAAAAAGATTATGATGAAAATTATGCAGTGCGGTTCTTTGTAGAGTTTCAAAAAAAAAGGGATTACAAGTTTCCTCATAATCCTTCAAAATCATTTTCTAAATCGTGGTTTTATATTCTATATGTGTATTGCTTCCCCGTAAGCCACTTCAATAGCATCTTTGACACTTTCACTGATAGTTGGATGTGGATGAATACTATTCAATACTTCCTGGTAGGTAGTTTCTAATTTTCTGGCAGTAACTGTTTGTATGATTATTTCGGTCACATTATATCCGATCATGTGAGTGCCGAGCCATTCACCATACTTAGCGTCGAAGATCACTTTTATAAATCCTTCGCCATGTCCGGCGGCAGAAGCTTTACCACTTGCACTTAATGGAAACTTACCAACTTTAATTTCGTAGCCGGCATCTTTCGCTTGCTTTTCAGTATAACCAACAGATGCAATTTCAGGATAGCAATATGTACAACCTGGAACATTATTATAATCTATCGGCTCAGGTTTGTGATTATATTTCTTTTCATTGAAACCAATGTTCTCAACACAGATTATTCCTTCTTTACTTGCAACGTGAGCAAGAGCCTGGCCGGGTACACAATCACCGATCGCATAAATACCAGGAACATTGGTTTGATAAAATTTATCTACCATTATTTTGCCCTTGTCTGTTTTAATACCGAGTTCCTCTAAACCAATCCCCTCAATATTTGCGGAAACACCAACTGCACTCAACAATACTTCAGCTTCCAATGTTGTTTCACCATCAGGAGTTTTCACTTTTGCTTTTACGCCGGAGCCTGAAGTGTCAACAGATGTTACTTCACTATTAACCATGATGGTGATACCATTCTTTTTAAAACTCTTGTCAAGTTCTTTTGAAATTTCTTCATCTTCAACCGGCACCACTCTTGGTAAAAATTCAACGATGGTAACTTTTGTACCCAGGCAATTATAAAAATACCCGAATTCAACACCGATTGCACCGCTACCCACCACGATCATTGATGTAGGTTGCTTAGGTAGTGACATCGCTTCACGATAACCCACTATTTTTTTACCATCTAATTTCATTGAAGGCAGTTCTCTGCTGCGACCACCAGTTGCTATAATTATGTATTTGGCCTCTACATCTTTTTTGCTTCCATCTTGTCCGGTTACTTCAATTTTCCCTTTCGATTTCAGTTTTCCAAAACCCATGTGAACATCGATCTTATTTTTCTTCATTAAAAACTGAACACCGCGACTCATTTTATCAGCTACGCCGCGGCTACGTTTGATGATGGCTTCAAAATTGGGAGTGCCGCTGGCTTCAATGCCAAAATCTTTGGAATGCTTTATATCTTCTAAAACCTGGGCACTTTTCAACAACGCTTTTGTTGGAATGCAGCCCCAATTAAGGCAAATACCGCCAAGACTTTCTTTTTCTATAATTGCTGTTTTAAAACCTAATTGGGCTGCCCGTATTGCGGCTACATATCCGCCGGGTCCGCTGCCAAGAACTACTACATCGTAGGCCATAATGTTGGTTTAAGATTTATGTTGGGCTGCGAAGCTACTTGAAAATGAGTAATCAGCAAAAGTCGATGAGGGTGGGATCAGGTTTAATAGTTTAAAGGTTGAATGGTTTGAGAAGAGTGTTCAGGGTTGCTGAATTGCGATAAGAACGATCAACGGAGGCCCCTTGCGGTGCCCAAGGTACACTTGCAACAGCCGCCCAATCAGGGCTCAATAGCCGGTATCAAAATATTAACTTTGACCCTTTGAGATTCAGTGCAATACCTCGTAGATATTATCCGGGACAGTCTGGAAAAAATCTTAAATCTGCAATCGAAAATCTAAAAGCATTCCCCTACCTTTGCCGTCCTAAATTTTTGGTCATTATGGCAAGAGTATGTCAGGTTACAGGTAAAGTTCCCATTACAGGGAATAATGTTTCTCACTCAAATATCAAGAGCAAGCGTCGTTTTCTGCCTAACCTGCAGACAAAACGTTTTTTCCTGGCCGAAGAAGATAAATGGATCACCCTGAAGTTATCAACTGAAGGTATCCGTACTATCAACAAAAACGGTCTCTACAATGTTGTAAAGGAATTGAGAAAAAAAGGACAACACATTTAAATCTGAATAGACAATGGCAAAGAAAGGTAATCGTGTACAAGTGATATTGGAATGTACTGAACACAAAGCAAGTGGTCAGCCCGGCACCAGCCGTTATATCACCAAGAAAAATAAAAAGAACAATCCTGAAAGATTGGAGTTGAAAAAATTCAACCCAATATTGAAGAAGGTAACTGTTCATAAAGAAATTAAATAATTAAGTCATGGCAAAGAAAACCGTAGCATCGTTACAGACGTCTTCTAAAAGATTGTCTAAAGCCATTAAAATGGTAAAATCTCCTAAAACTGGTGCATATACAT
>Ga0157284_10000103_pt1 | contig 12209 bp, 17 predicted proteins | sample NitcycUS059202B1_FD_108392 | JGI IMG/M metagenome (GOLD analysis project Ga0157284, IMG submission 108392) | Soil microbial communities from Arlington Agricultural Research Station in Wisconsin, USA - Nitrogen cycling UWRJ-S059-202B-1 | ecosystem: Environmental > Terrestrial > Soil >... | reverse complement strand
GCAGGTGCCGTTACTTCTTCCCATGTAGTTCCCCGGTCATTTGAACGTTGAAGCTTTACACCCCAATGTCCATGATCAAGACAGGCCCACCATGTGTTTGTTCGTGGGTCGGCATATGCAATAGAAACAGGAACACCTTCATGAGATAAGTTTTCCGTTTGCCATTTACCATTCTTAAACTTGTAAGAAATGAATCCTTTACGGGTTCCTAATAGAAGCGTTGATTTCATAACTATAATTTTTATCCGCCAGATAAAGCCTGCATGATATAGATCTCACTGTTTGTAGAAAATGAATCAGACAATTTATTTCGATCATTGATCATTTTACCATCAATAAAAATATTAACATGCCGGCGAAGGCTGCCTCTTTCATCAAGCACATAACTGCGAAGCCCGGGATAATTCGTTTCTATCTCTTTGAAAACTTCTGCCAGGGTATTTCCATTAGCCGGAGTGTCTTTCAGCTTTGGAAAAAATCTTTTTAATGCGTACGTGAATTTGATCGTTGGCATCTTAAATACTGCAAATGTGAACGACTAAGCTAAGAATATTTTTGGGAAATAAAAGTCAGTATACTTTCCTGTATCCAGCGGCTACTGTGCCACTGATGCCAACGATGGGAGCTTTCTTTTTTTCAATACGTATTTCAATTTCTCTAATAACAGCGTATTTAGCATATATCTTTTCAGCAATGGCCTGGGCGATCGTTTCAAGGAGTTCTCTTGGCTGGTTCATTTCTTCTTTTACAATGTCAAATAGAGCTGCATAGTTTACCGTTTCTTTAATAGATGTAAGCTTATGATCTTGTGCAGGAAATTTTGCAATGACATCAACGACAAATTCTCCTCCTACTTTTTTTTCTTCTTCAAACAAGCCATGAAAAGAAAAAAACTCAAGCCCTCTTAATTCTATTGTAAACTCACTCATATATTCAATCTTCAACATTTAACATTCAACATAATTAATGAAGTCCTTTTTCTCCAAGCCACCTTTCTGCATCAAGAGCAGCCATACAACCAGTGCCTGCTGCTGTTACTGCTTGTCTATAAATTTTATCCTGGACATCGCCGCTTGCAAATATGCCTTCAATATTTGTTTTTGAAGTTCCTGGAATAGTTTTAATATAACCTGCTTCATCCATATCAAGCCATCCTTTAAAAATATCTGAGTTCGGTTGATGCCCGATCGCAACAAAAAACCCGCTGACAGGAATTGTTTGAGTTTCTCCCGTTTTATTATTCTTAATTCTTACACCGCTTACATTTTTATCGCCCAATACTTCTTCTGTATCGGTATTCCAATAGATCTTGATATTTTTTGTATTCAACACCCTTTCCTGCATCACTTTGCTTGCCCTCATTTCATGACGACGGATAAACATGTGTACAGTCGTACAAAGTTTGCTGAGATATAAAGCTTCTTCTGCGGCAGTATCACCGGCACCCACAATTGCCACTTCTTTTCCCCGAAAGAAAAAACCATCACATACAGCACAGGCACTTACGCCAAAACCATTCAATCGTTGTTCACTTTCTAGTCCAAGCCACTTTGCAGATGCACCAGTTGAAATAATCACCGAATTTGTTTCGATCCATTTTTCTTCATCGATCTGTACTTTATATGGATGAGAAGAGAAATCAACTTTGGTAGCTATACCAAAACGAATATCGGCGCCCATGCGGTGAGCTTGCTTTTCAAAATGCACCATCATTTCTGGTCCCTGTACCCCATCAGCGTAGCCGGGATAGTTTTCTACTTCAGTTGTAATTGTCAATTGTCCGCCGGGTTGAATGCCCTGGTATAAAACTGGTTTAAGATTAGCTCTTGCAGCATAAATGGCAGCGGTGTAACCAGCAGGTCCCGATCCGATGATAAGGCAGTTCACTTTCTCGTTAGTATTGTCCATTCTTTAATCTTGTTTACAAAACTCCCTCTCCTTGCTTCACTTTGCTCGCAATGACGGGAGAGGGATTAAGTATGAGTTGCAAAAGTAAATGTAATTGATGAATCACGTAGTCAGGTTCTGACTATGTGATTAATCTTTAATAACCCTATTTCGGAATAACGATAGTCCGGAATTGCGGGGCATAACCTCCAAAATATCCCAGGGCATTATTACTTATATTACTCAAAACTTTTGTTGGCGAAGCGAAAGGATTGCCAATGCTTCCGTAACTAAATTCCATTGTTCGCCAGAAATCATAAGTAGCTTTATCGATCTGGCATAGCTTCATCGTCACCGTGTCACCTTTATCAAACAATGTATAATCATCAGGCAGATCCTGTGTTCTGTCAACACCTCTTTCCACTTCAATTTCATAAGAAGTTCCGTCGATGATCTGGTCATCATAGACAGAATTAAATGCAGGGTAAAACGGCTCGCTATTCCTCTTTGTAAAATAACGGATATAGTCTCCATAGCCTGCCTTGTCAGTTGCCCGAACCATCAGTGCCACTTTGTTGGTATCGTTACTACCCGGAGCTTGTTTCCAGAAAAGAGAATCTATTCTCCTTGTGATGGTCGGAATTATTGTGGTAGCGGTATATTCCTTTCCTTCCGCAACAATACGCAATGAATATTGTGTATTCGTTTGACCAAGAAATGCAGAAGAAAGATTTGAGGAATCAATAGAATAAAAATAGAAAGTATACCCGGTAGAAAGCGGCACGGTATACTCTTTCAACTTATGCGTAATGGTTCCATTTGAAACATATACTTCTGCGTTTCTTACAAAACTTTTTTCAAGAATATCGGGAGTTATTTCAGCAAAAAAATTCTGACTTTTACTTAAGATCACAAATGGCGGTCGGTTTGTTTCGATAGTGGCCTCTACAACAATTTTTGGAGATGATTCCTCAAGATCAAACGCTACGCCTTTTTCACAGGATGCAAGAATAAAAGTTGTAATTATTAAAAGGGATAGATGTCTCATAGCTCTTGGCAAAGTTAAACGCCGGTCCTGAAGATTTGTTTACGAATATGATAAAAACAAAACAGTCCCGCAAAAGCGAGACTGTTTAAGGTTAACCCATCAATTTATTTTTAGCCTAAATATGCTTTTAAGGCATTGCTGTAACGGGCTTTTTGCAAACGCTTAATTGCTCTTTCTTTGATCTGGCGAATACGTTCTTTGGTAAGATCATATTTCTGCCCGATCTGCTCGATGGTTACTCCGTTTTCACCATCCAAACCGAAATAAGCATTTACAATTTCAGCTTCACGGGGAGAAAGAGATTTCAAAATGCGACGGATCTCATTACGAAGTGAATCTTTCATCACATCATCATCAGTATCATCACTACCTTCCAGCAAATCACCCATTGCTACGTCTTCAGCTTCATGCACAGGTGCATCAAGACTGGTGTGTCGGGTATTGCTTTGGAAAATATTGTTGATCTCCGTTTCGCTCATTTCAAGGATCTCAGCAAGTTCTTCCGTGCTTGGCTCTCTTTCATGTTCTTGTTCGAAAGCCATGTAGGCTTTATTAGCCTTGTTGTACGTGCCAATTTTGTTTTGAGGCAGGCGGACTAATCTGCCCTGCTCTGCCAACGCTTGTAAAATGGACTGGCGAATCCACCATACGGCGTAAGAGATGAATTTAAAACCCTTTGTTTCATCGAAACGCTGGGCTGCTTTTATCAAACCGAGGTTGCCCTCGTTGATCAGATCGCTAAGAGAAAGCCCCTGGTGCTGGTACTGCTTAGCAACAGATACCACGAATCGAAGGTTGGCTTGCACCAATTTGTCTAATGCTCTTTGTGCGTCAACCGGATTACGATGAGCCATTTTAATGCGCTGGGCAAGTGTGGTCTCCTCTTCGGGAGTGATCATCGGGATCTTGGAGATCTCCTGAAGATACTTTTCAACCGCCTGGCTGTCTCTGTTCGTGATCTGGGTGGCAATCTTTAGCTGCCTCATAATTGATGTATTACAAGTTTAAAAACGTAAAATAGAGTTGGTTTGTTCAAGGAAAGTTGCAAAGGGTAAGTTAATTACTACCGTCCAAGTATGAATGCAAAGTTACGTTACAACGGCCGTTTCTCATAGTCTTTGGAAGAAAATGTTTAATAAAAAAATAATTGCAAACGTTTGATAGAAATCAAATAAGGCTGTAACTAATGCTGGGCAACGCTTTCGCCAATCATCAAATTTTTATTTTTTAATTGTTAATCGAAATCATTCGATGATCGTTCGAAAATTCAACTCGTAACAATTGCATTTCTTTTACGTAAATAAAACCAAAGCACCAATCCTGAAATTAATAGTAATGAAGAGATCAATTCTGCCTGTGTAAATTGAAAACCCAGGACATGCATTTTTGTGTTTACTCTTATTTTTTCGATAAAAAATCTTTCAATGCCATTTAATATTAAATAGAGTGCAAATAAAGTGCCCGGAATCTTTAGTCGTTTTCTAAATGACCATAATACAAGGAACAGAATAAAGCAAATAACAGTTTCATAGAATGGCGTTGGGAAATGTGGTTCTGCCAGCTGAAAGCAAAATTTATCTGTACACCCGGGAATCGGATTATCCTGGTCCATTCTTGCCACATTATTTGGATATGTATAGCCCCACATCCAGTCTGGCAACCATCCAAATGGTTTTGACCTGTTATTGACTATCCCCCAATCGCCATCGCCAGATACCTGGCAGCCAATTCGCCCAATTGAATAAGCAAGCATAAGTGCCGGTGCTGCAGCATCATTTAAATGCCAGAAGCCGATCTTATGTTTTTTTGCATACCACCAAATGGCTAATGCGGCACAAATTAAACCACCATAAAAAGTTAAGCCCTCTGCAGAAAAAATGGAGCTTGGATCCTTGATAAATGAGTCCCAATTCTCAAAAGCATCAAACACTTTTGCCCCGACCAATCCAAAAACCAACGCTAATATAGTGAGCTCTCCCACCCTGTCCTGCGGCCAAATTCTTATCTTTCTTAGCTCTGGTTTTTCCAACACCTGTTTTCTTTTTTCCCACCATTTTAACCCGGCAAATAATAATCCCAAAACAATACCTGCCGGCCAACTTCCTCTGTCTGAAAAAATGAATGCCTGCGGATCATCAGTCACAGATTTATTCATAATAAAGAGAGCAAGAATTTTATACCCAAGAACAAATCCAAGTAAAAAATTAAGAAACAGGTCTATAAATGAAGCCGGCTTACCAACCATCACCTGTACTTCTGTTGGCTGCAAAAGACCTTCCTTGCTTTTTCTTCTTAATTCAGCTGAAAGAATAACCGCCGCAAGAATAAAAGAAATAGCAACAAAAAATCCGAATGAGTTTATAAATCTGAGCGGTTGCCATTCTACATGAAATAGATCACGAAAAGCATAATAGAGATTTGGATACATTAGCTGCTTGTTGGTTGGTTCAAATAGTGTTGGCGAATATACAAAAGAAGTGGTGGCTACCGGCTAACCTTTCCCGCATTAACCAATAGCCAACAAATTATTTGAATCTTTTAATTACAATGTTGCTCAAACGCATTAATAAGATTGTTGGCGATCATTTGCGCCGGACGACCTTCTATCTGGTGCCTTTCTATAAAATGAACAAGCTGTCCATCTTTAAATAATGCAATAGCCGGTGAGGATGGGGGATAAGGTAATAAATGCTCACGAAGTTTTCTTACGGCATCAATATCAAAACCGGCAAAACTTGTTGTTAAATGATCGGGTTTTTTATCACTATTCAAAACAGCCAAAATTACTCCGGGTCTTGCAGAGCCTGCTGAACAACCACAGACGGAATTTATCATAACCAGGGTAGTTCCTTTTTTAGAAAGTTGATCATCTACTTCAGTTGCCGTTAATAACTCAGTAAAGCCATGCTCTGTGAGCTCTTCCTTCATTGGTACTACTATTTCTTCTGGATACATTTTTTCTTATTTTATTAGCTGCAAAACTAAACAAAATCGAGTTCCGAATTTCATTGAAATACGATGCTTGATAAACTGTCAGCAAAAATTTCTGAATTCGGAAATTATGTCTTCTGAAAATCGCTCAAATAGAACAAAGAGTCAGGGAAAAATGGCTTCTGCTGGCATGGTATATGGTTTGAAAGAAAAAAGAGGAACTATTAAAAACGCTTAAAACTTAAACTATAAAACTATGACACATTCAAAATTTCACAACCGAAACTTCGACAGATCCTTTGACAACATGGTCGATGAACTTTTTACAGGATTACCTGTTGTACTTAACGACGGTTACAATTTTCTGACAAAACAAGGTTATGTGCCTGTAAACATTAAAGAAATAGAAAACGGTTTTTCACTTGAGGTGGTGGCACCGGGTTTTGAAAAAACGGATTTTAAAGTAAATGTAGATGGCAATGTATTAACAATATCTGCCGAAAGAAAGACGGAAGAAAATCGTCAAACAGAAAAGCAAATTCGTAAAGAATACAGCTACAGAAGTTTTAAACGTTCTTTCACAATTGATGATAAAATTGATGCAACGGCGATCGATGCATCTTACGTCAATGGAGTGTTGAAATTAAACCTTCCTAAGAAGGCGGAAGTCAGAGAAGCAGCAAAAGACATTACGATTAAATAAATAGTTCTTACTAATAAATATTTCTCATAAGCAGTTGGTTTTGGTTTACACCCTGCCGTTTCTACGGCGGGGTTTCTTTTTGGCCTTTTCCGATCCGCCGCCGGGCGGAGAAGGACATCGCACACAGTTCCATTTAAGTAGATTTTATTTGTCTGAAGAAAAAATAAATTCTGCTAATCACAACCTTGCCTTCTTCGGGTATCAATTAAAAATTGAATTTTCCAACGACCATTTATTCTTACCAATTGAAATGAGTTGACTCCACAATGGCTAAAGTTCCCTGCATAATAAAATTTGTAAGGAGTCCAGACTATTGCCAACGGACCATCAATCTTTACCGTTTCAAAAGTTATCCGTTCATCCAATGAATCCTTTTTAGCCTTGCCAATCTGGTCTACAAAATCACTCACCTTTTCATTCTGTACAAAAAAAGTTCCGTCTTGTTTGCGGCGGATAGTTTGTAGCACAGCACTGTCAGCAAAGGTCTCTTTCAGCATCGGAGCATTAGCTCCTTTCATTGCAGTGAACAATTGATTGACGACCGTCTTCACAGAATCTTCAGCTGATTGAGCTTTTATAAATGTTGAAATAAACATCATCGCTGTTAATAATATCAAAATTCGTTTCATGTTAAAATATTTTATATTTTTTTGGACAGTGAATTGTGCATATAAATGTAAATATCCTGCACATGAAAATGATCAAAATTCTACAAACGGCTGGTTTATTTTCAATTTTAATTATTGCCATTAGCTGTCGCTCCAGCAGACCAGTTTATGAAGAACGATATCCACCGAGGGAGTATCCTTCGCATCCGCCGCCACCGCCGCCAGTTTATTATCCCAGTCCTCAAAACCTTCCTCCGGGTCAGGCTAAAAAGGTTTATGGTGGCAGATCAGCAAGACCTTATGCTCCGGGGCAAAGGAAGAAATATGATTACTCCTATCGCCGTTATCCTTTAATTATCATCAGAACTCCTGATATTATGATTGGTCGTTATAATGATGGCCGGTATTATTATCGCAATCCTGAAGGCTATATGTATTGGAAAGGATATGATAATAGATTTTATCTCGACGAAAGATATTTGAATGATATCGGGTATGATGAAAACGAATACAATGATTGGAAATATAAAGGCAGAAATAATAATAATGATCAGAGATATCAAAAAGGAAAAAATAAATGGAAGGGCTAAAAATTAAACCGAACCTCTAATCAATAAAATTTAAAGCCATGAAATCAGCAGGTGCCATTCAAGTCGTCATCATTCTTTTACTGGTAGCATCAGCAGCCAGTTGTGAAGTTGCAAAAGAATATTCAACAAGGGTATTTAAACCCACCATACCACAAAAGAGAACAGATTCCACTGGTACGGCATTAAAGTTTATGCAATTTGATAGTGAAAATGCATCTGATAGTATAGACCTGAAAGATTTTGTCAACAAAGAAATTAATGAAACTCAAAAAACAGAATTACCAAAAGATACCACAAGTAAACCTGATGTAGCTATAAATGAGAATAAGGAAGTGGTAAAAAACCAACCTGCCGATGCAACGAAACGTGGCGCAACAAGAAACAAAAAAGTGCGACAATAAGTTCTTTTAAAATACCAGGCCTTTTCTTACCTAACCATGCATTGCATGTCCCTGTGAATTTGTAACCGTGTGTTTGGAAGGAAGGGCTTCTTTATTTATACCCCAAAATTTTCAACATGCTCTGCGCTGTTTGTTGCTTGGCATATAACCAGTCTGTTAGCTTTCCATTTTTATCATAGCCAACTATTACATGCTTGGGGGAAGGAATAAGGCAGTGTTTAATTCCACCATATCCACTGATCTGATCCTGGTAAGCCCCGGTATGAAAAAATCCGACATAAAGAGGTTCACCGTTCACGATCTTCGGAAGAAACACCTCATTGATGTGTTCTTCGGAATCATAATAATCATGACTGTCGCAGGTGATGCCGCCTAATACCACGCGATGATATTCCTGGTCCCATTTATTTATTGGCAGCATCAAAAACTTCTCACCTATCCCCCATGTATCAGGTAAAGTCGTAATGAATGATGAATCGATCATATACCATGTTTCTCTATCGTTCTGAACCTTTTCGCCAATTACACTGAAAATATGAGCCATACTTTCTCCAACGGTAAAACTGCCGAACTCTGTAAAAATATGCGGCATAGGAACTCTTGCTTTTTTACAGGCTGTCTTAATATTGCGAACGATCTCATTGATCATGAAATCATACTTGTAATCGAACCCGAGAGAGTGTTTGATCGGGAAACCGCCACCAATATTTATTGAGTCAAGTTCAGGACATATTTTTTTTAGCTGGCAATAAAGGTTAATGATCTTGTTCAATTCACTCCAATAATAAATATCATCCTTGATCCCTTTATTAAGGAAGATGTGTAACATCTTTAATTGAAACTTACTTTCATAACCTTCAATTCTGTCTACATAAAACTCTAATATATCCTTTGCCCTGATCCCAAGACGTGAGGTATAAAAAGGAAACGTTGGCTCCTCTTCAGCCGCCACTCTTATTCCTAATTTAAAAGGTCCTTTTACACTCTTGGCATACTCTCTCAACTCATCCTTATTATCCAGAACCGGGATCACATTGTTAAAACCAATATTCAATAGGTTTGCAATTCGCCTTGTGTAATTTTTTTGTTTATACCCGTTGCAGATTATATTTATATCTTTTGTGATCTTTTTCTTCTCATAAAGCTTTTTGATGATCTCGATATCATATGCATAAGATGTTTCAAGATGGATATCATGTTTCAGCGCCTCTTCCACTATAAAACTGAAATGCGAGCTTTTAGTACAGTAGCAATAATTATATTTCCCTTCGTACTTGTGTTTCTTAATTGCGTTAGCAAACAGCTGCTTGGCTTTTTTGATCTGCGATCCAATTTTGGGAAGATAGGTTAACTTCATTGGTGTGCCATACTTGGCGATCAGCGCCTTCATGTCAATACCGTTGAAATAAAAATTTCCATCTTCCACTTCCAATCCTTCCTGTGGAAAGTTGAAAGTTTGCTTTACAAGATCAAGGTAAGTGTTGTTCATTAAAAACTCAATGGGTTATTAGGTGTTCAAATTCCTTAACGGGAACAAATGTATAAGTTTGAATGAATAAAAAACAAAAAGCCGGCAATGATTATTCACAGCCGGCTTAGCTTTGGATCGATCCAATTTTATTTTACCTGCGCAACGAGGTTCTTAAATGTCTCAGGATTGTTCATCGCCAGGTCAGCAAGGACCTTACGATCCAGCTCTATTCCTTTTTTCTGAAGTTTGTTGATGAACTCAGAATAAGTGATTCCTTCCTCACGGCAAGCCGCATTGATACGGGCAATCCACAATTGGCGATAATTTCTTTTCTTCAACTTACGACCTACAAACATATAGGTCATACCTTTTTCAACTACGTTTTTGGCAACGGTAAGAACGTTTTTACGTTTGCCATAATAACCTTTGGCTTGTTTTAATATTTTTTTTCTGCGGGCCTTACTTGCTGCAGAATTTACTGAACGAGGCATATTTAATTAGTTTAAATTTTTAGAGTTTGATTGTCGAAGGAACAAAGTTCAAGAATCAAGGAACAAGTCATTTCAAAGTGCTTGTGCCTTGCGCTTTGTTACTTGAGTCTTAATAAACGTTTTACAAAGTTCATGTTTGCTTTGTTTACAAGCCCGGCGTGACCCAATGCTCTTTTACGTTTTTTTGTTTTTTTAGTAAGGATGTGACGCTTGAAACTCTTTTGATGCATGATCTTTCCAGTGCCGGTCACCTTGAAGCGTTTTTTGGCGCTGGAGTTTGTTTTTACCTTTGGCATTTTAAATGCTTTTTAAATTAACCCTTGAGGTGTTCCGCCACAAGGCAGAATCTTGTTGAACCTCTTCAGGAATCAGTCCCAAAATCCTGAAGAACTATTGAGTTTGATTTCGGGGTCGCAAAGATAGGGCAGAATGCTGTTCTGGCAAGAGTAAGTTTGAAAAAAACCAGGCTTATCCTATACCCAGGTCCCTCTGTTGCTTTTTAGGGATCTTAGCCTTTATCAGGTCATAACTCTGTTGCAGATAATTTTTCAGGTCTTTCCTGCTAAGTTTCGAAGAATCAGTACAAAGCACCCATTTTGCACGGGCCAAATAAGGGGCCGGCTTGAAGCCATCAGATCCTGATAACTCATCAAATTCAGCATCAGCTACTTTGAATGAAAATGTATGAGGCGGCTCCAAATTAGTTACACAAAACATTTTTTCACCCACACAAAAACAAAGATCATTGCCCCATTTTACCGTCTCGGTTACTGCGGGAAAGGATAAACAAACAGAACGAAGTATCTCAATATCCATTCAACCATTTTTATAACTAATCTTCGTCGTTGCCAAATGCAAGGGCAAATACAGAAACAGCCCAAACGAATTCACAGTTCTTATTCTTTTTCATCTCCGCGGTCATCCTGGTAATAAAGTCCTTTTCTTTTTCAGCAGTCTCAATATGCTTTTCATATTTCTTATCCAATGCAATTCCACAACGACCTGCTTCAGTTTCTTCTGAATCCATACTGGTACCAAGAGCGTCCAATTGAGCAGCGAGTCTTGACTGTTTTGCTGCATCAAGACCATTCATCTCTTTAATAAACGCAGCTTTAACATCAGCTTGCTTTGCAACACGGATCAGCAATTCACGGAATTCCGTATCCATTGTATCCTTTACTTTTTTAAAACAATCACAATATTCCTTCGCAATAACAGCATAATCCTGGCTTTTTGATTGGATCGCCATTCCGGCTAATAATACAATAGCTATGAAAATCTTTTTCATTGACAGGTTTAACCTAATTAGAGTTTGATTACTTCTCAGCTTTTTTCTTCTGACTTTTTGGAGCAAACATTGCCAGCATACGACGACCTTCCATTTTTGGCATGCTTTCCAACGTTCCAAACTCATTGAGTCTTTCGGCAAACTTTAAAAGAAGTAACTGACCCCTTTCCTGGAACTGGATAGCACGGCCTTTGAATTGCACATAAGCTTTTACCTTGTTGCCATCTTTCAGAAAATTCTCAGCATGTTTTGCTTTGAAATCAAAATCGTGGTCATCAGTATTTGGAGTAAAACGAATTTCTTTTACTTCGGCCGTTTTGCTCTTGGCCTTCATTTCCTTTTCCTTCTTCTTCTTATCGTAGAGAAATTTATTGTAGTCAATGATCTTGCAAACCGGCGGATCAGCCGTTGGAGAAATTTCTACCAGGTCAAGTTGCTGGTCCTGCGCCATACGCAAAGCATCCTGCGTATTATACACTCCTACTTCTACATTCTCTCCTACAAGTCTTACTTGTGGTACTCTGATAAAATTGTTGATGCGATGTTCAGCTTCTTTGCGGGGAACAAATCTTCCTCTGAAACCACCTTTGTTAAAACCACCGCCACCACCTGGTTTGCTGAATCCACCACCGCCGCCGGGTTTATTAAATCCACCACCAGGTTTGAATCCTCCTTGTTGTACTGCCATTTAAATTGTTTAGTTAATAATTGTTTTTATGTTATCGGCGACAACAACTCTATTTATCTTTCATTGCGTCGCACTCTTGTACTTTCTGTTCGCTATTCAGCTT
>Ga0157284_10000102_pt1 | contig 12276 bp, 11 predicted proteins | sample NitcycUS059202B1_FD_108392 | JGI IMG/M metagenome (GOLD analysis project Ga0157284, IMG submission 108392) | Soil microbial communities from Arlington Agricultural Research Station in Wisconsin, USA - Nitrogen cycling UWRJ-S059-202B-1 | ecosystem: Environmental > Terrestrial > Soil >... | reverse complement strand
TTGAATTGGTGAGCGTTCTCCTCGACACGATCGTCCTCATCGATCACCTCCGAGGAGTCCCCCCCGCAGGGCATTACATAGCCGGCCTCGGCGCTCCCCCATCTTGCTCGGAGGTGTCGCGAGTCGAGATCTTGCAGGGCGCGCGATCCGCGGAACGTCGGCGAATCGAGCGCCTGTTCGCGCTGATCGCCTGGATCCCGGTTGAAGAGAAAGTATCCCGACGCGCTGGTGAGCTTGGGCAGCGCTGGCTCCGAAGCCATCCTGGTATTGGTGTAACGGATCTGTTGATAGCTGCCAGTGCCGACCTCCTCGAGATACCGCTCGCCACTAACAACCTCAAGCACTTCCCGATGTTCGAGGGCCTTCGCGCCCCTTACTGACAGGCGAACTCGCGGATCTCCCGGGCCAGCGTCTGCGGCTGGTCGATCGGGATCAGGGTGTAACAGTCGGGCAGCTCGACGTAGGTCGAGTTCGGGAAGGAATCGGCCAGGCGACGGCCCTCCGAGTTGGGCATCATCGTCCCCTCCTCGTCCCAGACGACCAGCACCGGCCGCTCAAACGAGCGGAGCTTCGGCGTCGCGGCGCGGATCTCGCGCTTGCCGTGGCGGACGTCGCGGACGTAGCGGCGGGTGTCGCGACGGATCTCCGGCCGCTTCAGCGGTTGCAGCCAGCGGTGCATCAACTCGTCGGGGACGCCGCGCTTGCTCATTCGCCCGTAGGTGAAGGGCAGTTTCCGCAGCATTGGCGAGGAGAGGGCGAAGCGCATCACCCCGAAGCCGCCCGGCAGGAAGCCGGAGAGCGCCGCGATCTGGCCGGCGACCCCGGGCGGGTAGTTGCGGTCGGTCTCGCAGGAGATGAGGACGAAGGCGCCGACGCGGTCGACCCCGCCGTGGGAGACCATCGTCTGGGCGCCGCCCCAGTCGTTGAAGCAGACGACCGCGTCGACGAGGTCGAGGCGCTCGAGGAACTCGGTGATGATCCGCCCCAGGCCCGACAGCGAGAGATCGGCATCGGGGCGCAGGGGTTTGCGCTGGGCCCCCAGCGGCAGCACCGGCGTCAGGCAGCGGAACTCCGGCGCCAGCTCGGCGACCACTCCGTCCCAAAGGCTCTCGTCGTGCGGCAGCCCGCCGACGAAGACGAGCGGCCTGCTGTCGCCGCCGCTGTCGCCGTACTCGATCGGACCCGCGCTGACCTCTATCTCCGGCACCACCGGATCATGTCATTAGGGGGCCTAGGACCCGATCGACTGCTGGTACAGGGTGAACCCGATCCCCGAGCAGACGGCGGCGATGATCCAGAAGCGGAGCATGATCTTCGTCTCCGACCAGGCCATCATCTCGAAGTGGTGGTGCAGCGGCGCCATCAGCAGGACGCGGCGGCGGAAGGTTTTGAAAGCGAAGACCTGGAGCAGGACCGAGAGCGCCTCGATCACGAAGATGCCGCCGATGATGATCAGCAGGACCTCGGTCTGGGTCATCACCGCCAGCGCCCCGATCGCGCCGCCGAGGCCGAGCGAGCCGGTGTCCCCCATGAAGATCGAAGCCGGGAAGGCGTTGTACCAGAGGAATCCCACGCAGGCGCCGACCAGGCAGGCGGAGAGCAGGGCGAGGTTCTGCTGCTCGTTGGCAACGAAGGCGATCGCCGTGTAGGCGAGGAGGACGATCGCGCAGGAGCCGGCGGCGAGGCCGTCGAGGCCGTCGGTGAGGTTGACCCCGTTGGAGGTACCGGCGATGACGAGGAAGACGAGGACGAAGTAGAGCGCCGGGCCGAGGTCGATGCTGCCGTCGCCGATACGGAAGTAGAGGGTCGGCTCGAGCCCGACCTCGTGGCGGGCGACCCACCACAGCGCCAGCGCCATGATCAGCTGGCCGATCAGCTTCCAGCGCCCGGCGAGGCCGAGCGAGCGGCGTTTGACGATCTTGATGTAGTCGTCGGCGAAGCCGAGCACGGCGCAGCCCATCGCCACCCCGAAGACGGCCATGCTCTGGGCGTCGCGGTCGGAGAGGACGAGGAAGGGGACGCAGATCGACGCGAAGACGATCAGCCCGCCCATCGTCGGCGTCCCCGCCTTGGTGTGGTGCTCCTGCGGCCCGTCCTCGCGGATGTGCTGCCCGAACTCCTTCACCCGCAGGTATTCGATGAATTTGGGGCCGAGGAAGATGCAGATCAGCATCGCCGCCATCCCCGCGATCAGGACTTCGCCCATCAGCCCTCCTCCGCCGGGACCAGGTCGGCGAGCTGCTCGGCGACGGTCTCGAGGCCGGCCGAGCGCGAGCCCTTGATCAGGACCGCGTCGCCCGGTTCGAGCTGCTGGGCCAGCAGTTCCGCGGCCTCGCCGGGGTCGGCGACGAGCTCGTCGGGGTCGTAGTCGCGAGCCGGCAGGCCGACGCCGACGACGAAGTCGATCCCCTGGGCGCGGGCGTGCTCCCCGACCTCGCGGTGGTAGGCGACGGAGTCCGGGCCGAGCTCTCCCATCTCGCCGAGGACGGCAACCGTCCGCACCGGTTCGAGGCTGGCGAGATGGTCGAGCGCCGCGCGCATCGACACCGGGTTGGCGTTGTAGCAGTCGTTCACGAGGACGATGCCCCCCGGGAGCTGCAGGCGCTCGCCGCGGAAGCGGGAGAATCCTATGTCCGCAGCGCGGTCGGCCATCCCGGCGAGGTCGGCGCCGAGGGCGACACCGGCGGCGATCGCCGCCAGGGCGTTGGTGAGGTTGTGGGACTCGGTGAAGGGGAAGTGGAAGCGCTGGGAGCCGAGTGGGGTCGAAACCAGAGCCTCGGTGACCCCCTCGTTGACGCTCACCTCGACCGCCTCGACGTCGCCGCCGGGACCGAAGCGCAGCTGCTGGGCGACCGGCTCCAGGTGCGGCTCCAGCTCGCCGGCCTCGACCGGTGCCACGGCGGTGCCGCCAGGGGGCAGGTCGTCGAGGATCTCCGCCTTCGCCGCCGCGATCGCCGCGACCGAGCCGAGCAACTCGACGTGGACCGGGCCGACGTTGGTGATCACCGCCACCTCGGGCTCGGCGATCGCCGCCAGTTCGGCGATCTGGCCCTTGCCCCGCATCGCCATCTCCAGCACCAGGACGTCGGCGTCGTCGGGCGCTTCGAGGATCGTCAGCGGCAACCCGATCTCGGTGTTGAGGTTCTCCTTGTTCGCGTGCACCACCCCTGGCAGCAGCGCCCGGGCGATGTCCTTGACCGAGGTCTTGCCGACCGACCCGGTGACCCCGACCACACGCGCCCCGAGCGCGCGGCGCCGGGCCCGCGCCAACGCCTGCATCGCCGCCAGCGGATCCTCGACGGCAAAGATCCAAGCGCGGCGTTCGTCCTTTTTAGCCCTCTGGGCGAGAAAGGACGAACGCCAATCGGTTGAGACGACCACGCCCCAGGCGCCGGCCGCGAGCGCTTGCGGGGCGAACTTGCCGCCGTCGTGATTGGTGCCGCGGAGGCCGAAGAAGAGGTCGCCGGGACCGGCTTGAGTGGAGTCGATGGTGGCGCGGCGCGGGGAGGTTGGCTCGCCCTCAGCGACGACCTCGGCTCCCAGCGCCGCCGCGATCTCCTGCGGGGTCAGCTTCACGCCGGGCTTCCCAGCTTCCAGAGCTCCTCGCGGGCGACCTCGCGGTCGTCGAAGGGGATCTTCCGCCCGTCCTCGAATTCCTGGCCCTGCTCGTGGCCCTTGCCGGCGATGACGACGGTGTCGCCGGGGGCGGCGCGGCCCAGCGCCAGCGCGATCGCCTCGCGGCGGTCGACGACGATCTCCAGCTCAGAAACGCCTTCGGCAGCCTCCACCCCAGCGGCAACTTCGGCGACGATCGCCTCCGGGTCCTCGGAGCGCGGGTTGTCGGAGGTGATCACGGTCAGGTCCGAGAGCTCCGCCCCGGCCCGGCCCATCTTCGGCCGCTTGTCGCGGTCGCGATCGCCGCCGGCGCCAAAAACCGAGATCAACTTGCCGCCGGTCAGCCGCCGCGCTGCGCGCAGCACGTTCTCCAGCGAGTCGGGCGTGTGGGCGTAGTCGACGAGGACAGAGAAGCCCTGCCCCTCGTCGATCGGCTCGAACCGGCCCGGCACCCGCGCCGCCCGCGCCAGCCCGGCGGCGGCAATCTCCGAGCCCACTCCCATCGCCTCCGCCGCCGCGAAGGCGCCGAGCGCGTTGGCGACGTTGAAGTGGCCCGGCAGGCCGGTCCGCAGCTGCTGCTCGCCGACCGTGAAGCTGGCGCCAGAGGCGTCGAAGGAGACGTCGCGGGCGCTGTAGTCGGCCTCGGCGCCCTCGGCCGAGAAGGTGACGCACTCGAATTCCTCGGCGAGCCGGCGCCCGTAGGGGTCGTCGACGTTGACTATCGCCGTCTTCGGCCCGGCCTCGAAGAGCTTGCGCTTGGCGAGGAAGTAGTCCTCCATGTCGGCGTGGAAGTCGAGGTGGTCCTGGGTGAGGTTGGTGAAGATCGCCACCTCGAAGTGGATCGCGTCGGCCCGGTGCAGCGCCATCGCATGCGAGGACACCTCCATCGCACACGCTTCGTCGCCGCCCTCGAGCATCTGCCGGAAGGTCTTCTGCAGCTCGATCGCCTCCGGCGTCGTCCGCACCACTTCCTTCTCCACCCCGCCAACAACCTGCTTAACGGTCCCCAGCAACCCACACGAATAGTCCGCCGCCCGCAGGATCTCGCGGACGAGGAAGGCGGTCGTGGTCTTGCCGTTGGTCCCGGTCGCCCCCACCACCCGCAACTCCGCCGTCGGGTCGCCGAAGAACCGAGCCGCCAAAGGCGCCATCGCCGCCCGCGAATCCGGCACCACCACCTGCGGAACATCCAATTCCGTCAGCTCCCGCTCCACAACCAGCGCCGAAGCCCCTTCCTCCACCGCCCTGGGTCCGAACTCATGCCCATCAGCCTTTTCCCCGACCACACAGAAGAACAGCGTCCCCGGCTCCACCTTCCGACTGTCATAGGCGAGCTCCCGAATCTCCACGGAGTCGTCGCCGACGACTCGCGCCCCCGGCAGTCCAGCGACCAGCTCGACCAGCCCCATCATCCGAGCCCAAGTCTAGGAAGGGAGCCGGGTGCCCCTCTCACAGAGGCTCCTGGGTCCACATCGGCGCCCAGCAGGGACGCCCCAGCTGCGCGACGGTCTCTGGGAGAGGGGCACCCGGCTCCCGACCCCAAGAGCGTCATTCCTGAGGAACACCGAGATAAGGAAGAGCAAATTCCGCGATCCGCCCGAAGGCAGGCGCCGCCACCGACCCACCATAGATTTCCCCCTGAGGCTCATCGACAATCACCGCCGCCAAAAGCCGAGGATTCCGAGCCGGCGCAAACCCGATGAACGAAGCCACGAACTTGGTCTCCGAATAGCCCCCGTCTTCCGCCTTCTCCGCGGTACCGGTCTTCCCCGCCAGCGTGTACCCAGGAACACTGACTTCGGAAGCGGTCCCGCCGGGCGCCAGCACCCCCTCGAGCATTTCCCGCACCTCCGCCGAGACCTTGGGCGAGATGACCCGCTTCCCCTTCGGCTCCTCCACCGATTCGTCCCCGACCTTCTTGACCAGCTGCGGCGGCCGCAGCATGCCGCCGTTGGCGATCGCCGTGTAGCCGGCGACCATCTGGATCGGGGTGACCGAGAGCCCCTGGCCCATCGCCTCGTTGCCGAGGGTGGAGCCCGAGTATTCGTCGAGGTCGAGCAGCAGCCCCTGCTCCTCGGCCGGGTACTGGATCCCGGTCGGCCGTCCGAAGCCGAAGCGGCGGATCCACCTGTCGAATTTCTCTTCGCCGACTTCGATGCCGATCGTCGCCGCCCCGACGTTCGAGGAGTGGGCGAGGATCGTCGCCACGCTCATCGTCTCGGTGCCGCGCGGGTGCGAGTCTTCGATCGTCCGGTCGGCGACCTGGAGCACCGGCGGCAGGGTGAATTCGCTGGTCGGCGTCACCACTTTGTCCTCCAGCGCCGCGGCCACGGTGAAGGCCTTGAAGGTCGAGCCCGGCTCGTAGGTGAACCCGGTCGCCTTGTTGAGCAGGTCCTCGTTGCTGACTTCGGAGAGGTCGCCGGGGTCGACCGGCGGCCAGTTCGCCATCGCCAGCACTTCCGAGGTCTGGGGATCGACGACGATCGCGGTCGCCCCCTTCGGCGAATACGCTTCGCCGACGCCGTTCAGCGCCGCTTCGGTTTCGCGCTGGATCACCGGGTCGAGGGTCAGCTGGATGTCTTCGCCGTCCTCGGCTTCGTGGGTGGTTTCGAGCCGGATCGGCTCGCCGAGCGCGTCGTTGACGACCCGCCGTTCGCCGTCCTGGCCGCCGAGCACTTCTTCCTCGCCCGCCTCGAGCCCGGTCAGCCCCTCGTTTTCGGAGCCGACGGCGCCGATCACCTGCCCGGCCATCTCCCCCTGCGGGTAGGTGCGGCGGGTGTCGGGCAGCTGGCCGATCCCTTCGATGTCGAGCGCTTCGATCTTGGCGGCGGTGCCGAGATCGACTTTCTGGGCGACGTAGGAGAAGCCGCCTTCGGCCGTCAGCGCTTCCAGCACCTCGCCCTTCGGCTCTTTCAGGATCGGCGCCAGCCGCTCGGCCGCCGCCGGCGGGTTCTTCACCTGGTAGGGCGTGGCGTAGATCGTCGCCGCGTCTTCGGAGGCGGCGAGCTTGTTGCCCTGGCGGTCGAGCAGGTCGCCGCGCAGGCCGGGGACGGTGACGACCTCGGTCTGCTGGTAGCTCGCCTGCGAGGCGAGGCTCGCGCCCTGCACCCCCTGCAGCCAGAAGGCGCGGCCGACGACGAGGAGGAAGCAGAGGAGGAAGCCGCCGAAGAGGAGCCCGATCCGGCGCTCGATCAAGCGCATCGGGCGGCTCTCAGCCTCCGGCGGCCGCGAGGCGGCTGGCGGCGGTGGCGACGTCGGCGGGCTCGAACTCGATCAGGCGCGGGTCTTCGGTGGTCGGCATCGCCAGGCCGAGGGCGGCGCCTTCGTTGCGGATGCGGGCGGTGCTGAAGTACTTGGCCTCGCGGCTCTCGAGCATCGAGTTCTCTTTTTCCAGCGCCGTGATCTGCTCGTCGATCTTCCCGGCCGAGGCGGCGAAGCTGAGGGTGGCGACGTTGAGGGCGACGATGCCGACGAGGAGGACGCCGAGGACCGCGATCCAGGCGCGGCCGCGGGTCATCCGCACGACCAGGCCCGAGTCCGGCAGCTGGCTGACGGCGACGGCGGTGCGGCCGGCGACGACGGCGAGCTTGGGACGGGCGGTCGCCGGCGCCCGTTTCGGCGCTGGTCGGCGGGCGGGAGCGGTGCGCGCCCGGGTTGGTTTGCGCGCGGGCGCTTTGCGTTTCGGCGGCTTCGTCCGCGACGGCGCCGGGGCGGGCGCGGCGGTGCTGCGGCGGGCGGGCGCGGCGACGGCCATCAGCCGGCCTCCCCCGCCGGTTGCTCCTCGGCGATCTTCAGCGCCGCCCGCAGGTGGGCCGAGCGCGAGCGCGGGTTGCTCTCCGCCTCCTCGGGACCCGGGGAGATCGCGCGGCGGGTCAGCAGCTCGGCCTCGGGCTCGTGGCCGCAGACGCAGACGGGAAGCTCAGGCGGGCAGACGCAGCCGCGCGCCTTGGCGGCGAGGAACTGCTTCACCGGCCGGTCCTCGAGCGAGTGGAAGGAGATCGCGGCGAAGCGGCCCCCGACCTTGAGCTGCGACCAGGCCAGCGGCAGCATTTCGTCGAGCGCCTCGAGCTCGCCGTTGACGGCGATCCGGATCGCCTGGAAGCTGCGCTTGGCCGGGTGGCCGGCGCCGAAGCGGGCCGAGGCCGGCATCCCGGCCTTGATCGCGGCGACCAGCTCGCCGGTGGTCGCCAGCGGGCGGCGGGCGACGATCTCGCGGGCGATGCCGCCGGCGTGGCGCTCCTCGCCGAAGCGGCGCAGGACCTGGGCGATCCGCGCCTCCGGCCACTCGTTGACGAGGTCGGCGGCGGTGAACCGCTGCCGCGTGTCCATCCTCATGTCGAGCGGCGCGTCGTAGGAATAGGAGAAGCCGCGCTCGCGCGCGTCGACCTGCATCGAAGACATCCCCAGATCTACATAAACCATGTCTGGGCGGATTCCTTCGCCCTGCAGGGCGCGGAGTCCTGCTGCGAAGTCGCTGCTGACGAAGAGGGTCCGGCACGGCGCCTCGGCGGCGAAGCGGTTGAACCGCTCCTGCGCGGCGGGGTCGCGGTCGATCCCGATCAGCGTCCCCTCCGGCCCGATCAGCTCGGCGACCCGGCGAGCATGGCCGCCGCCGCCGAAGGTGCAGTCGACCGCGACCTGCCCCGGCTCCGGCGCCAGCAGGGAGACCAGCTCCGGCGCAAGGACGGGCTCGTGCTCGCTCATGACCACCTCCACCGGTCGCAGCACCGTGCGGCGCCTGGGCTCGACATATTCGATCTGCCTCGCATTCAGTCTCATGATCACGCGGTGCCGGCGGCAGCGAGGCCCTCGGCGATTTCGGGGGCGGCGGCGTCGAGCTGTTCCTCCTGCTTGGCCCAGGCGTCGGCGTTCCAGATCTCCAGGTACTCCCCCGCCCCGATGACGACGCAGTTGCCGTCAAGGCCGGCGTGGTCGATCAGCGGCTTGGGGATGCGGATGCGGCCGGCGCTGTCGAGCTTCTCGTCGAAGGAGCCGCCGTGGAAGCGGCGGCGCAGGGCGCGGGCGTCGGCGCCGAAGGGGCTGTGCGGGGAGAGAAAACGGTCGGAGAGCTGCTCGAACTCGCTGGTCGTGTGCACCCAGACGCAGGGGTCGAAGCCCTTGGAGAGAACGATGCCGTCAGCAAGCGAAGCCCGGAAGCGAGAAGGAACGGTGAGGCGGTCCTTGGAATCGAGGCTGTGCTCGTAGAGACCCCTGAACGCCACTGTGGCGAAGTCCTTTCTAAGCGGGAGGGCTTAAGAAGAGTTGGACCGGAGTGATGAGGTGGGAGGAGCCTCACCACCCCGGTCCTGGGCTTCAACTCGATCGCCACAATAACCCACTCTCCCCCACTTTGCAACACGACCCCCTACTGCAACCCCGTTTGCATCCGCCGAGCAGCGCGCTAGGTTGCGCCCGTGGCCACCCCTGAGCAGACGCAGCCGGAGGTCTCCGAAGCGACCGGCACCGGCCTCCCCACCGACGCCAACGACATGCGCGGCTACCACTTCAGCCGCCTGATGCGGACGCCGGCGACGCTGATCCTGATCGCGATCCTGACCGCGGCCGTCTTCGTCGCCTGCCTGATCTTCGTCGGGGTCCTGATCGGCGCCGGAGGCGCGCTGGCCACGCTCCTGCTCGGGATCCTGGTCGTCTTCGCGATCGCCGACAAGCGGGCGGCCGACGACTTCTTCGAGGTCTACGCCGCCAACCGCGGGCTGACCCTGATCCACGGCCGCGGCCGACTGCCGCAGGCGACGCCGCTGCTGAAGAAAGGCGACGACCGCTATACCGAGCGCACCCTCACCGGACCGATCGCCGACGACTTCGACGGCACCCTGGCGCTCTTCACCTACGAGGAAGAGACGCGCGACTCAGACGGCGACACGCAGACCAACTACTACCGCTACACGCTCGGCCTGGTCGAGGTGGCGGAGTGCGCCAGCTTCGTCCCCGAGCTCTACTGCCAGCGCAAGTTCGGGCTGCGGGCGCTGGAGAAGTTCGAGGACGCCTTCCGCGGCAACAAAGAGCGGGTGACGCTGGAGAGCGAGAAGCTGCTCGACAAGTACGAGATCTTCGCCACCAAGGAACAAGACGCCGTTTGGCTGCGCCGGCTCTTCTCCCCCAGCTTCATCGTCTGGCTGGCCGATGCCGCCCCGGACAAGTTCGCCTTCGAGCTGGTCGACGGCACCCTCTGCTGCTACGTCAGCGGCCACAAGGAAAACGCCGCCGCGCTCGACGGGATCGCCGCCGCCACCGGCGCCGTCGCCAAACGCCTGCGCGACGAGGCGCTGGAGTAGGCCCGAAGGGCGCTTTTAAAAACCGACCAGCAGCTTGCCCGCGTTGGCGATCAGGCCGGCGGTGATCATCAGCAGCACCGAGGGGACCAGTACCAAGGCGACAACCAGCTGGATCTTCGGCGCGGCGCGGGCGGCGCGCTCCTCGATCGCGCGGCGGCTGTCGCGGCGCAGGGCGGTGGCCTGGCGGCGGAGCTGATCGGCGAGCGGGGAGCCGAACCGACGCGAGCGTTCGATCGCCGCCACCAGCGTCGCCAGCTCGCTCCCCGGCACGCGCCGCCGCAGCGAGTCGAGGGCGGCGCTGAGGGGGACGCCGCAGGAGATCTCGGCCACGGTCAGGCGCAGCTCCTCGGCCAGCGGCCCCTCCCCGGCCCGGGCCAGTTGCTCGATCCCGGCGGCCGGGCCGCGGCCCGAGGCGGCGCTGACCGCGAGCAGGTCGAGGGCGTCCGGCAGGGCCGCGATCAGGCGGCGATGGCGGCGGCGCGCCTGGCGCTCGCGGAGGACGTCGGGGGCGAGGAACCCGGCGATCGGCAGGCCGACCGCGACCAGCCAGGCGGTGCGCCCGGGAGCCGCCGGCGTCGCCAGCAGCGCCACCGCCCCGCCCAGCACGGCGCCGAGCAGCTTCCCCGGCAACAGCGCCGGTACTCGCACCCGCCGCTCCAGCTCCCCGGCAAGGCGCTCCAGCGGCAGCTCCCTCACCGCCGCTGCCGCCAGCAGCACCGCCACCGCCGCCAACAGCCCGGCGCCGCTCACTCGACCACCTGCGAGAAGCGCCGGATCGCGAAGAAGCCGGCGAGCTGCAGGACCGCGGCGAGGGCGAGCAGGATCGCCGCCGCCGGCGAAGCGAGCAGGGTGGCGAGGAAGCCAGGCTGCAGCAACTCGGCAAAGAGAGCGCCGCCGGTCGGCATCGCCACCACCAGGAGGCCGGTGAAGCGCGCCTGGGCGGTTGCCGAGCGGGCATCTTCGGCAACCCGCTCGCGCTCGGCGGCGCCGTCGGCGAAGCGCCGCAGCAGGCTGGCGAGGTCGCCGCCGGCAAGGCGCTGGCTGAGCAGCGCGGCGGAGAAGGCGTCGACCCGCTCCGAACGCATCCGCCGCCGCCAACCTTCGAGCGCCTCGCCCGTGGCAGCGCCGAGCTCAAGCTCGCCCGCGAGCCGGGCCAGCTCCCTCGCCGGCGGACCGTCCAGCGAGGTGACCGCGCCCGCGATCGATGCGCGCAGAGAGCGACCGGCGCTGAGCGAGTCTGCGATCGCCGTCGCCACTTCCGGCAGCGAGCGCTCGACCGCCCGCCGGTAGCGGCGCCGGCGACTGCCGATCGCCCAGCCGACCGCCGCCGGTCCCGCCACCGCCAGCGGCAGCGCCAACATCATCCCGCCGAGGAACCAGCCGCCGGCGATCGCGGCGCCGGTGCCGAGCAGCGCCAGCCGCCGCCGCTCGAGGGGCGAGGGCGCGTACCCCTCCTCGCCGGCGCGGCGCAGCGGCTCCAGCGCAAGGCGCAGCCAGCGCGTCAGCTCCGGGCTGGCCAGCAGCGCCTCGCGCACCGCCAGCGCAGCCAACCCCCCGGCGGCCGCGGCGATCAGTACCGGGAGGATCAAGCGACCTCCGCGATCTCACTCACCTGGCGCGAACCGTCGGCCCGGCGCTGCAGGTGGACGACGAGGTCGATCCCGCGCCGCACCTGCTCGGTGACGGCATCGTGCGGCAGTCCCACCCCGGCCATCAGGACGAGGGTCTCGAGCCGGCGCAGAGCATCCCCGGGCGAGTTGGCGTGGATGGTCGAGAGCGAACCCTCGTGTCCGGTGTTGAGCGCGGTCAGGAGGTCGAGCGCCTCGACGCCGCGGACCTCGCCGATAACGATCCGGTCCGGCCGCATCCGCAGCGCGTTCCGCAGCAGGTCGCGAATCGTCACCTCGCCGCGGCCCTCGACCCCGGATGGCCGGCTCTCAAGCCGGACGACGTGGGGCTGCTGCAGCCGCAGCTCGGCCGCGTCCTCGATCGTCACCACCCGCTCGGTCGCGGCGATGAACCCCGAGAGGGCGTTCAGCAGCGTCGTCTTGCCGGAGCCGGTGCCGCCGCTGACGAGGATGCTGTGGCGCCCCGCCACCGCCGCGGCGAGCAGGTCCCGCTGCTCCCTGCTGAGCGTCCCCAGCGCGACCAACTCGTCCGGCCCGGGACGGTCGGCACCGAAGCGGCGGATCGAGAGGGCCGGGCCGTCGATCGCCAGCGGCGGGATGACGACGTTGACGCGGGAGCCGTCGGCGAGGCGGGCGTCGACCATCGGGCTGAGCTCGTCGACCCGGCGCCCGATCGGTCCGAGCACCCGTTCGATGACGTCGCGGAGCCCCTCCTCGTCGGTGAAGACGACGCCGGC